>Ga0136557_1002404_pt1 | contig 10850 bp, 7 predicted proteins | sample AntRauTorckE6832_FD_104796 | JGI IMG/M metagenome (GOLD analysis project Ga0136557, IMG submission 104796) | Saline lake microbial communities from Rauer Islands, Antarctica - Metagenome Torckler E6 #832 | ecosystem: Environmental > Aquatic > Non-marine Saline and Alkaline > Saline | place...
CCGAATCGGGCCGATCTCGAGCAGCGTCTCCAGTTGACGCAGCATCGGGGCGGCGCTGGCGCAGAGGTCATTGCCCCCGCCATAGAGCTGGCGGCTGCCGTCATGCATGATCTGCATCGCCTTGTTGCTGCGCTCCAGCTCCACCTTCTTGCGTGAGACCCGTGCCTCCAGATCGGCGTAGCTTGCCCCCAGCTCCTCGGCCATGGTGTCGAAGGTCTGGCCGAGCAGTGCCAGCTCGTCTCGGCCGGTGAAGCGGGTTCGGTGGTGGAACTTGCGGTGGGCCGCCTCCCGGGCCAGCACCATCAACTGGCGCAGGGGAAAGACCAGGTTGTGGCGCAAGTCATAGAGGGCGATGGCCAGTACCACCAGGGTCAAGCCCAGGAAGAGGAACTGGAGGACACTAAGCAGGCGAAGCTTGGACTCGCTGTTGCGCACCAGCAGGGTAACCAGGGCGTCGATATCACCTACCAGGCCATCGAGGTCCTCACGCAGGGCATCGATCTCCAACTCACCCCCGGTGACGGCAAGTGCCACCCGAGGGGCCAATTCCTCGTCCCAGCGAGTTTGCAGCAACCGGTATTGCTCATGAAGGATGGAATCGCCGTCCTCCGGCAGCACAGCGGTGAGGTCTGGGCTGTCCAGTCGCTGGCGGAAGCGTTCACCGAGCGCCTGGACCCGTGCCCGCTGGTCGGCATCCGGCTGTTGCTGGTAGCGCTCCAAGGCGGCGACGATCTGGTAGGTATTCATGCGCAGGGAGCCGGCCATGTTGATGGCCGCCGCATCACCACGACTGCTGCCCGCCAGCGTCATGGTGACGATGATGCTCACCAGGACCATGGTGGCAATCGCCAGCAGCGAGGCCGTGATGCGAGCGACGAGGGAGCGTTGCAACAGCTTCATCGGGAGTGAAGCCCTCCGGAATCGGGCGATGGAACCAGGGTGTCGATCACCCACTATACCCTAGTCGCTCGCGGTTGCTCCCTCAAAGGCATCGCACCCATCGCCTGTTGTGCGCCCGGCCGCGGCTTATCCCATCCTTGCTGTCCGCCCTATCCCCTTGGGGGTAGAGGCGATGTATATAGAGGTAACCAGGCAGCAATTCACCGATCGATGACCCAGAATCCTCGCCATGAACCTGCCTGGCGTGCGGCAAGAGCTCCACGCGGCACGGCAGGCGGGGTGGCCAAGCGGTCACATCTTCTTCGAGGAGCCTGGAGAGCGACCATGAGTCACTTCATCGATCGGCTGAACTTCTTCCGCAAGGCGAAACCCGAGGGCTTCGCCAACGACCACGGCGAGCTGCGCACGGAGTCCCGTGGCTGGGAAGACAGCTACCGTCAGCGCTGGCAGCACGACAAGGTCGTGCGCAGCACCCATGGCGTGAACTGCACGGGCTCGTGCAGCTGGAAGATTTACGTCAAGAACGGCCTGGTCACCTGGGAGACCCAGCAGACCGACTACCCGCGCACCCGGCCGGACCTGCCCAACCATGAGCCCCGTGGCTGCCCGCGTGGCGCCAGCTATTCCTGGTACCTGTACAGCGCCAATCGCCTGAAGTATCCGTTGATCCGCAAGCCCTTGCTCAAGCTGTGGCGCGAGGCGCTCGACCTCAAGAAGGACCCCGTCGAGGCCTGGGCCTATATCGTCGAGGACCCGGCGAAGACCAAGGAATACAAGCGGGCCCGTGGCATGGGCGGCTTCGTGCGCGGTGACTGGGACGAGCTCAACGAACTGATCGCCGCCTCCAACGTCTATACCGCCAAGCAGTACGGCCCGGACCGCATCATCGGCTTCTCGCCGATTCCCGCCATGTCGATGGTCAGCTATGCCTCCGGCGCCCGCTATCTGTCGTTGATCGGTGGTACCTGTCTGTCGTTCTACGACTGGTACTGCGATTTGCCGCCGGCCAGCCCCCAGACCTGGGGCGAGCAGACCGACGTGCCCGAATCCGCCGACTGGTACAACTCAGGCTACATCATCGCCTGGGGCTCCAACGTGCCGCAGACCCGCACGCCGGACGCGCACTTCTTCACCGAAGTGCGCTACAAGGGCACCAAGACCGTTTCGATCACGCCGGACTATGCCGAGGTCTCCAAGCTCACCGACGAGTGGCTCTCCGCCAAGCAGGGTACCGATGCTGCCTTGGCCATGGCCATGGGGCACGTCATTCTCAAGGAGTTCCACCTCGAGAAACCCAGTACCTACTTCACCGACTATGTGCGCCGCTATTCCGACATGCCGTGCCTGGTCGAGCTCGAGATCCGCGAGGACGGCAGCTATGCGCCGGGCCGTCAGCTGCGCGCCAGCGACATTGCCGACAACCTGGGCCAAGCCAACAACCCGGAGTGGAAGACCGTCGCCTGGGATGAGACCCGCGACCAGCTGGTGGTGCCGCGCGGCTCCATCGGTTTTCGTTGGGGCGAGACCGGCGACGAGGTAGGCAAGTGGAATCTCGAGCCGCTGGACGCCGAGGGCACCGAAATCAAGCCGTTGCTGAGCCTCGCCGATCACCATGACGAGGTGGCCCGGGTCGCCTTCCCCTACTTCGGCGGAATCGAGCATGAGCACTTCGACCATGTGAAAGGCGAAGGGGTGGGCGCCGCCGATGACCTGCTGTTCCACAGCCTGCCGGTCAAGCGCCTGAATAAGGCCGATGGCAGCGAGATGCTGGCGGCGACGGTCTTCGACCTGATGTGTGCCAACTATGGCATCGACCGTGGCTTCGGTAAGGCGGGCGAGGATGACGGCGCCACCGCCTATGACCAGATCAAGCCCTACACCCCGGCCTGGCAGGAGAAGATCACCGGAGTATCCGCCGAGCAGTGTCTGCGCATCGCCCGTGAGTTCGCCGACAACGCCGACAAGACCCGTGGCCGTTCCATGATCATCGTCGGTGCCGGCATGAACCACTGGTACCACATGGACATGAACTACCGCGGCCTGATCAACATGCTGATCATGTGCGGCTGCGTGGGTCAGAGCGGCGGCGGCTGGTCGCACTATGTGGGCCAGGAGAAGCTGCGTCCGCAGACCGGCTGGACGCCGCTGGCCTTCGGTCTCGACTGGCAGCGTCCGCCGCGGCACATGAACGGCACCTCGTTCTTCTATAACCACTCCTCCCAGTGGCGCTACGAGAAGCTCGAGATCAAGGAAATCCTCTCGCCGCTGGCCAAGGCCGAGGACTACCCCGGCAGTCTGATCGACTTCAACGTGCGTGCCGAGCGCATGGGCTGGCTACCCTCTGCGCCGCAGCTTGACACCAACCCGCTGCGTCTGGCCAAGGCCGCCGCTGACGCGGATATGAGTACCGCCGACTACGTTGTGCAGCAGCTCAAGAGCGGCGAGCTTGCCTTCGCTGCGGAAGACCCGGATAGCCCACAGAACTTCCCGCGCAACCTGTTTATCTGGCGCTCCAACCTGCTGGGCAGCTCCGGCAAGGGCCACGAGTATATGCTCAAGTACCTCATGGGCACCCGCCACGGCATCCAGGGCACGGACCTGGGTGACTTTGGCGGCAGTAAGCCAGAGGAAGTGAAATGGCACGATGAGGCGCCGGAAGGCAAGGTTGATCTGCTGGTGACCCTGGACTTCCGCATGTCCACCACCTGCCTGTATTCGGATGTGGTGCTGCCCACGGCCACCTGGTACGAGAAGGATGACCTCAATACCTCCGACATGCACCCCTTTATCCACCCGCTGACTGCGGCGACCGATCCGGCCTGGGAATCGCGCAGCGACTGGGATATCTACAAGGGCATCGCCAAGGCCTTCTCCAGGGTCTGCGTGGGACACCTGGGCAAGGAGACCGACTTGGTCACTCTGCCGCATCAGCACGACTCCCCCGCCGAGCTTGCCCAGATTGACGTCAAGGACTGGAAGAAGGGCGAGTGCGAGCCGATTCCCGGCAAGACCATGCCGGCGCTGATCGAGGTCAAGCGCAACTATCCCGAAACCTACGAGCGCTTCACCTCGGTGGGTCCGCTGCTCGAGTCCATCGGTAACGGCGGCAAGGGCATCAGCTGGAATACCGAGTCGGAAGTCGAGCTGCTCGGAAACCTGAATCACCGCAAGCTGGACGGCCCTCACAAGGGACGCCCTCTGATTGAGTCGGCCATCGATGCCGCCGAGATGATCCTGACCCTGGCGCCGGAGACCAACGGTCAGGTAGCGATGAAGGCCTGGGGCGCGCTGTCCAAGATCACCGGGCGCGACCACACCCATCTGGCGCATCCCAAGGAAGATGAGAAGATCCGCTTCCGCGACATTGTCGCCCAGCCGCGCAAGATCATTTCGAGCCCGACCTGGTCTGGCCTCGAGGACGAGCACGTGTCCTACAACGCCGGCTACACCAATGTCCACGAGCTGATTCCGTGGCGTACGGTGAGCGGTCGCCAGCAGCTGTATCAGGATCACCCCTGGATGCGCGCCTTCGGCGAGAGCCTGCTGGTGTATCGTCCGCCCATTGATACCAAGGCGGCCGCAAGTGTGGCCACCCCCAAGGGCAACGGTAACCCTGAAATTGCGCTCAATTTCTTGACGCCACACCAGAAATGGGGGATTCACTCGACCTACTCGGACAACCTGCTGATGCAGACGCTGTCGCGAGGCGGACCGATTATCTGGTTGTCGGAGGACGACGCAAAATCAATCGGCGTCGAGGACAACGACTGGATTGAAGTCTATAACGCCAACGGCGCCATTGCCGCGCGAGCCGTGGTCAGCCAGCGGGTCAAGAATGGCATGACGATGATGTATCACGCCCAGGAGCGGATCGTGAACATTCCCGGCTCCGAGGTCACCGGCACTCGTGGTGGCATTCACAACTCGGTGACGCGGATCTGTCCCAAGCCGACCCACATGATTGGCGGCTACGCTCAGCTGGCCTACAGCTTCAACTACTACGGCACTGTCGGCTCCAACCGCGACGAATTCGTCATCGTGCGCAAGATGAAGCACATCGACTGGCTGGATGGCGAAGGCAACGATTATGAGCAGGAGGCCGTAAAATGAAGATTCGTTCTCAAATAGGCATGGTCCTCAACCTCGACAAGTGCATCGGCTGTCACACCTGCTCGGTGACCTGCAAGAACGTCTGGACCAGCCGTGAAGGTGTCGAGTACGCCTGGTTCAACAACGTCGAGACCAAGCCCGGCATTGGCTATCCCAAGGAATGGGAGAACCAGAACAAGTGGCGGGGCGGCTGGCTGCGTCGCAAGGATGGCAGGATCGAGCCGCGCATCGGCGGCAAGTGGCGGGTGCTGGCGAACATCTTCGCCAACCCGGATCTGCCGGAGATCGACGACTACTACGAGCCGTTCACCTTCGACTACCAGCATTTGCATACCGCCAAGCAGGGCGAGCACCAGCCCACCGCGAGGCCGCGCTCGCTGATTTCTGGCCAGCGTATGAAGAAGATTGAGTGGGGTCCCAACTGGGAAGAGATACTCGGCACCGAGTTTGCCAAGCGTCGCCGCGACGTCAACTTCGAGAACGTGCAGGCCGATATCTACGGCCAGTTCGAAAACACCTTCATGATGTATCTGCCGCGGCTGTGTGAGCACTGCCTCAACCCGACCTGCGTGGCGGCATGTCCGAGCGGTGCGATCTACAAGCGCGAAGAGGACGGTATTGTACTGATCGACCAGGACCAGTGCCGCGGCTGGCGGATGTGCATCTCCGGCTGTCCGTACAAGAAGATCTACTACAACTGGAAGAGCGGCAAGTCCGAGAAGTGCATCTTCTGCTATCCGCGCATCGAAGCCGGCCAGCCGACCGTCTGCTCTGAGACCTGCGTGGGCCGCATCCGCTATCTGGGCGTGCTGCTCTACGATGCGGATCGCATCGAGGAAGTGGCCAGCTCCCCGGACGAGCGCGATCTCTACCATCGCCAGTGCGAGATCTTCCTCGACCCTCACGACCCGAAGGTGATCGAGCAGGCGAAGAAGGATGGCATTCAGGACAACGTGATCGCCGCCGCCCAGGCTTCGCCAGTCTACAAGATGGCCATCGACTGGGGCCTGGCACTGCCACTGCACCCGGAGTATCGCACCCTGCCCATGGTCTGGTACGTGCCGCCGCTGTCGCCGATCCAGTCCGCCGCCGAGGCCGGCAAGGTCGAGTACGACGGGGTGCTGCCCAAGATCGAATCGCTGCGCATCCCGGTCAAGTACCTGGCCAACATGCTCACCGCCGGTGAGGAGGCGCCGGTGGTCCTGGCCCTCAAGCGCCTGATGGCCATGCGTGTCTACATGCGCGGCAAGCACGTGGAAGGCAAGCCCGATGCCGAGGTACTGGAGGAAGTGGGACTGACCGTGGCCCAGGTGGAGGACATGTACCGCTATCTGGCCATCGCCAACTACGAAGACCGCTTCGTGATTCCCACTAGCCATCGTGAAATGGCCACCGAGGCCTTCCCCGAGCGCGGCGGCTGTGGCTTCACCTTTGGCGACGGCTGCCACGGCGAGAGCAAACCGAGCCTGTTCAACGGCCGCTCCCAGACCACCACCCTGGTCAAGCCGGTGGAATCCTATGATCCGCAAGCCGAGGAGGTGCGTCATGACTGAGGCCGCTCTCGAGATGGCCGAGCCGTGCCTCGGCATGCGCAGCCTGCGCGTGCTGGCCCGGCTGCTCGACTACCCCACGGCGCCGCTGCAGGCCGCCGCGAGTGAGATGATCGAGATCCTCGACGGTGAACGTCGGCTTTCCCCGACGCTGCGCACCGCCCTGATGGACTGGTGCCAACGCCTCCATGAGGCCGAGCTGATGGAGCTACAGGCCGAGTATGTTGCGGTATTCGACAAGGGGCGCGCCACCTCGCTGCTGCTCTTCGAGCATGTCCATGGCGAGTCCCGCGACCGCGGCCAGGCCATGGTCGACCTGATGGCCGAATATAGCGCCGCGGGCTTCGAGCTCGATGCCCGTGAGTTGCCCGACTACCTGCCGCTGTTCCTGGAATACCTCTCCACCTGCCCGGAGGCCGAGATCGGGCGCTGGCTGGGCGAGATCCGCCACATCCTGGCGTTGCTTACCGCCCGGCTGGAGGAGCGCAACGTCGACCACGCCCTGGTGCCACTGGCGTTGTTGGTGCTGATCGGGGCCGAGGGGGACGTCGACGCTCATCGCCCGGAGGTGCAGGCCGAGACACCCGACGACACGCCCGAGGCCCTGGATGCGGTCTGGGAAGAGGAGGCGGTGCGTTTCTCCGCCGAGTCGGATCAGGACTGCGCGCTGCAGTCCGCCGAGGGCCGCCGCCTGGCCGAGCGCAAGCGCGCGGTGCCGAGTGATCCCGTTCGTATCATGCCCGGCGGCGTGGCCTCGCCCACGGCCGACCGCTGAAGGAGAATCGCCATGTTTTCCGAATACCTGCAACACCTGCTCTATGGCTATTATCCGTACCTGGCCGGTACGGTCTTCCTGGTCGGCAGCCTGTTGCGTTACGACCACGGCCAGTACACCTGGAAGACGGGTTCCAGCCAGATGCTCTCGTCCAGGCAGATGCGCCTGGCCAGCAACCTCTTCCACATCGGCATCCTGGTGATCTTCTTCGGCCACCTCTTCGGCATGCTGACGCCGCACTGGGCCTATGCGCCCTTCCTCTCCGCCGGCGCCAAGCAGGTGCTGGCCATCGTCATCGGCGGCATCGCCGGTGTCATGTGCCTGGTGGGCGGCGCCATGCTGCTCCACCGCCGCCTGTTCAACCCGCGGATCAAGGCCTCCTCGAGCCCCATGGACACCCTGATCCTCGGCCTGATCGTCTTCCAGGCGGGCCTGGGCGTCATCAGCGTGTACTTCTCGCTGGGACACCTGGACGGCGAGATGATGCTGACCCTGGCCGCCTGGGCCCAGGCCATCGTCTTCTTCGGCGGCGGGGCCGCGGACTACATGACCGAGGTCTCCTGGATCTACAAGGTCCATGTCTTCCTCGGCCTGACCATCATCCTGCTGTTCCCCTTCTCGCGCCTGGTCCATGTATGGAGCGTGCCCTTCGGCTATATCGCCCGGCGCTACCAGCTCGTGCGGCGAAGAGGATAAGGAGTCTCCATCATGCAGAAGATCGATATCGAACTGATCCCGGGGGGCGCCAGCCCCCCTCCCATCCGAGTCGGCGAGGCCATCATCGAGGAGGCCGCGATCGCCGGTGAGATGCAGTACCACCCGGCGGACTCCGCCGGCAGCGCCCAGCTCAAGGCGGCCAGAGCCCTGGTGGTACGCGAGCTGCTGCGACAGCGTGCCGCTGCCCTGGGCCTGGCCGAGGGTGCCGGTAGCGAGATCGACGAAAGCGACGCCGTCATCGCCGAGCTGCTGGAGCGGGAGCTGGCGGTACCCGACCCCTCGGAGGAGGATTGTCGCCGCTTTCATGCGACCCATCCCGAGCGCTTCAGCGAGCCCACCCGGACGCGGGTGCGGCATATCCTGCTCGCCGCGGCGCCGGACGATGCCCTTGGTCGTGATGAGGGCTATCGGCTGGGCGAGACGCTGATCAAGGGACTCAGGGACATTCCCGAGCGCTTCGACGAGTTTGCCCAGCGCCATTCCGCCTGTCCTTCCAGGGAGCAGGGCGGGGACCTGGGCTGGTTGGTGCCCGGCCAGACCGTGGCCGAGCTCGACCGAGCTCTGCAGCACCTCCCCGAGGGGCTATACGAGCGGCCGCTGGCCTCGCGCTACGGCTGGCATGTGGTCAGCATCGACGAGCGTATCGAGGGTCGCGGGCTGCCCTTCGAGCAGATCGCGGATCGCGTGCGTCACAGCCTGCGCGAGCAAGCCACCCGCCGCGCCCTTCGCCACTATCTGCTGGCACTGGAGGCCGAGATCGGCGTCGAGGGGGTCACCCTGGACGACGATGCCGGCGGCTCATTGATGCAGTGACGTCGGCCGCGCGAGGTCACATCACTCGAGGGGCGGCGAGATCTCGCGCTTTCTTGATGCGCGTCACTTCCCCTCTCCCCAGCGCCGCCGCACCATGGACGGCAAGGAGGACCCTCATGCCCCATGTTCATGCCCATGCACCCTTCATGCCCCTGGGCATCGCGGTGCTCACCGTTTCCGACACCCGCGGCTTCGACGAGGACGGCAGTGGCGACCTGCTCGAACAACGCCTGACCGGTGCCGGCCACCATTTGGTGGAGCGTCGCATCGTGCCCGATGACGTCTATCGCATCCGTGCCGTGGTCTCGGCCTGGGTGGTGCGCGACGACATCCAGGTCATCCTGGTCAACGGCGGCACCGGCTTCACGCCGCGCGACACCACCCCCGAGGCGCTCACGCCGCTGTTCGACAAGGCCGTCGACGGCTACGGCGAGCTGTTCCGCCAGCGCTCCCTGGACACCATCGGCACTTCCACCATCCAGTCCCGCGCCGTCGCCGGGCTGATCGACCGCACCCTGGTGTTCGCCATGCCCGGCTCGCCGAAGGCCTGCGCCACCGCCTGGGACGGCATCCTGGCCGAGCAGTTGGATGCCCGTACTCGGCCCTGCAACTTCGTCGCCATGGTGCTGCCGCAGTCGTCGCCTTGCGTCCCCCGCCAGGCGACGTCCGACGCGGACGTGGCGGAAGGAGCCGGCGCATGAACTGCGGCTGTGCTGAGGTCTTCACCCCCGGCCTGCTGGACCTGTTCGAGGCCCGGGCGAGGATGGTGGAGGCCGCTTTGCCGGTGACCGGCGTCGAGCGGGTGGCGTTGGTTGATGCCGCGGGCCGGGTGCTGGCGGAGCCGGCACGGGCGACCCTCGACATGCCCGGCGTCGACAACAGCGCCATGGACGGCTATGCCCTGCGTCTCGGCGAGCTGGCCGCAGCGCCGTCGGGCCTGCCGGTGACGCTTCGCGTCCCGGCCGGTGCCGGGGTGACACACCTGCCAGAAGGAGGCTGTGCGCGCATCTTCACCGGCGCCCCCGTGCCGCTGGGGGCCGATGCCGTGGTTCCCCAGGAGCGTGTGCAGCGCGATGGCCAGGGCCGCGTGCAGGTGTGGGGCGAGGTGGCTTCCGGCGCGAACATCCGCCGCCGAGGCGAGGAGAGCCGGGCCGGAGACGTGCTGCTGGGTGCGGGGAGGCGGTTGAACGCCGCCTCCATTGGCCTGCTGGCCGGCCAGGGCATCGAGACCGTGACGGTGTATCGTCGACTGCGAGTGGCGCTGGTCACCACCGGCGACGAGCTGATCGCCCCCGGTCAGGCCTGGCGCCCGGGGGCCGTCTACGACAGCGGTGGTCCGATGCTGCGCACCCTGCTGGCCGGCCAGGGCTGCGAGGTGCTCGATCTGGGGCCGGTACTCGACACCCCCGAGGCCCTGGCCGCGGTCCTGGCCGAGGCCCGCAACAGCGCCGATCTGGTGCTGTGTACCGGCGGCGTCTCGGTGGGCGAGGAAGACCATGTGCGCCCGGTGCTGGAGACCCTCGGTGGGCTCGACTTCCATGGCGTGGCCATGAAGCCGGGCAAGCCCCTTGCGCTTGGCTGGCTCGGCCCCTCGCTGTGCGTCGGCACCCCGCTGATCGGCCTGCCCGGCAATCCGGTGGCCTCGCTGGCGGGCTGGCAGCTGCTGGCGCTGCCCTTCGTGCAGGGTCGGCAGGGGCGTGTCCCCACCCCGCTGCAGCGTTTCCCGGTCACCGCCGGTTTCTCGCGGCGCGCTCCCCAAGGGCGTCGTGAACTGCTGCGGGTGGTGCTGGACTGGACCGATGGCGAACCCGTGGCTCGGCTGGCCGGTGGTCAGGGGTCTCACATGCTCGGCGCCGCCAGCGAGTCCCATGGCTACCTGATCATCGATGCCGATACCCCTGTGGAGGAAGGCCATGACTACGGATACTGTCCCGGAGCCCAGTTCCTCGACTGAGCTGCTATTCCGGCCGCGCCAGCTGCGCGAG
>Ga0136557_1002406_pt1 | contig 10845 bp, 13 predicted proteins | sample AntRauTorckE6832_FD_104796 | JGI IMG/M metagenome (GOLD analysis project Ga0136557, IMG submission 104796) | Saline lake microbial communities from Rauer Islands, Antarctica - Metagenome Torckler E6 #832 | ecosystem: Environmental > Aquatic > Non-marine Saline and Alkaline > Saline | place...
AATGTACATATCGGTGTGGATACTCTCATCTTCGTTATAACTTCTAATTCTCTTATCGAAGGCTACACTTTGTAAAACATCATTCTCGTAAAAACTCATACCTTCCAACTTGGCTAATATCTTAGGGCTTCCAAAAAGTTCTCCATATGTTTCATCTTCTTTTGCCACATCTAATTTACTTGCACCATCATCCGTATAAATATATCCCGTTTCTTTTTCTTCATATTTCAAATACCTGAACATTCTATGATAATAATCTAACAAATAAATATCTAAATCTTGAATGCCCAAATCGGTTTTATCTGTGTCTGTCAAGGGATACTCGTTGTCTTTAAAAACCTCATTCAAACTATGCCCATTAAGTTTTTCAATAGGAATATATATTTCTAATTTCTCATACTCGGTATTTAATATATTTATTTTTCTCATACTTTACATCTCCCTTGCTAATTTCAGATTTATTTCTTCGACCATTTCATCGATATCTACTTCTTCTGCATAGTTTTCAACCGTTACATTTATTGTGATATCCTTATCACTATTATCTTGATTGATAGTTGTATCAGGAGTACTTTGAACGTTCGTATCTCTTATAACATCCGCTGGACTTTTTTCTGTTGCTTTAATTTTGAGGGGCTCATCAATAGAACTTCCTGTGGCTTTCATTTTGAGAGTATCATCAATATCATCGACGTCTTCTACAATCGGTTTTACGTTTACTTCCATATCAGGTAAGTCAATATCAAACTCCACATCATTGATTTCTTTAACCGTCTTGCCAAAAAGTCCACCGATTACATTAATTCCTCTTATCACTCTGTTTATCATTCCTATAAATTTATTGACTACCCACTTTGCACCGTCAATAATTTTTCCAATATACCACATATATAGATTAAATGCCATCTTTAAATATTCAGGAATATTTTCTATCATGGTTTTCAATTTATCAAAAACGGGTATCAATTTTTTTCTTATAACCTTCACAAGTGGCGTTATCCAATCTGCTATTTTCTTCCACAGTTTTGCCATTATTTCCAACTGCCATATCATAGGCATAAGAATAAGTTTCAATAAAGGCATTAATATTGCTCCTAATACTTGGAACACTGGGACTAGCATGTCACCTATCAATCCAATAATCGGCATTATAACTTTCATCAAGGTTTTAAAAATTGAGATAACACTATTAACTATCGGCATTAATGCGGACCCTAATTGTTTAACTAACCCATCGACGCTTTTTTTAAAGTCTTCATTTGTTTTATATAAATATGTTAGCAAACCAATAACGACTGTAATTACTGCTATAATCGGATGGGCTGCTAATATCGATAAGGCTCCTGCAAGTTTTGGAATTATGCCAATAAATAATCCTACACCAGATGTCAATTTTCCAACGATGAATAACAACGGTCCGATTGCTGCTGCGATGGCTAATATTTTTACAACCGTCCCTTTCGTTGACTTATCTAGTTCATTAAATTTAGTAACTAAGGCGGAGATTTTACCTGCCATTTTGACCAATACAGGCGTAAAAATATTTCCTAAACCTTGGAGGGCAACAGCCAGGTTTTGAAACGCCATTTTAAATCGACGTGCTGGCCCTGTCATATCCTCTACTGCGTTCGAGGTTGTGCCTGCACTGTCCGTCATTGAATCTAATGCTTTAGAAAACGACTCTCCTTCTTTGGTCATAAGGGACATAAAACCTTTACCGGCTTCAATACTTGAAAATAAATCTATCATTTTTATGTTGCTTTTTTCGGCCCCTTTAACCAATGTTCCAAATACTTCTTCTAACCCTACACCATCTTCGGATAATTCTTTAAATGATTGGCCCGTTTCTTCTCTTAAAATCTTGCTGGCTGTGGTTCCTGTTTTGGCTAGTTCCGCCAAAACTTGGTTTAATGAGGTTGTGGCCTGTGGGGCTTTAATACCTTGTGCCGTCATAACCGCCAAACTTGCTGCCACGCCTTCAAAACTAACACCCAGCGTTGCAGCGGTCGGAATAACTTGTGAAAGGCTTTGTGCTAATTCATCAACGGTAGTCTTACCTTTGTTCTGGGTCTGCAATAAGATATCGCTAATCTTCGTTGCCTCAGACGCTTCCATTCCGTAAGAATTCATCACTGTAGACATTGCATCAACTGCTTTTGCGGTGGTTGTAAATCCACCTATGGATAAGTCTGTGGCTGTTTTTAGAAACCCTGTGGCTTGCGTCATGTCTTCAGTGACAACGACGCCGGCCGATAAGGCTTGGTATAACCCTTCACTTATTTCCGTGGCTGCTATACCTGTTTCAGCCGATAAATCTTGAACTTGTTTTTTCAGGTTTTCAGTGTCTACATTCACATCGCCAAATAACGTTGATACCTTTCTTAACGTTGTATCTAAATCAAGGCCCATTTTTGTTGCGGCTGCACCCATCGCCAAAATAGGCATAGTAACGTTTTTAGTCATTTTCTGACCCATTGAAGATAAATTGCTTCCTACTTTTTTTAATTTTTTTGATATGCGGTCAAATTTCAACGCATTAATTTTTTCTAATTTTTTCCTTAATAAAACCGCTTTGCTATCTGTCTTTACAATTTCGGATTGCAATTTCTTATATTCAGCGGAACTCTTATCTGTTCCTACCTCGTCTAAATATTTTAATCGTTTTCTTAATGTTTTGGCTTTTTCTTCGGTTTGTCCTATAGCAATTTTTGCATTTTTTTGTGCCTCTAAAAAACTATCGTTATTCCATTCTATCTTTAAAGATTTGGAAAGTTCACGAACATTCTTACTCGTCGCCCTCACATTCCTATCCATTTTTTTCATGCCCTTATTGAAACTCTTCGTGTCGGCACTGATTGGAATGCTTAAACCCATAACTGCCATGAAACTCACCTCCTATTTCTTGTGCATTTTCATTATGTCATCGTTGCTTGCTTCCGTAACGTTTATGCCTCTTTTTTCATTTGCTTCTTTTTGCTTTGATTTGAAATATTCTTTAATACTCTGTATGTCATATTCCGTCACTAACGCCAATAAATCATCAAAATTTAAATCACACATAACTTGATAATCAATCTCATACTTTTGGCACTTCTTGATTAACCTAAAACAAAAGGCGGCCCACCCTTATCTACATTTTCGTTTCCTGGCAATTTACTTGCTAATTTAGACAAAGATGCAGACCGCTCATTTAGTTTTTTGAGGCAGGACTTCCGATTTCATTTATTACTTTTGAAATCTCGTCCAATATTTCTTCCGCCACTTCATAATCAAAAAGTCCACAAAAATCAGAAAACGTCGGGAGTTCTTTAGAGTTAACATAACAGTATAAGAATTTCAATAGGCCTAAAAAATGTTTTTTCCCTGTTGATGTTTCCTCGGACCATTTTGCGACTTTTTGTGAATATTCAGTCAAGTCGCACCCCTCTTTTTCTTGAAAATACTGTTCCCATTTTAAATGAGCCTTGAATGAGGTATCTATTTCTAAACTCATCATTTTTCTTTCTGTCACTATTTTTTCATCAATTTCTTTTCTGCTTATTGTCGGGACTTTAATTATCATTTTTTTCCTCTTTCTTTTTGTTTATTTAATTATGCTACAGGCATTTTCACTGTTGGAACAGTGTCTCCAAAAATATCATAGTCGGTATCTTCTGGGTAGGATGTTAGTTTAAAAACTTTCAATGTGTTGCCTTTAGCATCTACATAATCTGCTGTCCCAACATCATCTTGTAAATAAGTTCCTGAAACAGTTAAAGGATACTCGTAATTATTAACCGTAGGACTATCAGTCGTCTGTTCGTAACTTTCACCAGGTTTGCCTGTAATGCATCCGAACAACCAATTCTTAATTGTAATTTTTTCGCCGTCCAAAACACCCTCTACTTCATAATAGATGGAATGTTCCTTCGATTGTAATTGCTGAACATCTGCAAAACCACCTTCAATGTGCATTCCTCGACCAGAAGCAATCTCATAATCTTCCTCGATGTTGGTCACACCTATTGTTCCTGTTTTCCCTTTATAATTTGCTAAAACTGCTAACTTTTTCCCGTCACCATATAAAACCGTTTCTTCGTAATCTACTTCTAGAGATATACTATTTGCATATGCAAGACCAACAGGTGCCTCTCCTTCAAAAGCGAACTTTAAATTCTTGATATTAAACTTGAATAAATTTTTCTTTGCCATTTTTTGTTTCCTCCTATTTGCTCAATTTTTGTTTCATAATTTTAATAAAATCAGTATACATTTTGTTTTGATATTCTTTGCTTGTTCTAATTATAAATGCTTCGGGTCCTGTCTTAGCATATTCTGCCAAATTACTAACGGGTATTCCTGTATTAATCCCTCCAGTACCTCTCTCATTATACACAAATACAGCATTCGGGTAACGTTCAACTTTCCAACTTCTTGAGAACAGTCCCGTGCCTTTCGTCGGAGGAGTACTTCTCGCTAATTTATCTGCCATACTTTTTCCTACATCGTTCAAGGCCTCTTGGGTATAATTGTAATTAATTTTTTTAAATTTGTTAACTGCTTTTCTCATTTCTTTTTCTAAATCAAATGTGACTCCAAAACCTTGTCCCGACATTGCTATCCCACCATTGCTTTGACCACGAATTTATAACTGTACATCATGCGATTTGTATCATAATCAACTGAACCAAATTCGAAGATATAATGATTATCGAGAAACGCATTCTCGATTTTCTCTACATAAATATCCACCATCTTGTTCCTCGAATAGAAAGTAATTGCTACCTCAAACGGGAACATTAATTTTTCTCCATCGCCATATTCTGAATTGATTAATTGATAATTCCAAACAATATAGTATTGTTTCTCGCTTGCGCTTGACGACTTAACGTATACAAACCAAAATATCGGCTCTGTGGCGTTTTTTATCTCTTCCTCGCCTAATGATAACCCATCGACCATTCCTGCCGTTAGAAACGCATTTTCAACACTTGAGGTTATTTCTTGTAACGCCTTAATCAATTTCATTATGACCACCTAATCTCAGTATATGTCTTTTTATTGATGGGATATCCACGTAACTTGATTTCCGTGTTATAAAACTCACCGTCATCGTCGCCGTTAATTCCGTATACTTTATCTTGAAATTCGATGAACATATCCATTTCCACTTTTCTTTGATTAATCACAAATTCAATAACTGAAGCGTTTTGAACGCCTTCTAGTGAGTTTTGCTCGTTACCGCTTAATTGCCTAACGTAGGCTTTAATAGACGTTCCTTCTGGATGTATGTATTGTTTAATAACCCCAGTTTTCGTTTCTATTTCTTTGAATATAAGAATCTTTCTGTTTTTATTTGGATAACTAAATTTTCTCAACATTCTAAATCACCGTTTTCTCTTGTGCAATTGTTTGCAAATCGATGAGTAAACTGTTCAACCCAATTGAGAAATCATATTCTTTCTTATAATTATTATTTTCAAAAAACTGCATTCTCACATATAATATTGCCGCTTGCTTTGCTAAGGGTTCAATCTCTACTTCGGACGTCCAGTCAAATCCTGTCTTGGTTTTTAAATAATATGAGGCGAGGATGGATAACCTCTCAAGTTCGTTCACATCATAATCGAAATCTAAATACAATGCTGTTCTCATTTCTTGAATTGTTAAAATCTTTTCCATTTATCTCGCCTCTTTTATTTTATTTAATTTATTATACTGCTGCTGTTTTCAATAGTACAACGCCATTTTTATCTGCTAATTTTCCATCAGCAATCATCGTTGATTTCTGAATCCACTCATCGGTGTTTTCATCAAAGTAGCGACGAAGGTTAATTTGTAGATTAGTGTTGAATGTATAATTTGAGAAATCTACATAGGCTGCCACCACTGTTTCTGGTGCGGTTGATGCGTTCAATGGAGCAATTTCATTCCTTAACACAATCGGATACCCCAAGAAACGGTACACAATCTCGCCGTCAACGCCATAAGTCGTTCTAGCGATTGGTTGTCCTTGGTCATCTTTCAACCCCCAGATATAGTTATCAAACGTTGCTGGGTTCATAACGATTCTGCTTTTTTTTGCTTTTCTGTACGCGATTGGAATATTACCAATAAGTTTAGTCAACCAACCGGTATAGTCTGCATCGGTGTCCGCAAATTCAACAACTTGCTCTGCTGGAATACCTGTATCGGCGGTAATACCCAAAGGTTGTCCTGAGCCTGTTCCGTTCAAAACTGCTTCTTCGATTGCTACAACCATTGCTTCTGCAATATTATCTGAGACTGTTTGCTCAAATACCGGCAATGAAACTGTGTCTGCCATCAAACTAATTGCCACCACAATTTGTAATTTGTAATAATTGAAACTGATTTTTGAAGGTGCTTTCTTCTGCTTGTCCGCTACTGAACCTTCAGCAATCCAACTTGCTGTTGGCTTGGCTGACGAGGTAGGAATATCCAATCCACCAGGATAATTCGTTTTGGTAATCAATGGATAAATATCTCCATAATCTTTCATTTCTTCAACTATTTTATTAAGAATAGTTGTGGGAACTACTGAACCGACATCTGATGTAACGGTGGTCGCATCTGCACGTTTCAACGCTTCTTTTTCTCCCGTGAGCACATAATCCTTGAATGCTTCACGATATTCTAAACTCTCATAGGTGTTTTCTTTTCGTAATGTTTTTTCACCGTCGCCTTCAGGTCCGATTACATTAATTTTTTGTCCTTCTTCAAATTTAGAATTAATTTTATTCTGTCTTTCTTCAAGTGCTTTTTTCTCGACGATTAAGTCATCCACTTCTGCTTCCAATGTTTCAAGATTTTCTTTATCTGCCGATTTCATTTCCACCTGAATTGCTTTCATTCTTTCTAGAATTTCTACTAATCTTTTCATTCTAAGTTTCCTCCTATTTTTATTTTTATATTTAAACGCCTTACCAACACATTTTTTTTATCCTCTGCATCCTCTAATGTCTTCTGAATGTTCTCTAACTTTTCAAAAGAACGAGCATAAATTTCTGTGTCCGGATAGGCTCCTAAATCCACAATACTTACATCATACAACCTGTCTATTTTTCTAATTGTACGCAATGGTACATCTTTTTCAAAATCCCAATCCGACCCATTATCGGAATCTAACGTGAAAGCGAAACTGCATTCTGAGATTAAACCACTTTCCACCATTTGATAAATATCATTGTGAGATTGAATGTTCAATAATTCTGCTCGACCTTTTAAACCGACGGAATCAACTTCCAAATTTAAACTTCCGTTCTTGGTCGATGCTAATGCTAAATAACCATCATTATGATTATATTTCAACGGCACTTTTCTCATGTCTGTATCATTCAAGGCTGTGTCTAGAATAACTTCTTCAAAACCATAATCTTTTGACCCAATCAATGTTCTTTGATTGAATTTTAAAAAATACCCTTCAATGACCATTATCTCATCTTCGCCATCTTTTCTGAACGATACATCCATTGCTACTCTTGTTTCTTTTGGATTTTTCTTAATATCATTTAAACGTTTATTTTTCATCTTTTTTTCCTCCTTCATTCTTCAATTTACTTTGTTGATATTCATTAGCGATTGAAGAATTAATATAATTTAATGATACCATTCTTTCTTCGCCATTCTCAACAGGCGGTAAATTAAATAATTCTCTAAATTCATTAATGGTGTACAACCCAATTTCTTTTGTTTTGTCCACCAAATTAATTTTTGAAGCGATACTAACAACTTGTAAATCACTTGTTGATATTTTAACACGATTACCCACGTCATATTGTCGTTTGGTAAATAGTTTGAAATTTAATTCATTACATAGTTTATTGGCAAATGTTTCAATATTAGTTTCATAATAAGATTGCCATTGATTTTCTGAAAAATCTCCTTTAATAATGTTTTCTGAGATATGCAAGAAATTATATATTTTATTTTCAAAAAATTTCATCTCGTCCGCGTTGGAATATTTCGCATCCGATTTTATTTGAGTTAGTTGAGATGAGGCATCCATATAGGCAACGCCTGTGCCTCCAACTTTTAAATAAGAATCTGCAAAATCCTGTGCTTTTTTCTCTCTTTGCTTATCCGTCAACGAGGTTGTGCTATTAATCACAAACCTTAAAAATGCACTTGTTTTGATTGCGTTTTCTATTCCTTCGTTATTTGTATTAATAACTCTTAAAACGGTATTTATAGCATTATTTTTTTCACCAAATATTTCTGTGTCGCCAACATTCCGAGCAATATGAATAATATTATCTAAACCTGTAGTGATAACTTTTCCTTGAATATAAAATCTTAAATAGAATTCTCCTGTACTTTTATCTATACTTGTTTCTACATTTTCGGTATCGATTATCCATAAACTTTTTAAAGGTTCGTTTGGATTAAATAAATCCCAATCAATATAAATAAACACATTTAATTCCGTCCAATATAACCGTGCTACTTTTTCCCAAAACGCACCTGCTTCCATTACTGGATTTGGCTTCAAAGTTAAAATCTTGTTCATGTACTCTTTGTCTTTTTTTCCTTTAAAATAAACTGTCGGTTTAATCTTACTCAAATGCAACGCATGTGTGGCGACGCCTGCCATGAATGTCTCATTTGCTTTCGGGTCCACTGTTGAACTGAAATAAGGAGTAAATAAATTAACTAATTTCGATTGTGTAACTTTAACTTTTTCATCCTTTTTCTTTCCAAATAAATTTGTAAAAATACTCATATATTTATTCCTCCTCCCAGAAAAAATTAGCGTTTTCCACGTATGATACATATCCATTTAATATCGTTGCAGCCCCATCAATTTTCTGTGACTCACGACCTTTGATAGGCATGTAATTACCGTTCCTGTCTTTTTGAACCTCGACATTTGACAAGCACCATTTAGTCACTGGATTGTTTTGATAAATCAAGGTTTTAGTTTTTAGGTCTGCCCCAACCTCTTGCATTGGGACCGATAGAGTTTGTGCACCTTGCGCTGTGGGAATTAGGCAATATTTTTTCGCAAACCCTGCAGACTCTAGTTCATTTATAAGATACGCTGCAGACCATCTATCGTAATTTATAAACTGATAGGTGTATCCTTGGCTGACTTTATCAACGACATATTCTGTGATGTCGTGATAATTAATTAATTCCTCACCACTTATTCTTACATACCCCTGCTCAATCCACCTATCAAACGGAACTTTTTTTTCTGTGTCTACATATTTCTGTGTTACCCAATACATTGTTTCGGCTATAATTTTATGATTTTTCTTATCAAATAATAAAGTAGTAAATGCTGTCATATCACTTGTTCTTGATAAATCAAAGCCACCAATACATATTTTATCTTCTATTTCTGATAAATCATAAACCGCGTCATTATTAAACTCATCAAATGATAACCAAGAATGTCTATGATTTTGACGAATATTAAAAGTTTTTGATAATAAATTAATTAGTTTTGTTTTATCCGTTTTTGCTTTTTCGATTTCTTCATATAAAGAATTTATTGATTGACTAATGCCTAGATTGGGATTTGCTTTAAATGCATTTTTAATATTTTCCCATTCGTTTACATCGTCAAGTTCATAGCAGAAAACTAATAACCTATCATCGGCCCACACCCCATCCACTACTTTGCTATCGTAATTATAAATATCATCGAAAGTACTTTGTCTTTCGGTGCCCATTGTGGTGGTAATTATTTCAATTGGCTGCGGTCTTGATTTGGTAGAATCCCACATTACATCAATAATATTATTATCGGTGATTGCATGTAATTCATCAATATGTGAAACTTGAGCACTTAATCCATCTAACTTTTTGCTTTCTTTAGATATCGGTTGAAAGAAAGAATCGGAATAAGGTAAGGTATAAATTCCATTAACCGTCACACGGAACCGACTTGATAAAACTTGATTTGTCCTGATAATCAATTTCGCCATGTCCCAAGCAATTTTTGCTTGGTCACGTTTTGTGGCGGCAGAATAACACTCGGCTCCTAATTCTCCACCCATTAATAATTCATATATAATTATACACGCAGCAAATAAAGTTTTCCCATTTTTTCGTCCAATATATAAATGTAATCTTTTATATTTCCTCAAATCGTTCTCTTTTCCTACGAAGCCATAGAGTCCTGAAATCATCGCTTTTTGCCATAATTCCAATTTTATAAACTGTCCCGCCAAAGGTCCTTTTACGTGTTTACAGAAAGTCTCGATAAACTCAATAACTTTCTCAGGGTTCTCTTTGTTGTAATAGAAAAACTCTTTCGTCCCATCATACTGCTCGATATAATTTTTTTCTGGTTCATCAATAAATCTAACCAATCGTTCATATTGTTTTTTTATTTTTTTTCCGACTAATACTTTACCAGTTTTTATATCGTGATGATATTTCTCAATATAGTTGATATCATCACATCCTTTATTTTTTATATTTGTCTCGAAATTTTTCTAATTCATCTTTTTTCCCTGAATTATCTGGTATAAAATCTTTTAATCGTTTCAATAAATCAGTATGCAGTTTTCCAATTTTAGCATATTGTTTACTTGCGGTCGTTTCTTTCTTGCCCCACTGCTCTTTACCATTCTGATATTCTTCTTCATGCCCATCTTTGCTTATAATCATTCTTAATTCTTCTAATTCAACCACGCAGAACACAATGTTATCAATCAGAGGTTCCGCCACAACTTTTTGAGTTTGCCCAAGTTGTTTCAAAACATTACTATATTTTTTTTTCTCTTTAGTTCTCTTTTGTTTTCTTTCGAACTCTGTAAAGATTCGCTCTGCTTTTTCCATCGCTTTCACCTATTTCCCCACCCCTTATGTAAAATTACTGTACGTGTAAAAGTTAAG
>Ga0136557_1002407_pt1 | contig 10844 bp, 7 predicted proteins | sample AntRauTorckE6832_FD_104796 | JGI IMG/M metagenome (GOLD analysis project Ga0136557, IMG submission 104796) | Saline lake microbial communities from Rauer Islands, Antarctica - Metagenome Torckler E6 #832 | ecosystem: Environmental > Aquatic > Non-marine Saline and Alkaline > Saline | place...
GTACGCTTCCTTCGTGCCATGGTCAGCAGAGTCTACGAAGATCCGGTAAACGGCGATCTCGAACTGCGCTACGTCGATGAATCCGGTCGGAAAGTAACGGAAAATTTTGACATGGTGGTGCTATCCGTCGGTCTTCAGGTCCCGGAAACCACCAAAATACTTGCCCAGAACGTGGGCATAGATCTCGACAGGTTCGGCTTTTCCATCACCCAGCCCTTTACTCCTCTGGCCGCATCACGGCCCGGTGTTTTTGTGAGCGGTGCCGTCAACGGCCCCAAAGACATTCCGGAAACCGTCAGCGAGGCCTCCGGCGCCGCCCAGGCAGCGGCCGCCAACCTCGCAAGCGCTAGAAACACTCTTATAACCGAGGAGGTCCTGCCGGAGGAACGTATCCAAGACCCGGACGAAGAGTTGCGACTCGGCGTTTTTATCTGCCATTGCGGAACCAATATAGCCTCGGTCGTTGATGTCGATGCGGTTACCGAGTACGCCAAAACTCTACCGGGTGTGGTTTATGCCGAGCATCCGCTTTACACCTGCTCTCAGGATACCCAGGAACGTATTCGCGACATCATCGAGGAGCACAGGCTCAATCGACTGGTCATTTCGGCATGCTCCCCTTCCACCCACGAACCACTGTTTATGTCCACCCTGCGCCAGGCAGGCGTGAATAAATACTTCTTCGATATGGCCAACATCCGCGATCAGTGTTCATGGGTCCATCCCACGGAACCTGAACTGGCCACGGCAAAAGCCAAACGGCTGACCCGCATGGCGGTTGCCAATGTCAGTAACAGCGAGGCGCTGGAAGAGCTCGAATTTGACGTCAACTCCAGCCTGCTCATCATCGGCGGTGGTCTTGCCGGCATGACCGCCGCGGAAGAGGCGGCCAAGCAAGGCTTTTCCGTCTTTCTCGTGGAACAGCAGAAACAGCTCGGCGGCCAATTGCGCAATCTCAGGCGCAATGTTGATGGCAGCTTATTTGCCGACCATCTGCTGCAGCTCGAAGAACGGCTCAGAAACAATGAAGCCGTCAAGATTTTCACCAGCTCCATGGTGGTTGACCAGTCCGGCTTTGTCGGCTCCTTTGAAACCGATGTCATGACACCCTCCGGCGCAACGCGGACGCTGCAGCACGGCGTGACGCTGGTGGCTACAGGCGCCCGGGAATACAGACCCGACATCCACGGCCTTGAGGAAAACGAGTCGGTAATGACCCAGAGCGATTTTGAAAACATGCTCGAATCACCCAGCAGCGAAGAGCTGGCCCATGGCCGCATCGTCATGCTGCAGTGCACCGGCTCACGCAACGACGACCACCTGGCCTACTGTTCCAGGGTATGCTGCAACCAGGCGGTCAAAAACGGTTTGACCCTCAAGGAAAAATACCCCGAAGCCCGGCTTGATATCCTCTACCGTGACATGCGCTGTTACGGCCTGGGCGAGCTCAACTATCGCAAAGCACGGATGGCAGGCATCAACTTTATCCGCTATGACCCACGGGACAATCCCGTCGATATTTCTTTGGACAACAGTGGGCTTTCCATCTCACTGACCGATCCCTCCATCCGGCTCCCCGTTAGACTCCATCCCGATTTTTTGGTGCTGTCAACCGGTATCCAGGCACAGGACAGCGAGGAGCTCGCCTCCATGCTCAGGGTGCCGCGCAACAGCGCCGGATTCTTTATCGAAGCCCATGCCAAGCTTCGTCCGGTTGATCTGCCCAGCGAAGGGCTCTTTATGGCGGGAACGGCCCATGCTCCCAAGGATTCCACCGAAACCATCTCCCAGGCCCAGGCGGCCGTGGTACGGGCCACAACCATTCTGGCAAAACAGAAGCTGCAGATGTCGGGCGTGGTCTCTACGGTTAATCCCACCAACTGTGCCGTCTGCCTCACCTGTGTCAGGGCATGCCCCTACGGCGTCCCCTTTATCAACGATCAGCATTCAGCGGAAATAAACCCCGCACTGTGCCAGGGATGTGGTATCTGCGTTGCCGAATGCCCGGCAAAAACCATCTCTCTGGGCCGCTATGAGGACAGAAACATTTCGGCCAAGCTCAGTGCCTATCGCGAGTATCAAACTGCAGAAGCCAAAGGAGTCGGATGATGAGTAATTTCAACGCCAGCGTCATCGTCTTTGCCTGCCGCCACTGAGCATACACTGCTGCGGACCTGGCAGGTTCGGAACGACGCTCCTACCCACCATCAATCAGTATCGTGATGTTGCCCTGCACCGGAAGAATAGAGGAGTCTCTCATGCTGGAGGCCTTTGAAAACGGTGCCGACGGCGTCATGGTCATCGGCTGCCTGGAAGGTGACTGCCATTATGTTTCCGGCAACATCAGAGCCAGGGCGCGCGTCAAGCGGGTCTATTCGATCCTTGAAAAAATAGGCATCGGCGCCGAGCGCATACGTATGTACAACCTCAGCGCCGGAGAAGGGGCAAAATTTGCCGCCTTTGCCAACGAATTCGTCGACACTATAATAGAACTCGGCCCAAGCCCGGTGAATACCATGCGTGCCAGGAAAACAGCGAAGGCTCCACAGGAGGAGACAACATGATCACAGGTACCCCGAAACCCATTGAAGAAATCTTGGAGATGCTCGAGCCCTATGACAATATCGTTGTAGCCGGCTGCCATGGCTGTGTCACCGTCTGCCGTGTCGGAGGACAGAAAGAGGTCGAGGTGCTCTCCTCCACCCTGCGCCTTGCACGAGAAACCGCCGGCAAAGACATAAACATAAAGGAAGTCAGCCTGGAGCGCCAGTGCGACCCGGAATATGTGGAGACCATGCGCCCCTACGTCGAGGATTACCAGGCAGTGCTCTCCATCGCCTGCGGCGCTGGGATCCAGTTCCTCGCCGAAAAATTCGCCAAAACACCGCTCCTGCCGGGCATCAACACTGGTTTTCTCGGTGTTACCGAACGCCAGGGCGAGTGGTCCGAACGATGCCAGGGCTGCGGCGACTGTGTCCTCCACCTGACGGGTGGCATCTGCCCCATCACCCGCTGCGCCAAACAGCTGCTCCATGGTCCCTGTGGTGGTTCAACCGCCGGCGTATGCGAAATCGACAAGGATGTGCAATGCGGCTGGCAGCTCATCATCGACCGGCTCAAATCGCTTGACCAGATGGACAACTACGCCAAACTGAAACCGTATAAAGGTTGGAACGCCTCAAGAGACGGCGGGCCACGCCGTATTATCAGGGAGGACATGGTATAATGAAATCAGGAAGCAACCTCGAAAAGGTTCTCGAAGCCGGACATTTTTCCGTTACAGCCGAATGCGGTCCGCCCCGTGGAGCGGACGCTGACCACGTGCGTAAAAAGGCCGGCTTTGTCAAAGATAATGTCGATGCCTGCAACGTCACCGATAACCAGACGTCGGTTGTACGTATGAGCTCCCTGGCCGGATGCCTGCTGGTCAAAGAAGTGGGAGTGGAACCGCTCATCCAGATGGTGGTGAGGGATCGCAACCGCATCGCCCTGCAATCCGACTTGCTCGGCGCTTCCGCCATGGGCGTGCGTAATTTGCTCTGCCTCTCCGGAGATCACCAGAAGTTCGGCGATGACCCTCAGGCCAAAAATGTGTTTGATATTGATTCCATGCAACTCATCCATATGGCCAAAACCATGCGGGATGACGGTGTGTTCCCTTCAGGCGAAGAGCTCAAAGGAGTTCCACGTTTCTATATCGGCTGTGCCGTCAACCCATTTGCCGACCCTTATGAAATCAGAGTCGCGAGGCTCAAACTGAAGATGGAGGCAGGCGCCGATTTCGTCCAGACCCAGTGCATTTACAACATGGACACCTTTAAAAGGTATATGGAGGATGCCAAAAAACAGGGGCTGCATGAAAAAATCAAGATCCTTGCCGGTGTCACACCGCTTAAATCCGCGGGCATGGCAAAATTTATGAACAAATTCGTTGCCGGTATCGATATCCCCGATGACATCATCAAACGCATTGCCGATGAGCCGAAGGAAAAGCAGGCCGCCAAGGGTATCGAAATATGCATTGAGCAGATAGGAGAACTCAAGGAAATGGAGGGCATTGCCGGCGTCCATGTTATGGCGATTGAATGGGAAGAGAAACTCAACGAGATAATCGGAGGAGCGGGACTGCTTCCCCGCCCCATGGTTGACTAGTGCCCATCCAGAAACGGCCCTTTTCTCCCAACTCTTCGTTGCGCTGTCGAATTTAATCCTCGGAATATTCAGTATATGCCTCCGGTTAAATTGGCCAGCGCGCCTCGATGTAGAACAGGTAAGCGAAGACTCCGCAGAAAATCTCGTTTCTGGATGGGCACTGACTAGGAGAGCTAATACAGATGTATTAATACTGGTGGTCTACAGTACAGCATCATTTAATGGAGGAATTATGTCAGAGAAGAAAGATATCTTAATCGTCGACGACGACCCGGATTTTGTTGAAGCCGTCAAACTCATTGTTGAAAAGGGAGGCTATGACGTTCGCGTTGCCTACGACGGTCAGGAAGGCATCGAAATGGTTAATGAAAAGGCCCCGGACCTCATTGTCCTCGACGTCATGATGCCGGTTATGAACGGCCATGAAGCTTGCGCCAAGATCAAGAGCGAGGAAAAAACAGCGGAGATCCCCATCATCCTGCTTACTGCCGTGGCCGACCGTGTCACAACCAGTACCTACACCCACAGGGACATGCTGGAAAGTGAAGCGGATGACTACATGCCTAAACCGGTGGAACCCAAGGAACTGCTTGAGCTTATTAAAAGCTGGTTAAAAAAATAGCGCCGAGGCTACGTTGCAAATCGTTGTGTGCCGGTGGACTATGCCGCATGAACTAGAACGACCCAGGCATGGCCCACCGCCTGCAGCCGACCCGGCTATGCAGGTAAACCGCCTTTCAGCAACACTGCTGGAGTTATCTACTGGAGCTACCTGCTGCAATGACCTGTAACAGATTCCATTTCGCCGTTTTCTTCAAGCACAAAAGGATACCATGGATACAATCCGAATTCTGGTCATAGACGATGAAAAAGTTATCCGTGAAGGTGTGGAGCGTGCTCTTTCCGGCAGAGGATACACTCTAGCCAAAGCGGAAAACGGCGAGCAGGGCATCGAAATGCTCAAGGAGAATACCTTCCATATCGTCCTGCTCGATTTGATGATGCCCGGCATCGACGGATTCGGTGTCCTGGAATGGATCAATGAAAACACTCCTGATACCCAGGTTATCGTCATCACTGGATTTGCCACTGTATCCAAGGCCGTTTCAGCAATGAAAAAGGGGGCCTTTGATTTTGTAGGTAAGCCATTCACTCCGGATTATATCCGTATCGTCGTTGGCCGTGCAGTGGAAAAAATTTCGCTCCGGGCCGAAACCGAAAAGCTTCGCGAGGAAAAAACACTCAGCCTGGAGGAAATACAAAAAGAGCAAAGCCGCCTCAAAACAGTGTTCAGCTGTATGGTGGAAGCGGTGATAATTACCAACAGCGAAAGCGTCGTTGTACACCACAACCCTGCCGCCATCAAGCTCCTGGAAATACAGACCGATCCTGTTATCGGCAAACCGTTTTCCGCCTCAATCCAAGATAGCCATGCGGTGCAGATGGTCGAAGAATCCCTGACAAAAGCTATCGTCGTTACCCGTGAATTTCCCGCGGGAACCATCTCGCGGAAATTCCTTCGGGCATACTGCTCGCCGGTAAAATCACAGGGCGGCAATACCCTTGGGGCCGTCATCACGTTTGAGGATATTTCCACCCACAAGGAAATCGATCGAATGAAATCGGACTTTGTCGCCATGGTGGCCCATGAACTCAAATCCCCACTGGCCTCCATCGAGCAGATGATCTATGCCCTGCAGACCGACTGCGAATACGAAGCGGAAAAATCCTGCAACGCCCTTCATGGCCGTATGACCACCCGTACTAAAGATCTGCTGCGCCTCATTGACAACCTGCTCAACCTCTCCAAACTGGAGAACGGCACCATCGTCTTCAATCTCGAACCCACCAAAGGTCATGATATCATCAAAGATATCGTGGAAATAGCTACACCGCAGGCGGATAGCAAAAATATCACCATAAATTATCGTCCCTGTGGTGAGGACTGGTGGTTCAACGTTGATTACGACTATATTCGCACCGCATTTATGAACATAATTTCCAACGCCGTGAAATACACACCGGACGGCGGTACTCTCGATATCCAAACTTCCGTCAACGGCGGCCTGGCCAACCTCATTGTCAAGGATTCAGGCATCGGTATCAACGAAAAGGATCTTCCCCATATCTTTGATCGATTCTTCAGGGTCAAAGGCAAGGCAACACGCCATATCACCGGGTCCGGACTCGGCCTCTCCCTGGTCAAAGAGGTGGTTGATGCCCACCAGGGCTATATCGATGTTTATTCAACACCCGATGTCGGCACTACCTTTACACTCAGTTTTCCTCTGGCAAGCGGTGCCTGAAATTCCGCTACCTTTTTCCTTTACGACTTTTTTTACAAAGACAGTTCTTCCATGCTATACTTCGCTTAATGCTTTCCTCTCACCAGAGATACCCGTCAAACAAAAAGCTGATTACCAACTACGCTCAGCTCGAAGTGCGGGGGCAAGGACATCATATGGCTACCTTGAAAATAACATATGATGTGCTGGGTCGATTAGCTGACCTTTATCGGTAATCAAACACAAAAAAAAGCCATTGATAATTAGTATTGTTATAGGTAGTTATACTGCATACAAAGCACCAACTACTCCATTTCTACGAAGGATTCCATTATGAACAGGAAGGATTATCACCAGACGCTGACGATCAGCGGCAAGGAATACGGCTACTACGACATTACGCTTTTGCAAAAAAACAATATCGCCAATATCGACAGGCTTCCCTTTTCCATACGCATTCTAGTAGAAAACCTGCTGCGTAAACTCGATGGGTCCATCGTCAAGGAAGAGGATCTGACTACGGTTGCCACCTGGCAGAAACACTACGACACCCCTCCGGAAATCCCCTATCATCCAGCCCGCGTGCTGATGCAGGACTTCACCGGGGTACCGGCAGTGGTGGACCTTGCCGCCATGCGCGATGCCGTCCGTGATCTGGGCGGCGATCCAGCTAAAGTCAACCCAATGGTACCGGTGGAGCTGGTGGTGGATCATTCCATACAGATCGACTATTACGGAACGACCAACTCCATCGTCCAGAACGTGGAAAAAGAATATTCACGAAACAATGAGCGCTACACCCTGCTTAAATGGGCACAGCTGAGCTTTGATAATTTTAATGTAGTTCCCCCTAATTCCGGGATCTGCCATCAGGTTAACCTGGAGCACCTGGGCAGGGTCATCATCGCCGAAGACGACAATACAGCCTACCCCGACACCGTTGTGGGCCTCGACTCCCATACCCCGATGATCAACGGAATCGGTGTCATGGGTTGGGGAGTGGGCGGTATAGAAGCAGAGGCGGTAATGCTGGGCCAGCCCTATTATATGTCCATTCCGGAGGTGATCGGCGTCAAACTCAGTGGTTCTCTCAAGGAAGGGGTCACGGCAACCGATCTGGTACTCACTGTCACCGAGCTCCTGCGGCAAAACAATGTGGTGGAAAAATTTGTTGAGTATTTCGGCCCGGGTGTCACCAACCTCTCCATCCCCGACCGCGCCACAATCTCGAATATGACCCCGGAACACGGGGCAACCCTTGGGTTTTTCCCCATCGACGACAAAACCCTGGAGTATCTTCGTCTTACCGACAGAGCCGAAAAGGCCGAGCTCACCGAAAGCTACGCCAAGGCCAATAAGCTCTTCCTCAGCGACAACGAAAAGGCGGAATATTCCCAGATAATAGAACTCGATCTCGCCACCATCGAACCCTCACTGGCCGGACCCGCGCGCCCACAGGACCGCATAAGGCTCTGTGACATCAAGAACAGCTTTGATGAGATTCTCGGATGCCGATACGACAGGGATCTCGACCAGAAAGAGATTTCCGACTTCCACCAGGAATCCGGCTGCCAGACCCATCGTCCGCGCCAATGCACTCCTGCCGAAAAAAAATCATTTCCGCTTGAACTTGCAGGGAAAAAAGTCGATATCGGCGATGGCAGTGTAGTCGTTGCCGCCATCACATCCTGCACCAACACCTCCAACCCCCACGTCCTCATGGGGGCTGGGCTGATGGCCAAAAAAGCCGTGGAATACGGCCTGCAGGTGCCCGCCTATGTCAAGACCTCCTTTGCCCCGGGCTCCAAGGTGGTTCGCAACTATCTCTTGGAAGCCGGTTTATCACCCTATTACGAAGCGCTCGGTTTCCATCTGGCGGCCTTCGGTTGCACAACCTGTATCGGCAACAGCGGACCGCTCCATGCCGATATTGAAGAGCTGATACAACAACAGGAACTCAATGTTGCCGCCGTCCTCTCCGGCAACCGTAATTTCGAGGCCCGGATCCATCAGCGCATCAAATCAAACTTCCTGGCATCGCCCATGCTGGTCATCGCCTTTGCCCTTGCCGGTAAAATCGATATCGACCTTACCTCGGAACCTCTTGGCGCCACTCCCAACGGCGAGCCCATCTACCTCAAGGACCTCTGGCCCTCCAATGCCGAAATCGACAATCTGGTCAGCCGGTATGTTCACCAGGAGGGCTATAACAGAGTCTACTCCACCATATTTGAAGGCGATGATTTCTGGCAAGCTCTCAAGGTTACGGAAAGCACCACCTTTGCCTGGGATCCCCAGTCCACCTACATCAAAAAGCCACCCTACTTCGATGACTTCAAACAGGATACCACGAAACCTGTCAATATCGAAAAGGCCAGGCCATTTCTATTGCTGGGTGATTCGGTGACCACCGACCACATCTCACCGGCGGGATCCATCCCCAAAGAGTATCCGGCCGGGCAGTATCTGCAAAAACAGAATGTCAAACCGGAGGATTTCAACTCCTATGGCTCGCGGCGCGGTAATCACGAAGTAATGATGCGCGGCACTTTCGGCAATATTCGGATTAAAAATTCCATGGTGGCCCCGAAGGAAGGAAGCTTCACCATCAAAAAACCGGAAAACACCGAGATGTTCAACTACGATGCCGCCATGGCCTACCAGGACGAAAAGACCCCGCTCATTGTCCTGGGCGGCAGCGAATACGGCACCGGCTCCTCACGCGACTGGGCCGCCAAGGGTACAGCCCTGCTGGGCGTCAAGGCGGTGCTGGCTAAATCCTATGAGCGCATTCACCGCAACAATCTGGTAGGTATGGGTGTACTGCCGCTGGTCTTTAAGGCGGGCGAGGGCTACGAAGAATTGAACATCAGAGGCGATGAGCTTTTCCAGATAGAAGGTCTGCAGAATATGGCTCCCCGCCAGGAAGTCACGGTTCATGTGATAAGGGGGGACGGTTCAACTTTTACATTCATTGCCGATTCACGCCTTGATACGGAAATCGATGTGGCCTACTTTGAGCATGGCGGCATCCTTCCCTATGTTCTGCGCAAGATCATGAAGGTGTAGCAGCAACCAACCACACAAAGGGGTGCTCTGCTTTATAGCGGAGCCCCCTTTCCTCCCTACGAACCATCAGGAAAATGCACCGTACAATTATCGCCGTGGGGGACAGCCACTCCCTGCGCTGTTTTGAAAACCATCCGGTTATCGCCGATTCCACAGCCGCAACCGGCATCAACAAACTGGACGGCAAGACAGCCTACAAGTTACAAGACCACGACCGCCGGGTTCGCAAGGTCATCGCCCCATTGCACGACAAGCACATAATCTTTTGTTTCGGCGAGGTGGATGTCCGCATTCACCTCAAACGCCAGCACGGCAAAACCGGCACTGATATAGCGACACTCATCGAAAACACCGCCAAACGCTATACCGGCTATGTCGCGAAGCTCCGGCAGCAGGGTTTTGATATCCATATTTTCAATGTGGTTCCAACGGGTGATTTCCATGGTGACGCCTTTGAAAAATGGAGAGCCAATCTGGCCTACCCACCTACCACAAGCTTTACCGAGCGCCGGGACTACACACTGCAGCTCAATGAACAATACAGGAAATACTGTGCCGCGGCCGATCTGCCATTTATCGACATCTACAAACACCTCATTGATGCGCACGGTCTACGGCACCGGGAACTCGTCTACGATTTTTCTCACCTCAATTCCACCACGGCGGACATTGTTCTACGACACTACAGCTTTTCTCCGTCGTAAATGGAAAATTTGTCTCCAAGATGAAAGTGATTTTAAATTCCGACTCCCAACAAAGCTCAGCTCAAGGTAAAAGGTAACTCCTTATGGGGGAAGCGATGTAATGTAACTACCCCCTGTATTTGTAACTGCTTGCAGGGTGCCGGAGATTCTCGCAAGCAGACTGGTGAAGCGTATTGGTCATACGTAAGCCAGGCTGATCGCGGGGAGCCCTGGTGTCCTGCGAGCAGATACAATAAAAGAAAGTATTTTCGTTTCAAATTGCATGCAAAAAGAGTAAAATTTATGACTTTTACTGCAATGCCGATGACACAATCATATACAATCAACAGTTAAATAACCATTATGTTGATAGAGATATTTTCCATACTCGCCCCTGTTTTTATCTGTGCCGGCATAGGGTTGTGCTGGTCCAAAAGCGGCAAGCCCTACGACACCCAGCTCATCACCTCCATTGTCAGCTATTTCGGCACCCCCTGCCTGATCTTTCATTCCATTTCTGCGGTGGAGATAGCCCCCCGGGCCGTCTTCAACATGGCCGGGGCGGCACTGGCTGCCAACGCAGCCTTTATCGTGATCGGCGGGGTCTTCCTCGCACTTGCCCGGCTGGAACAGCGCGCCTTTCTCCCCGCCCTGA
>Ga0136557_1002409_pt1 | contig 10835 bp, 10 predicted proteins | sample AntRauTorckE6832_FD_104796 | JGI IMG/M metagenome (GOLD analysis project Ga0136557, IMG submission 104796) | Saline lake microbial communities from Rauer Islands, Antarctica - Metagenome Torckler E6 #832 | ecosystem: Environmental > Aquatic > Non-marine Saline and Alkaline > Saline | place...
CGGTGAGGTGTGGCTTGGAACCAAAGAATTCACTCAGACCAATAAAGATCGCATAAAAAATGACGAACCGCCATTTGCAAATCCGCGCAACGCAGCGGCTGGTGGCTTACGCCAGCTTGATCCCGCAGTAGCTACAAAACGCAAGCTTTCACTCACGGTCTACGATATTGATTTACTCGATACAAAAGACACTGCAGTACAAAGCCCGTCGACTCAGTGGGAAGAATTACAGCTCTTGAACAAGCTCGGGTTACCTACTAGCGATCATACGGTACTGTGTAACACGGTTGAATCAGTGCAAGCATTTTATGACGCGGTTAATAAAGAGCGTGATTCATATGCGTTTGCTATCGACGGTGTAGTACTTAAGGTAAATGATATAGCGCAACAACGAGTGCTTGGCTACACCGCCAAAGGACCACGATTTGGTATGGCGTACAAACTCCCGGCTGAACAATCAACAACTGTGGTCGAAGCAATAACGCTGCAAGTTGGCCGGACCGGAAGAATTACCCCAGTAGCCGAATTACGACCAGTACTGATTGCTGGTTCAACAGTCAGTCGGGCGACACTACACAACGAAGATTTTATTGCTGAGCTGGACGTGCGAATTGGTGATACAGTTATTATTCAAAAAGCAGGAGACATCATTCCTGAAGTGTTAGGAGTAGTGTTGTCACTTCGTCCAGATAAGACAAAAAAATACTCATTTCCCAAAACCGTTGTTGGCTGTGGGGGAGATGGGTCAATTGAGCGGGTTGCAGGAGAAGCAGCACACTACTGTGTATCGATGGATTCTGATCAGTTACGTCGACAACGTCTGTATTACTTTGTTTCCAAAGAAGCGCTTGATATCGATGGTGTTGGACCACGAATTATTGATCAGTTGCTAGATGCAGGATTGATCGCAACCGCCGTTGACTTGTTTACCCTTACCGCTGATCAGCTGGAACCACTCGAGAGCTTTCAGGCAACTGCAGCGAGGAATGTGGTAGAGGCAATCAGCGCAGCTAGTACGATTGAGTTGTATCGACTGATCATTGGCCTCTCGATCGATGGCGTAGGAGAAGAGACCGCCCAGCTATTAGCAAATACCTTTGGGTCGCTGGAACGGTTACAAACCGCGACTAAAGCAGAAATCGCTGCCATTTATGGTATCGGTGATACCGTAGCTGAGTCGGTGAGTACGTGGTTTACACAACAGAAAAACCTAGATTTTTTGTACGCTTTGACACCACACCTTACTATCGTCAATCCAGTTATTAACAGTGAGGCAACGAAGCTTACTGGTGAAACCTTTGTGCTAACGGGCACACTTGAACGGTTTTCGCGTGACCAAGCCAAAGACGCGATTCGTAAAGCTGGTGGTAAGGTAGCTTCCAGTGTGTCTAAAAAAACTAGTTATGTGTTGGTTGGTAAAGATCCAGGCAGTAAAGCTGATGCAGCCCGTTCGCTGGGGGTTGATCTGCTTGATGAAGTGCAATTTGTCGCGCTACTTGGAATATAGCGACCACCTGAAAACCATGATAGGCTACTGGGATGCAACGAGAAGATATCACTAAGTTAGCCAACCTGGCCCGCATCGAACTGACTGATCAAGAACTAGATTCGTACGGAACAGAATTATCGCAAATTGTAGCCTACGTCAGTACTGTGTCTGAGATTGCTGCCGATGAAGCTGACACAACGCCTATGGTCGGATCTCGGTACAATGTGCTTCGGGAAGATGCTGTTACTAATGAACCAGATCAATTTACTGAGGCTATTTTACGTGAAATGCCTCAGGTTAATGGCCGATCAATGGTAGTTAAGAAGATCCTAAAGACAGAATAAGTATGAAAACTATTTCAGAACTCGTAGCTGGATTTACAGACGGATCCTATACACCCACCGAGGCGGTAACCGACTACTTGGCCGCTATCAAAACTAAAGACGCTGAAGTGCACGCTTTTCTGGCCACGTATGAAGCAGAAGCCTTGGCAGCCGCTTCAGCTGCAACTGACGCTTATGCCGCTGGAAACACAGCACACAAACCATTACTGGGAGTCCCACTTGCGATAAAAAATAATATTTTAATCAAGGACCATATTGCCACTGGGGCATCAAAAATTCTCGAGCACTACACGGCAATCTATGATGCCACAATTATCGAGCGGCTCCGGGCTGCTGGAGCAATCTTTATCGGGTCCACCAACATGGATGAATTTGCGATGGGTGGTTCAACCGAAAATTCTGCCTTTGGTCCAACTCACAACCCACACGACCTTACCCGGGTACCAGGGGGCTCATCTGGCGGTTCGGCGGCAGCGGTTGCAGCCAATATGGTGCCAGCTGCAATTGGGACCGACACCGGTGGATCGGTGCGTCAGCCAGCCAGCTATTGTGGCTTGGTGGGGTATAAACCGACTTATGGCGCAGTATCTCGCTACGGATTGATGGCGATGGGATCCTCGCTTGATCAGGCTGGTCCGCTCACACACAGTGTGGCTGATGCTAAGCTGCTGCATGACGTTATGTCTGGGGTAGACGCCATGGACGGTACCACCATTACAGCCGACACCTATCCAGAAGTTCCTATTAAAGCCACCTATACCTTTGGTGTGCCACGCAGCTTCATGACTGACGGAGTAGATACTGATGTGCTGGGGGCGTTTGAAGCTCATATAGAAACCCTCAAAGCAGCAGGTCATAAGGTGGTAGATATTGAACTACCTTTGTTTGAACAAGGGTTAGCTGCCTACTATATCGTGATGCCGGCTGAAGTATCATCAAACCTCGCTCGATATGATGGTATTCGTTACGGACACTCTGTAGATGGAAAAGACTTATTAGAAGTGTATGAAAAGTCGCGAGCCGAAGGCTTTGGTGCAGAAGTGAAGCGACGAATTTTACTTGGTACTCATGTGCTTTCTTCAGGGTACTATGATGCATACTATGGCAAGGCAGAAATCGTTCGTCGCAAAATGCGTCAAGAGCTGGTAGAAACATTTAAAACTGTCGATATGATTCTTATGCCGACCGCGCCGACCCCAGCCTTTGCAATTGGTGAACAAGCGGACCCACTATCTATGTATCGACAAGATATCTTTACCGTCCCAGTCAATCTGACCGGAGTGCCGGCTATTTCATTTCCTATGGGGACTGTAGAACGTGAAGGAAGTAGGCTTCCAGTTGGGGTACAATATATAGCACCACATGCTGGCGACGAACGATTGTTCGATGCTGGAGTGAAAATCTATGATACCTCGCTTTCTCCAAGGTAATATCGACCCACGTGAACAACTGATTCCTCGACCGCCACCAGTCGAGGGTGATTTACCTAGTGGTGAAGTGCCTATTTCGTCGTCCCCTTCATTTGATGGTGGTAACTTTTTTGAAGGTATTTGGTCGGGTATATTTGGTGGCAACGAGTTTTGGGCGTGGTTGTTTAGCGCTAGTGCTATTGGTGGTATCTTGTCTGCATTATGGTCAGTCTATACTTTTTTTGCCTACCTCCTTTGCATTATATTTATCGTTTTATATATCTACGCCACTATTAGAAAGGAATACTACGAAGGACTGATCACCGAAGATTTGCGTAATGCAGAAGCAATTTGGGACGAAACCTATCGCAAAGCTGGTCGCGAAAGCAAGCTGGCGGCCGTACATACTCATATCGAATCAGACAGTCCAAACGACTGGAAGTTAGCCATCATCGAAGCCGACATAATTCTCGACCAGACACTCAAAGATCGAGGGTACGCTGGTAATTCTTTAGGTGAGCGTTTACGTAGTATTACACCCAACCAGCTGGCTAGTATTGATGACGCTTGGGATGCGCACCGAGTGAGAAATAAAATCGCCCACGAAGGTGCAGACTTCGTACTTACCAAACGGATTGCCGAGGATACAATTGCCCGCTATATGAGTGTTTTCCGTGAATTTGGTGTGCAGTAGCAGTTTGTCAGATTAGAGTAAATAGTGTATGGTACTTGCCATATGGCGCTTTTGATGAGCGTCAATATACATACAGCGGGGTGGAGGAGAGGTACCTCGGGAGGCTCATAGGTGACTGTGACCCATTGTAGTAATGCAGTGCGGAAAAATCTTCTAAATTGCTGGAAACCCATTAGAGCTGATTTGGCTACAACGTGACCCGAGAGGGTGAGCGTGAACGCCTAAAACAAATCAGATTTGGCAATCGGCAGCCAAGCCCTTCACGAAAGTGAACGGAAGGTTCAGAGACTATAATGGAGAATTCCTACTAGGTAAGCTAAGGAATATGGGATAGTCCATGCCTGTGTGAAAGCACAGGAAGCACAGAACCTCCAGACCCCGGTTCGATTCCGGGCCCCGCAACAAATACTAGAAAACCGGCCTTGTGCCGGTTTTCTAGTATTTGTATGAAGGGTGGAATTGAACGGCCGGAAGTCTTCGTCCGGGGGACGAAATAGACTGAGGCGGGGTCGAGAACACTTAGTAGATTGGGAGCGAAGCGAACCGATATACTTAGTGATTTGTGACTCGATTCCGGGCCCCGCAACAAAAATAAGAAAGACTGGCCTTGGCTGGTCTTTCTTTGTTATAATCGTGTTATGACAAACGCTTTACGTAATCCTGCGGCAACCGCTTCTTACCTTATCTTAAAAAAAGGGGAAGAAATATTATTAATGCGACGCTGTAATACTGGTTACCAAGATGGTAACTATCAAGTTCCGGCTGGGCATATTGATGCTGGCGAGCTGCCGACTGAAGCGCTGATTAGAGAAATGAAAGAAGAAATTGGAATTACCATTAAGCCGGAATATATTCGGTTTGTTCATACCGGATTTAGACCCAAAGCTGATTCTACTGGAGACCGAGTTGATTACTATTTTGAGGTTGATCGATGGGAAGGAGAAGTTACCAATACTGAGCCAGAAAAATGTGATGATTTGCTATGGGTTACACCGACTACTATGCCAACCAATACCACTCCACATGTCAAAGTAGCAATCGAATGTATAGTAAGAGGAGAGTTCTTCTCTGAGTTGTCGACTGATTATCTTAAAGAGACTGGAATGTATGTTCTTGAGTAAGTCTTAATTAAATTCCCATACTATTTCTTCGAAGTCTTGGATCTTTCCATTCACGTCAACGATGATGTCTTCGGCGGCGTACATTGCTCTTCTCTCATCTTCATGGCCGGCCGGTAGCCAGACCTTACCACCAGCATACACAATCCGGTGATAGGGGATACTGGATTGATTGGGAGCTTTGCTCAGAATGCCTGTGACACTTCGCGCAGCCATTGCGCCACCACCAGCTGCTTTGGCTAGTCCACCATAGGTAGTGATGTAGCCAGGTGGAACACTGAGTGCCAGATCGTAGACTCGCTGACCAAATGAAGGTTGCATACACAGTTAGTTATAACCTTTTTACGCTGAGAATGGTATAAAGGAATACATATGCAATGCGTTATCTTGGCGGCGGGGAAAGGAACCCGCCTCCGTCCACTTACTGAAAATACTCCAAAACCATTAGTAGAGGTCGCTGGCAAAGCGCTGCTTGATCATGTTTTTGAAGCATTGCCGAGCTCAGTCGATGAAATTATTATGGTAACTGGATACTTAGAAGAACAGCTACACGACCATTTTGGGGAGGAATATAATGGTCGCAAAATCACCTATGTACACCAAGAAGAACAAAAGGGAACTGGTCATGCTTTGTGGTTATGTAAAGATTTAATCAAAGGCCGTTTTCTTTTTATGTTTGCCGACGATATTCACGGTAAAGATGATCTGGCCCGAGTAGCGTCATTCTCGCGGGGGATGCTGGCGCTGTCGACCGAGACTCCGGAGCGATTTGGTATTGTTGTACGTCACCCAGACGGCACCTTGGCCGAATTCGTCGAAAAACCAGAACACGCACCATCGAATTTAGCTTCCACTGGAGTGTTTGTGTTTGATGAACATATCTTTGATTTTGAACCGAAAGTACTGACAAATGGGGAGTTTTACCACACTGATATGACTCGTGAATACGCCAAGCAATACCCAATTGCCGTAGTAGAACAAAACCTTTGGATACCAATCGGATACCCAGAAGATATTGAACGAGCAGAAGTACTGCTGGAAAAGGACTAGAGGCGCGTCTGTGATTCAGTTATATGTTAATATAAACGTATGTCTAAGGTTCAAGAAAAAAATAAGGCTCAAGCATTACGCAGACAAGGTTGGGGTATCAAAGACATAGCGGTGCAGTTGTCGGTTTCGAAAGGTTCGGTCAGCGCTTGGTGTCAGGAGATTGTATTAACTAAGAAACAACAAGACAACCTACGAAAAAAACAGGTGGCTGCTGGACATGCTGGTCGCATACGCGGTGCTAACGTTAATAAGCAAAAACGGTTAGACACTATACATAATTTACGAGTGGTCGCTAAAGAAGAAATAGCTACACTGTCAAAGCGAGAGTTGCTATTACTTGGCATTGGTTTGTATTGGGGCGAGGGTTTAAAATCCCGTAGCGGTGGTGCAAGTCTGATTAATTCGGATCCTGATCTACTAGTGCTTGGCAAGCGTTGGTTTGAGCAATGCCTGGGCGTTAATCCGGAAGACTTTAGACCGTACGTATATATTTCAGAATCACATAAAAAGCGTGCGCCCGAAATCATTTTATATTGGTCTACGCTACTCAATATCCCGCAAAAGCATTTTAAGGGCCCATTCTACACCACTAAAAAGAATAAAAAGCAGTTTGAAAATCACGATTCTTATTTCGGAGTTCTGGCGTTACGAGTACAGAAAGGAACTTATCTAAAATACCGTATTCAGGAGCTGATTAGTGCATGTAGACACTAGCTAGTTGGGTATATTTTTGTTATGCTAGCGCGTATTAAACTTGCCGGCGTAGTTCAACGGTTAGAACGAGGGACTCATAAACCCTAGACGGTGGTTCGACTCTACCCGTCGGCACAAATGTTAAATGTTGTAACAGTAATCGGAACTCTTGGAGCGGCTTTTGTGCTCCTTGGTTTTGTTGGTAATCGAATGCGTTGGTGGTCTGCTAGTGACCATGTGTATGTACGCATCAACGCTATCGGAAGTTTGATACTGATCGGGTATTCATACTGGATCGAAAGTTATCCGTTTGTGGTCTTGAATGTAGTCTGGTTACTGTTTTCACTGAAGGATTTGTTTCGATCGAAATAATGTGTCTAATGTGTAAATAAAAAGTCCCCCTTCCAGAACTGGAAGGAGGACTTGTTCTCTTTATAATTTAAATAGCTACGTTCATCTATGGTAAGGCTTCATCTCATCATCATTTTTGAGAACATATAAGGCCATACTATCCCAAACCCAACACTGACCACAGCAGCAATAATCAGTGAGTACGCCAGCGGATTTTCGTCAGGAATCTTTTCTTTCAGTATCAAGCCCGTAAAGAAAAAACTGTAAACGAAGGTGAGTGCTGCCACCGAAGCTCCGAAAATAATACGGTTTGGGCTTTTTCAATCGGGTTACCGGGCAAAGTAGGGCTAAGAACTAAGAGAGTAAGCACCAATCCCACGCAGGTAACTATAAACGCAAGCCCTGTGATAAAGTACTCTCCGACTAACTGTAATGCCGACATCATCGTGTCTCCTTGTTTCTGAACAACCTAACAAAATTTAACAATATACATTGATCGTGTCAAGTTTTCCCAAAAAAAAGCCCGCTAGGGCTTTCTTTTCTGTGCGGTTGAAGGGATTTGAATCTTACAGATTCAGTAGACCTTTTGGCTAGATTTTCCCTTTGGTCAAATCTAGCGCAAAAGCTTTTCAAATCCCCAATTAATGTGTCCCACACATTAATCGAGTCAACCACAAAAAAAAGCCCGCTAGGGGCTTTCTTTTGCGCGGTTGAAGGGATTTGAACATTACATGTTCAGTACACCTTTTTGATATATTTTCCCGTTGGTCAAATCTATCTAAAAAGCTCTTCAAATCCCCAAAATATGTGTCCCACACATATTTTGATCAACCACCAAAAAAGCCCTTACGGGCTTTCTTTTTGCGCGGTTGAAGGGATTTGAACCCTCGACCTCCCGCGTGACAGGCGGGCGCTCTAACCAACTGAGCTACAACCGCAAATGAGAGGCGGATTAAATAGTTTACTTTTTAATCCTTGGCTCGAATGCAGCGGATGAAAGTTTTACTTACAACCGCAAATGAGGTGCAAATAGAAAAGTTTACTTTTCTATTTTGGTGCCGAATGAAGCGGTTGCAAGAAAAAGACTTTTTTCTTTCTCCGCAAAACAATCAACACCTTGGCTCGAATGCAGCGGATGAAAGTTTTACTTACAACCGCAAGTACTCGAAAGCTTGCTGTGGTTTCTTATTCTTACCTAAGTAAGTGGCAAGAGTATACCCAGTTTTAGTTAATTTCGCAATACCAATCAGGGCAACATGCATGAAAGGTAAAACTAGGCAGAGTCTGTCATAGAAAGGTTGAAAGTGAAGATACATTTATACAGAGTTCGTATATTTCATTTCTCAAATACCAAACTTCGTGATACTATCGTGAACGCAATAACCGAATTGCAAAACAATAAGCTGCCAACATAGCTCAGTCGGTAGAGCGCATCCATGGTGGGTCGCAAACCCTTGCCTGCTACTGCAGAAATGTAGTACATGAACCCTGAATAACGGTCAATAACCTGCTAGTGGTCAAGACCGTGGCACTTACAACGTAAGGGCCCGAACGACTGACAAAGGGGCGCGTCGCTCACTAGAGACCGTGCAAGATACAGTCTAGCCCCGTAATATCTAGTTTTCTAAATGCGGGTGTAAGCGAAGGATGAGGTCCTCGGTTCGATTCCGTGTGTTGGCTCCATAAATAAAACCCCGTGAGGGGTTTTATTGTTTTGCCAACACAGAAAGCAAATAGTTTTGCTTCCGCTTGGAATTGAACGCCGGAGCGATGTGAGGAAGAATGACGTACGAGTGAGGTGTGTCCCGCGGCACTTATGAGCGTCAGCGAATTTGTGACCGTCAGGACGATTTCGTGTGTTGACTCCATAGAGTTGCTTTAATAAAAGTACCGACACAGCATTGTGTCGGTACTTTTATTTTTTGGTATACTCAACCCATGTCAGATAACTCAGATATTCAAACTAGGATAGACGAAATTGAAGCCGCCCAGCTGCGGCCAGATTTTTGGAACGACCCACAAGCAGCCCAAGCCATGTACAAAGAACTAGAAGAGCTTAAAGATGCTGCACAAGGGAAGGGTAAGTATGATCGAAATGATGCAGTATTTACGATTGTCGCCGGTGCTGGTGGCGATGATGCTGAGGATTTTGCGCGGATGTTGGTTGAGATGTACCAGAAGTTTGCTGAACAAAAAGGCTGGATCGCAGTAGTACTCGACAGCAACACAAACGACCAAAATGGCTACCGCAACATCACGTTTGAGCTCCAAGGGAAAGGTGCCTACGGCACTTTGCAAAATGAAGCGGGTGTGCACCGGTTGGTGCGTATCTCACCGTTTAATAGTAACGGTAAACGACAGACGTCTTTTGTTTTGGTCGAGGTGTCACCGCGAGTCAAAGACGTGACTGAATTTACACTCAACGCAGATGATCTTGAAATTAGTTTTGCCCGCTCTGGTGGCGCTGGGGGACAAAACGTAAACAAGCGTGAGACAGCTGTGCGGATTGTGCATACCCCGACCAATATTTCAGTGAACGTTTCTTCTGGTCGGTCGCAGCTGCAGAACCGTGAAGAAGGAATGACACTACTCGCTGGAAAGATTTTTGCCTTTCAAGAGGTGCAACGCAAGCGTGAGATGGAAGGTTTGTCAGTTGAAAAAAGTCTCAAAATTGAATGGGGAAGTCAGATTAGATCGTATGTTCTCCACCCGTACCAGATGGTAAAAGATCATCGTACCAATACTGAAACGAGCCAAGTCGACAAAGTCTTGAGCGGAGATATTCAGATGTTTATTGATGCTTCGGCAACTACTAAATAGCGTGATATACTGTCCGGTATGATTTACTATCGAGTGAATGAGTGTCGCGCATATACTTCAATTTATTTGAAGTATATGCATGACCGAATGAAAGAAGGTAGCAGTAAAAAACAACGTGTATGATCTACTTTGATAACGTTTCAAAGCACTACAGCGATGGACGTGCTTCCGGTCTCGAAGAGGTTACTTTCCAAGTTGACCCAAAAGAATTTGTCTCTATTGTTGGCCATTCTGGAGCTGGTAAGACAACGCTGCTGAAAATGATTATTGCTGAAGATAAACCTTCATCTGGAAGTGTGTTTTATGAGTCGCTCGATATTCACCGGATTCCTCGGTCAAAGCTACCAAGCTTCCGCCGCAAGATTGGTACAGTCTTTCAGGATTTTAAACTACTGCCTCACAAAACCGCGTATGAAAATGTCGCCTTTGCTATGGAAGCCAACGGTCGCAGTGACGCAGAGATCGCTGAAAACGTTCCTCAAGCTCTAGCGCTAGTGGATCTCGAAGACAAAGCTTTTAACTTTCCACATGAGCTTTCAGGTGGAGAAAAGCAGCGGGTAGCGATTGCGCGCGCAATTGTGAATCAGCCGGATATCATTATTGCCGATGAGCCGACTGGTAACCTTGATCCAATTGCTACCTACGAGGTGGTGCAGATCTTGCGTAAGATCAATGACCTCGGAACAACCGTCATTATGACCACCCACAATAAAGGGGTCATTGATGAAATCGAACGCCGGGTGATCACAATGGACGAGGGTAGGATTATTCGGGATGATACGAGTGGTAAATACGTCTTATAATTTTTATGTTAACTGGATTACGTCGCATAGTACGAGCAGGTTTTGTTGGGTTTTGGCGCAATGC
>Ga0136557_1002410_pt1 | contig 10825 bp, 9 predicted proteins | sample AntRauTorckE6832_FD_104796 | JGI IMG/M metagenome (GOLD analysis project Ga0136557, IMG submission 104796) | Saline lake microbial communities from Rauer Islands, Antarctica - Metagenome Torckler E6 #832 | ecosystem: Environmental > Aquatic > Non-marine Saline and Alkaline > Saline | place...
AAAGGCCTGCTGGCAATAACCACAAGGCCCGCAGTGCGCTCTTCAGCAGCAAGCTGAAGGCAAAGCTCCGGGCCAATGCCGGCAGGCTCCCCTGGGGTAAGTGCCAGGGTCACAGGTAGCGTCATGAGGTGCTGGCGTCGTCGTTTTTGAGTTCAATGTAGGCTTCGTCGCGAATCTCCCGCAGCCAGTTCTGCAGCTCCAGATCGAACTTCCGACGGTATATGGCCTGACGAGCCTCCCCACGCCGGACTTCGTTGCTGATGTCCTGCTGCCTGCGTTCCTGCACTTGCAAAATGTGCCAGCCAAACTGCGAGCGGAACGGGCGCGTAACCTTTCCTGCCTCAGCGCTCATCATGACTTCCTCGAACTGCGGCACCATCTGGCCGGGGCCGACCCAACCAAGATTGCCGCCATCAGAGCCGGAAACCGGGTCGTCCGACTCACCTTTGGCCAGAGCCGCAAAGGAAGCGCCCTCCTGAAGCCGCTGGTATAGCTCGCGGATTTTTGCTTCAGCCGCACTGTCACTTGTGGTTTCGTCAGGGCGAACCAGAATATGGCGGACCTTTGACTGTTCGACCATCTGCGCACTTTCGCCCCCGCGTTTATCCAGCACAGTGACCAGGTGGAAACCACTGCTGTTTTCCAGCACCGGCGACACCGCGCCGACCTCCATCTCAGGCACTATGTCGGCCACCAGCGAGGGTAACTGGCCCTCGGCCCGCCAGCCCATATTGCCACCGTCAAGGGCGTTGCCAGCATCGGATTCCGCCACTGCCACCGAGCGGAAATCGCGTCCGTCTGCGATTTCTGAGCGCAGACTCTCTATCTGTGTCCTGGCCGCTGCGACTTCTTCTTCGTCATTGAAGTTATTGACCTGAATCAGGATGTGGGCCAGTTCGTATTCCGCATTGGTGCGCCGCTGACCCGCCGTTGCCTCGAGATAATTATCAATCTCCCGTTCGGTCACTCGCACACGGTTGCCGACCTGACGCTGCTGAACCCGTCCGGTCAGCATTTCACTGCGGATCTGTTCCCGGGCTTCCTGATAGCTCACGCCTTCCTGCGCCAGCTGATTTTCAAACTGGGCCAGAGTCATGTTGTTCCGGCTGGCAATCGAGGCAAGTGTCTCGTTCAGCTCGTTATCGCTGATGCGCATGCCGGCACGCTCTGACATCTGCAGCTGAATGGATTCTGTGATCAGTTGTTCCAGAACCCGCTCTTCCAGAACCGCGCGTGGTGGCAGGTTGGTACCCTGTGAACGCAGGCGGCCGACAATGGTATTGATCCGGGCATCCAGTTCTGACTGAAGAATGACCGAATCGTTGACCACGGCCACCACCTGGTCCAGCAATGTGCGTTCTGCCTGAGCCGCACCCGACATCAGGAAAGCCATCATTAACACGATGGCTTTTGTGCATTGGCGAAAGTTCGCCCTCATAATCACCTCTGTCTGAAAATCGACGGACATCAACTGTCGCGCCACGGAAATCTTTAATGGGGATCAACGCTCACCGAAACGGCGCCGCTCCCGCTCGTCGAAGCCGATGATGGCTTCTGAGATCTGACTGGAGGAGCCGCCGCTGCCACCCAGACCTTTCAACTCAATCCGGAACAGCACCCGATTCTCAAGTTGCTCTTCATCGGTCAGATAATTCTGGTGAACCAGTTGAACACTCCAGCAGCAGTTATTGTATTCCAATCCTGCCAGCGACCCTACGGTGCGGTCGAGCCGGGAATCATAAGCCCAGCGGCCGATCAGACTAACATGGTCTGTGACAGGCACAACGCCACCTATATCTGACTGCTCAAATTCATTTCGCCGATAGGTGTGGCCAATGCTGGCCAGGTAACGGTAATCGTCTGAGTGGAACACAAGCTGGCTGCGACCTTCCCGGGTTTTGCTGATATCCGGCTCCCACAGGCCAGAGGTGCGTAATTCCAGCCCCTGCAGCGGCCTGAGTACCATTTCGCCCGCAAAGGGTGAATCGCTGCCGTCGGTGGCGCCCTGGCCCGCCAGCGTCACCTCCTGTTCATCAAAATAGTGTACCTGGCCGACGCTGAATCTTGCGCGCTCACGGCCTGTAACCAGGTCGTTGAAGCGGCTGGTAACAGCCACCGTCAACTGATTGGTATCCCCCACCCGGTCGCCACCTGTGAACCGATTCCTGCGGAAAAGTTCATCAAAGCTGAACGAGCGCAGCGCGGTGTCGAAATCCGGGATCAGGGACTGATCAGCCTCGGCATCCGCCCAGGCGTAATAAAGTCGGGGCTCCAGGGTCTGGTTATAGGGCACATCAAACAGGCTTGAACGGCGGTCAAAATACAGGCCGGAATCCCATTCTGCCACTGGCACGGTGCGATCAAATCTGCGCTCCCCCGCACCGAAATCGTCCAGGGCGTAGCGTGTGTAATCCACTCCGATTGACGGGCGCGCATACCCCCAGATCGAGCGCATTGGCAGCGCCAGCTCCGGCACTGCCCGGAACCGATGCCCGTTGGCCCGATCGAGACCGGTCAGGTCATCGTTATCGCGATAAAAAAAGGTGTACTGGCTGTCCAGCCCCACCGTCGCAGGACCCATATCCGCCAGTCCGCTGTATTGCACGTTTGGAAGCTGGGAATAGGGCCGGTCCGCATCGGTGATAAAATCACTGATGGTCTGATAGCCGCTCAGGAAGACCTCCAGTTGCTGGGCCTCGCCCCGGTAGCGAAAGCCACCCTGGCGACGGAGGTGAGTCGCCTGATTTATGCTCAGGCTACGATTCAGGTCGCTCAGGTAGTCATTGTCGCTGACCACCGAGTAGTCACCGTAACCGGTCCAGTGCTGATTAAAGGTGGCCCGCGTACTGAAATCCAGCCCCCAGCGCTCACCACTTTCCCCGGGCTCGCTGTCTGCATATTCCTGATCGTTACCGGCGTAACCTATCTGCAGCTCGGTCTGGCCGAACTGGCCCAGGTAACGCCCTTCCGCCTCGGTAAACAGCCCGCGCCCATTGATGAACTGGGGCGTCAGGGTGGCATCGTAGTGGGGAGCCAGGTTCAGATAATAAGGCACGGCCAGAAAACCACCATTGCCCGCATTCGAGGAACCAAAAGCGGGGTAAAGCAAGCCGGATTTTCGCCGCTCATCAATAGGGAAGCTGGCCCAGGGCCAATAAAATACCGGCACATCTTTCACCTGCAGGCGCAGATGTTTTGCGGTGCCCACACCCTCAGCCTGATCAAGTTCAATGTCAGAGGCCACAATCGACCAGTCATTCTGTCCGGGCGCACAGGTGGTCAACATGCCCTGACGGATCCGCACTTCGTCTGCCGAGGTGCGCGCCAGCTCGCCCGCGGTGCCCCGCATTTCCGCGCCGTGAAGAAGAAAAGTGGCGGCACGAATATCCAGATAGCCGGAATTAACGTTGTATTCTGCACGATCACCGGTGAGCAGAAAGCCCTCTCCGCGGCTGGTCAGGGGGCCCTGGATGGCCACCTGTCCAGACGCCTGATCATACCTTGCCTCGGTACCGGTCACGGCAAACGGCCCCTGCCGGATCTGGACGTCGCCCCGCAAATAGAGCTCCGCGTCCATTTTATAACGTGCTTCCAGGCCACTGGCGGCAAGCGGACGTTCACCGGATGCCGCTGAGCCCCCGGCCGTTGTATCGACCGGCACGGATGAGGGCAGGTAACCACCCGCACAGAAAGTTGGCAGAGCGCGCTCAAGCTCCGATGGCAGCTGAGCTCTGGGCCGCCAGTCCATCTCTGCGGCCGTGGGCTGCTGCGCTGCGGCGGGCGTTGCGACAAATGGCAACAGCACCGCAACCAGCCAGGCAGGGGTCACCAGCAATGCCTGCCATCCGAACCAGGGGCGCGACAGCTGGCCTCTCGGGTTGTGCAGCTTCCAAAACCGGGCTGGCAAGATAGCGCGTCCTGTGATGAGTGGGCGTTTGACTGCGGCCTAGTCTAAACCCAGCGCCCGACCAACACCACCTTGCCTTTCGTGGCCCCCGGTTACTCACAATGACTTGCGTTTATTAGCTGCCATCCCCACTGCCCTCTCTTACTCTCAGACTTCAGATCTGCTAACTTTTCATCTTTGGACCAGGACCGCCTCGCTCTTGTAAACAGAGCCTGTCGCCACACCCTTCACTTCAGGAATATTACCGGGCCCATGGACAACCGTTTGCAGACCCTGACCCACTGGGTAAGACAGTTTCCCGGCTTCGAAAGCGCCGACCCCCAGCCAGTTTCCGGTGACGCCAGCTTCCGCCGTTATTTCCGGGTGTTCAGCAGAGCACACGGCGGCCCGGGCCAGCAGGGTAACAGTCGCTCTTTCATTGTGATGGATGCACCGCCGGAGCATGAAGACTGCCGGCCTTTCGTCGCCATTGCCCGACACTGGCATGAACAGGGCATCGCTGTCCCAAGGATATTGAAAGAGGACCTGGATCAGGGCCTGCTTCTGCTGGAGGATTTTGGCGACAATCTGATGCTGGGTGCGCTAAACGATTCCAGTGCCGACACTCTCTATCACGGCGCCCTGGACGAACTGGTGGCTATCCAGCAGGTAACGGCAACGCCGGACCATCCACTCCCCCGCTACAGCAGCGAGTTGCTGGATCGGGAAATGGCGCTGTTTCCAGACTGGCTGTTGACCGAGAAACTGGGCATGGTTCTCGATAACGGCGAATGGGCGCTTCTGGACACCACCTTTGCCATGCTGCGGGAAAGTGCGCTGGCCCAGCCCACCGTAACCGTGCATCGGGACTACCATTCCCGGAACCTGCTGATACCCTTGGGCGACTCCCTTCCGGACGATGTCCGCCCTGGCGTGATCGATTTTCAGGACGCTGTTTGCGGGCCAGTCACCTATGATCTGATTTCCCTGCTGAAAGATTGCTACATCAACTGGCCAGCAGCCCGCGTGGAAAACTGGAAGGAACGTTTCCGGCAACAAACCCGGGACGCAGGTCTTCACAATGCCGACCGCGACACCTTCCATCAATGGTTTGAACTGATGGGCATGCAGCGCCATCTGAAAGCCGCTGGCATTTTTGCCCGGCTGGCTATCCGTGATGGCAAGCCAGGTTTTCTGAAGGATATACCCCGCACGGTCTGCTATCTGGTTCAGGCCAGCGGCCGGCAGCCAGCACTGCGTCATTTTCACGGGTGGCTGATCGACAGGGTAGTGCCGGCGATTGAAGCAAACATCGGCTCCGTGGAGACACGCCAATCGTGAAGGCCATGATTCTTGCCGCAGGCAAAGGCGAGCGCATGCGCCCACTGACGCTTTCTACACCCAAGCCTCTGCTGCTCGCTGGCGATAAACCTCTGATCGTTCACCATCTGGAAAAACTGAAACGTGCCGGCTTCCGCGATGTCGTGATCAATCATGCCTGGCTGGGCTCACAGATCGAGGAAACGCTTGGAAATGGCCAGCATTTCGATCTGTCCATCACCTACTCGCCGGAAGGCGAGCCGCTGGAAACCGCAGGGGGCATTCTGCGGGCTTTGCCGCTGCTCACCGGGAACGGCGAGGACTGGTTCATGGTGATCAACGGAGATATCTGGTGCGATCTTGATTTGGCGTCCCTCGAACCGCCGGACAATGCTGATGCGCTGCTGGTGCTCACCGACAACCCCGATCACAACCCCACCGGGGACTTCTGTCTGAACCCGGATGGCAGCGTTGATACCGGAAGTGCACGACGACTGACGTTTACCGGCATCAGCCTGTTACACCGAAGGCTATTTGAGGGGCTGTTACCGGGCCCGCTGAAACTGGCGCCGGTACTGCACCGGGCCATTGCCCGCAACCGTGTTAAGGGCTTTTATCATGCTGGCCAGTGGATGGACATCGGCACACCCGGGCGGCTGCGGGAACTTGACGCAATGCTGACCAAAGGCAGAGCCTGACCGATGCCTGCAAATACCCCGGAAACCTCACTTCCAGTGCGCATGGAAAAAGAGTTTACCAACCTGCTGGGCGAGCTCTCGGCCTGTGGCCATCAGGCCAGCGAACTGATAGTTCGCACTCGGTTGCCGGGCTGGTGTCGTCGTAGCCTGTTTTTCTTTCTCGGTTACATCGCTAAATCCGAGGGCCGGGTCACCAGGAAAGACATCGGGTTTGCGGAAACCCTGATGCGCGCGCTAAGCCTTACACAGCGCCAAAGACGCAAAGCCATCAAACAGTTCCAGAACGGCAAGAACGCAGACTCGATTCCCCGCACCCGAGCCCTTCGCCTGCGAATTTCGCGCTGGTTGTGGCCATCGCCATCCTTGCAGGTGGCCATTTGCATCTGTCATGCCGCCCAGCTTTCTGGAAAACCCGCCAAACAACGGCGTTACCGATGCGAAGACGCCATTGACCAGATGGGGCTGCCCACCAGCGTCAGCGACGACATCCTGGACAGCTACGCCAGCAAGATCTGGACGACCGAACCCGAGGCCCAGCCAAAACCCACCACCTATGAACAGGCGCTGCAGTTGCTGGGAGTCACCCGGCGGGATTCCCGCGCCGACATCAAACGGGCCTACCGCAAGCGGGTATCGGAATGTCATCCCGACAAACTGGCACAGCAGGATCTCAGCCCCGCCGAGCTGTCCCGTGCCAAGGAACGGCTGTTCAAATACCAGCACGCCTGGGAGCTGGTTGATCGCCGCCACCCGCATTAGCCTTAAATATCTGGCTGGCTGATTCGCTAGCGGCCTCCAGAGGTTGAGCGCAGCCAGGCGGAAATCCGGTTGGCCAGCATCTTCGCTGCTCTGGCCTGGGGCTGCCTGGCCATAGCCGCGGGCTGCTGGCGGTAACCGACAATGCCTGCGCGCTCGAGTGCCGCAGCACGTTCCCGGGCAGAGCGATCCAGAGATTCATCACCCGGAAAACGGCTGTAAAGCTCCAGAATTGAAGGCGATGCGGCAGACGCCAGCAGGTCGGTCAGGCTGCTGGATTCGTCCGCATAAAAATACGGCGCAATCCAGATCAGGTCCGATGCCCGCCCATCCTCCCGGGCCTGACGGGTCACATGTCCGGCCGCACGGCCGACACCCACCAGCACAATCCGTTCGTAATCTTTCGCACTCAATGCATCGACCGCTGCGGTCAGTGAGGACACGACCTGATCCCGATACTTGTTCAGGGCATCGCTGGGTGTTTCGGTGTCCATCACATTAATCATCACCGCTGAATCGGCATCGGCGCCACCTTCCTCGGCCGGGTTTTCAGCAACCTCCGGCTGGGTATTACTCTGTTGCCTGAGCCAGCGCTGAACGGCGAAAGGGGGCGCTCTCAGTCCCAGCGTCATCACCGCCCAGCCAGCCCGACTCAGAGGCTCCCGAAGTGAATCTGCCAACCCGGCGGCCGCTGACACCCCTTCATCTGAAAGAATCACCAGGGCGCCCCTGGCGGGTGAGCTCTGTTCCGGCTGAAACAACGCCAATACCCGGTCCTGATCGCTGTCCGTCAGCCATACCGCAACATCAGGCCGTTTGCGGGCGATCGCCTCCGCATCCACCCCGGTCAGGATGATCGACCGTTCTGCGGCCATAGAAGGTTTGTCCTGATCGGACTCCGGCGCTTCCTGCTCTTCCTGTGACAGCGCCGCCGTGCTGAATAGCAACGTCAGTGACAGCAGAGCACACTGCCATATACCAGGCATAGAACGGACCGGATAATCAGGTACCGGGGGCTGGGTCTTCTTCACCGGATCTTCCTTATTGGAGTGCGAAAAACGGCCTTCAAGCTGTTAGACTAGCAGCTTTATAACGAGTACTGAGAACATAGAGAGCCGTCATGAACCCGTACCAGATTGCCCCCTCCATTCTTTCCGCCGATTTTGCCCGACTCGGTGAAGAAGTCGATAACGTTCTGGCCGCCGGGGCAGATGTTGTTCACTTTGATGTCATGGACAACCACTACGTTCCCAACCTCACCATCGGCCCCATGGTGTGCGAAGCCCTGCGAAAGCATGGCGTGACGGCACCGATTGACGTTCACCTGATGGTATCTCCGGTAGACGATCTGATTGGCATGTTTATTGATGCCGGAGCCAGTTACATCACCTTTCACCCGGAAGCGTCCAATCACATCGACCGCTCCCTGCAACTGATTCGCGATGGCGGCTGCAAAGCCGGCCTGGTGTTTAACCCGGCCACGCCCCTGCACTATATCGACCACGTCATGGACAAGCTGGACATGATGCTGCTGATGTCGGTCAACCCCGGCTTTGGTGGTCAGTCTTTTATTCCCGGCACCCTCGACAAACTCCGGGAGGCGCGCAAACGCATTGACCAGAGCGGCCGCAACATCCGCCTGGAAGTGGACGGCGGCGTTAAAACCGACAACATCCGGGAAATTGCCGAAGCGGGTGCGGACATGTTCGTGGCCGGCTCGGCCATCTTCAAGACCGAAGACTACAAAGTCACCATCGACCAGATGCGCGCGGAACTGGAACTGGCCCGCAAGAGCATGGGCCAATGAGCCTGGCCGGCCTGTTTAACCCCCGGTGGCCCGGGGTGGCGCTGTTTGATCTGGATGGCACCCTGGTAGACAGCGCGCCGGATCTGGCGGCCGCGGTGGACACCATGCTGGAGCAGCTTGGACGAAGAAAAGCAGGCGCGGACAAGGTCCGGAATTGGGTGGGCAATGGCGCAACGGTATTGGTGCGCCGGGCACTGGCGGGCAAGGCAGACTGGGAACCGGCCACGCCAAAAGACGACGCCCTGTTCAAAGATGCTCTGAGCCTGTTCTTCTACGCCTATGAGAAAGCTAACGGCCGGCACGCCAAACTCTATGAAGGTGTAGAGCCCTGCCTGAAACGATTGACCGAGTACGGTTGCCGGCTGGGCGTTGTCACCAACAAACCGGAACAGTTTGTTGCACCTTTGCTGAAACAGATGGGCATTGATGACTACTTCCGCATCAGCGTTGGCGGCGACACCCTGACCGTAAAAAAACCAGACCCGGCGCCCCTGGTTCACGCCATGGAAGCGCTTGGCGGCACCCGGGGAACCACGGTCATGATTGGTGATTCAGCCGCCGATATTGACGCTGCCCGGGCCGCGGGCATTCCCTGTGTGGCCGTACGTTACGGTTACAATTTCGGAGCGCCGGCGGATTCACTCAGGGCGGACGCAACGGTTGATTCACTGACACAGCTTTTGTAACTTCACAGGAATGCCAATGACACCCGAGCAATTCGCCGAGCTTGCCAGCGCCGGCTTTAACCGCATCCCCGTGTATCGCGAAGTCCTTGCCGACCTGGACACGCCCCTGAGCACCTATCTGAAACTGGCCAGCGGCCCTTATTCCTACCTGTTCGAATCCGTACAGGGCGGTGAAAAGTGGGGCCGCTATTCCATTATTGGCCTGCCCAGTCGGGAAGTTCTGAAGGTGTACGACCACACCGTCACCATCACCCGTGATGGCAAGGTGGTTGAAGAGACCACGGCGGACGACCCGCTGGCCTTTGTCGAGGACTATCAGGCCCGCTTCAATGCGCCGGATCTGGATGAACTACCCCGCTTCAACGGTGGCCTGGTGGGTTATTTCGGCTACGACACCGTGCGTTACATCGAAAAGCGCCTGCAGCCCAGCTGCCCGCCAGACAAGATCGGCACGCCGGATATTCTGCTGATGGTGTCTGACGAAATCGTGGTGTTCGACAACCTTCGAGGCAAGCTGCACCTGATTGTTCACGCCGACCCGAGCCAGGACGGCGCCTACGAGAACGCCTTGCAGCGCATCGACGAGCTGGAATCCCGGCTGCACCGACAAACCGCCGACGCCCCGCGCACACCGGAGCATCTGCGTGGCAAAATGGTAGACGAAAGCGATTTCATTTCCGGCTTCAACCAGGAAAAGTTCGAAGCTGCCGTGGGCAAGATCAAGGAATACGTGCTGGATGGCGACGTCATGCAGACGGTAATTTCCCAGCGCATGTCGATTCCCTTCGAGGCGCCGCCGCTGAACCTGTACCGGTCGCTGCGCGTCCTCAACCCTTCGCCTTACATGTACTTTCTGGATCTGGATGATTTCCAGATAGTGGGCTCGTCCCCGGAAATCCTGGCCCGGGTGGAAGACGAAGAAGTCACCGTTCGCCCCATCGCCGGCACCCGCAAACGCGGCGCCACCGACGCTGAAGACAAAGCCCTGGAAAGCGAACTGCTTGCTGACCCGAAAGAGATCGCCGAACACCTGATGCTGATCGACCTGGGCCGTAACGACGCGGGCCGGGTGTCGGAAACCGGCACCGTGAGGCTGACGGACAAGATGATCGTGGAACGTTATTCCCACGTGATGCACATCGTGTCCAACGTCACCGGGCGCCTGAAAGCAAATACCAGCTGCCTGGACGTGCTGCGGGCCACCCTGCCTGCCGGCACCCTGAGCGGCGCACCGAAAATCCGGGCGATGGAAATCATCGACGAACTGGAACCGGTGAAACGGGGCGTCTACGGCGGCGCCGTCGGTTACCTGTCGTTCAACGGCAATATGGACACCGCTATCGCCATCCGCACTGCGGTGATCAAGGACAAGACCCTGCATATCCAGGCAGGGGCGGGCGTGGTCGCCGATTCGGTGCCCCGCCTCGAGTGGAAAGAAACCATGAACAAGGGCCGCGCGATCTTCCGTGCGGTGGCCATGACCTACAACGATTTCGACCACTGAGGCGGAGGCACAGATTATGTTACTGATGATCGACAACTACGATTCCTTCACCTACAACGTGGTGCAGTACCTGGCAGAACTGGGCGCGGATGTTCAGGTGTATCGGAACGATGAAATCTCCATCGAGAAAATTGAAGAACTGAACCCGGAACGACTGGTCATTTCCCC
>Ga0136557_1002413_pt1 | contig 10818 bp, 8 predicted proteins | sample AntRauTorckE6832_FD_104796 | JGI IMG/M metagenome (GOLD analysis project Ga0136557, IMG submission 104796) | Saline lake microbial communities from Rauer Islands, Antarctica - Metagenome Torckler E6 #832 | ecosystem: Environmental > Aquatic > Non-marine Saline and Alkaline > Saline | place...
AATTATTAAATCTTAAAACCCTGAACAAGCTTTTTCAAAGTATCTGCCGATTCAGAAAGCTTTTGTGCTCTGTCATGAATATTTTCGCCTGACTCAGCTATAGCTGAAACAGCACGATTAACTTCTGATATATCTTTTGCTATTTCATTGGACACAGTCGAGCTCTGGGTTACATTCTCATTTACTTCCTGAATACCCTGGGCAGCCTGGTTTACATTGTTTGAAATTTCATTGCTTGAAACAGACTGTTCTTCAACTGCTGTGGCTATAGTTGTGATAAAGTCATTTATTTCATTTATAATATTTTTTATTTCATTCATATCTGAAACAGAAGTATCCGTAGATTGCTGAATCCAGCTTACTTTTTCCTTTATATCACTTGTTGCCTGGGCTGTCTGAGTTGCAAGCTCTTTTATTTCATTTGCAACAACAGCAAAACCTTTTCCTGCTTCTCCTGCCCTTGCAGCCTCTATTGTTGCATTAAGTGCCAGAAGATTTGTCTGATCAGAAATATCTGTAATTGTGTCAACAACAGCGCCTATTGCTTCAGCAGCCTGACCGAGCTCATTCATTCTTGTTGTGGTTTGTTCTGATTTATCAACAGCATTTTCAGCTACAGACTTTGTCTTTTCTGAGTTACCTGCTATTTCATTTACTGTGGAGGTCATCTCTTCCATGGCTGATGCAACACCACCAATATTTGTTGAAGTCTGTTCCATTGCACCTGCAATGGAATTCATATTTGAACTTAGCTCTTCAGCCGCAGTTGCTACCTGATTTGATCTTGATTTTGTATTACCGGATTCAGTGTTTACTTCACCGGCAATTTTTAAAAGATCCTGGCCTGAATCATCAATTTCTGTAACGTTCTCTGAAACTGTTTTTATCATCTCCTGAAGGTTATTCATAAACTGGTTAAACCAGTATGCAAGTTCACCTATTTCATCCCTGCCTTTTACTTCAAGTCGTTTTGTAAGATCGCCTTCGCCTTCTGCAACATCTCTTATTCCGTTCATTACTTCATTAACAGGTTTTGCTACAACCCTGCTTCCTATCCAGTAAAGCAGACCAAAAACAACAAGAACAGATATAAGCCCAATTATTATAGCTGTATTTCTTATCGCTCTTGAATCTGCGAAAGTATTATCTTCTGTAATTACAGTACAAAACCCCCAGTTAGCTTTTCCTTTCCCCAACTCAACAGGGTTAAACATATAATAGGAAACCTTTTTTGTAACAGTAGATACTTTATCAACCATAAACTCTTCGCCTGATTCAATTCTTGAAGTAATGCGGTCTTCAGGAAAATATTTTTTTACATTGCTTCCTATTATTTCAGATTGTGGATGAGCTGCAATATCACCATTTGCAGCTGTTAGAAATATATAGCCTGTACCAAGAGGCTTTATATCTTTGGCAAGTTTCCAGAATGTATCCATGGAATAATCTGCCCCTACAACTGCTACAGACTTTCCGTTTATTTTAACAGGAACACCTACACTTACAACCATTGTATCTTCACCGCCTATTTTGTATGTAACAGGCTCCATGAAAACTTCGTCTCCGGTTTTAAGCGGTCTTTTGTAATATCCGTCAGATGTTTCATATTCAACACAAGGCTCAAGATGAATTCCCCCGGCTCTGTTCCAGTAAGAGATAAAACGTCCTGTTTCATCATGACCTTTTTCATTTTTGTATTCACTGTCTTTACCGTCAAAAGCATCAGGTTCCCATACTGTCCAGATACCTAAAAGCTCGGGATTATTTTCAAGGGTTTTCTTAAGCATAGCATTTGCTGTATCTCTTGACATGTCAGCCTCTGATTCTTTTATCCCGGAAAAGGAGGCTGCAATTGCTCTCGCAGTATCAAGGGGCTTGCCTAAAAGATCTTTTACCTCATTTGAGTATCTGTGGCCGGTCTGTATGGCACCTTCCATTGTTTTATCAGAAGCTGTTTTATTAGCTTCTGAAGCAACTATGACAATTGTAATTATAAAAGCAAGCACAACAACAGTTCCGACATATCCTAAAAATTTAAATTTAAGACTTAAGTTTTTTTTCATAATACCCCCTGAATTTATAAATCATTTAATTCCCAAGCAATATAAGATTCATTGAAAAATCTACAGTAAAACTAATAAAACTGAGCTTTTGGAATTATTATAAAAGTTATTAAACAGATTTGTTTTGTGAATTTTTTTTAAAACAAATATTTATTTTTCTAATGAGACATCTATATAAAGATTCCCTGCTTCTGTTTCCATTGGAATAGTAAGAAATGGTCTTTCTTCTATATTGGGAAGAAAGTGTTTCTCACCTTCTTTAATACCATGTGATTCTACTTTGATTGAGTTACCGTTTTCTGCAAACTTGTTTGTAGCCTGTCCGCAGACCATGTTTACAAGCTCACCGACTGCATCTTTTACATCATCATTTAATTCGGTCATTTCTTCGCCGAACATAACCGATACAATCTTTAAAATTGCCTCTTCAGAAAAAGTTACTGACACAAACCCTTTTATGTCTCCTGACAGTTCTATTAAACCGCTTACAGGACCGCTGGAAGAAGGTTCTTTTTTAAGATAAGGCTTTTTTATACTCCCTTTAAGCTGTGCAGTTGTTTCTAAAATATAAAGAAGTGATTCTATAAAAGGATTTATATGATTTGCATCCATTAAAACTTTTCCCTGAAGAAATTAAGACTGATTATTTTGAAGATTAATAAATTATATGATACGTTAAAAACATTCAGCTTGAGTTCAAAATACCTTAACAAGCAGTGTTTTTCAAGATTTCTTTTATATTTCATATATATTTATATACAGGAGTAAAGTTGATGGATAAAAAGTATAATAATTCCCACCCTCTTTTTAGTGATCTGACTTCAGGAAATGTACAAAAAGGTAAAATTGTTTCAGCAAAAGAAGCTGTAGACCTTATTCGGGACAATGACACAGTTGTTGTAAGCGGTTTTGTAGGTACAGGCATTCCTGAAAAAATACTGGTTGAACTTGAAAACAAGTTTCTTGAAACCAAAGCTCCAAAAGATCTTACTCTTGTTTATACTGCAGGAATAGGAGACCGCAAAGACAAAGGGATGAACAGATTCGGTCATGAAGGCCTTTTAAAAAAAGTTATAGGCGGACACTGGGGTCTTGTTCCAAAACTTTCAAAGCTTGCACTCAGCGGAAAAATTCAGGGCTACAACCTTCCCCAGGGAGTAATTGCTCATATGTATAGAGATTCTGCGGCAAAAAAACCGAGAACCATTACTTCTGTGGGACTTAAAACATTTGTAGACCCAAGGCTTGAAGGCGGGAAAGTAAATGCCCAGACAACTGAAGATATAGTTGAACTTGTTAACTTTGACGGCAAAGAATATCTTGCATACAAAACTTTTCCCATAAATATTGCAATCATAAGAGGCACAACAGCAGACACCCAGGGCAATATAACAATGGAAAAGGAAGCTCTTACACTTGAATCTATCTCAATGGCAATGTGTGCGAAAAACTCAGGTGGCCTTGTTATAGCTCAGGTAGAAAGAATTGCTGAAAAACATTCTCTAAACCCTCAACAGGTAAAAATTCCCGGAATACTTGTAGATTGTATTGTTCAGGCGGAACCTGAATACCACAGACAGACCATAGCTACAGAATATAATCCAGGATACAGCGGTGAAATAAGAATACCTTCCAATTCAGTAGAAGATGTGGAAATGAGTGTAAGAAAAATAATTGCAAGAAGAGCCGCTTTTGAACTTGAAGCAAACTCAGTAGTAAATCTTGGTATAGGAATGCCTGAAGTTATAGCAAATGTTGCAAACGAAGAAAAAATATTAGACTACATTACACTTACTGCAGAACCAGGAGTAATCGGAGGACTACCATCCGGAGGTCTTGACTTTGGAACAGCAGTTAACACAGAGGCAATAATTGATCAGCCTTATCAGTTCGATTTTTACGACGGAGGGGGTCTTGACCTTGCATTTCTTGGAATGGCTGAAGCTGATGAGACAGGTAATGTAAATGTTAGCAGATATGCGGGAACACTTGTTGGGTGCGGAGGTTTTATAAATATTACCCAGAATGCCCAGAAAGTAATATATCTTGGCACCTTTACAGCAGGCGGGCTTAAAACTGAAACTGAAAACAAAAAACTCAAAATAGTAAAAGAGGGTAAGTTTTCAAAATTCAAAAAAGATGTTGAGCAGATTACTTTTTCAGGGAAAATTGCTTCCGAAAAGAAAAAGCCTGTTTTATATATTACTGAAAGAGCTGTTTTTTCTTTATCTGAAAAAGGTATTATTCTGGAAGAAATTGCTCCGGGAATCGATCCGGAAAAAGATATTTACCCTTTTATGGAGTTTAGACCCGAAGTTTCATCAGGTTTAAAGGAAATGGATCCAAGAATTTTTGCTGACGAGCCAATGGAGCTTAAATCAGATATTTTATCTGTTCCTTTAGAGTCAAGACTTCTTCTTGACAGAGAAAATTTAAGATTTTTTGTTAATTTTGAAGGTCTTTCAGTAAAGAATATGCAGGATATCGAAAATATCAGAAAAAGTGTTGAAGATATATTAACTCCTCTAAAACAAAGAGTATCAACTGTTGTCAATTATGACAATTTTTACCTAAACCCCGATCTTGTAGGCGAATATACAAAAATGGTAAAAGATCTTGTGGACAGATTCTATTCCGGAGTTACAAGATATACAACAAGTGCATTCTTAAGAATGAAGCTTGGAAGTGCTTTTCGTGAAAGAAAGGTCTCTGCTCATATTTATGAAAGCAGAAAAGAGGCTGAAAATATTTTAAACAAGATAACCAAAGATTAATTTATCCGGGCTCAGAAGCACTCAAAAGCCATAGATTGCTGTGAATGACTTTATTACCATTTAGCTTATTGGTGTGTCATCCAATTTAGGGATAGACCATCCAGCTTTAAAATAAGCCTTTAAATGAGTAAACGAAACACCGTAGAGACGCGATTTATCGCGTCTTTCTATTTCCAGTTACGTATTTTAAATATAATTCCCAGCTCCTGCTATGCCCAACAAAAAAAATTGCCGCGAATTGCGCTAATTTACGCGAATAATCGCTTTTTTTACAAAAAAGCTTAGCAAAAAAATCAGGTATTTAACTGATCCCCGGTTGGAGAAGGTATTACATCCAACTTGGAGAGCAGCTTATAATCATGCTCGGTGGAGGAGATAAAAGCAGCCAATCCGATGATATAAAAGCTGCAAAGTTGTTAGCTGCTAAAATAAAGGAGGAAAATAATGGTCAATAAATTTAAAATCGATAATATGCCTGAATTTGATATGGCTCAACAACTTAAGAATGAGGCAGATATTATTGAATATCTGCAACAGGTACTTGAAGAAAATGATGGAGGAGAATTGGCTGCAGCATTAGGACATATAGCCAAGTCCAGAGGCATGAGTGAAATTGCCAGAGCTAGTGGTATCAAAAGAGAATCGCTATATAAAGCTCTGCGCCCCCAAAGTCATCCTCGTTTTGATACCATACAAAAGGTTTGCAAAGCACTGGGAGTTCGTTTAACAGTGGAAAAAGCACACAATGCTTCTCTGCACTGATTATGAATAAAATTACGGATAAAGTGCAGATCCAGCTCTGCCGAACATTAATAGGACTTTTGAATGGTTCCATATCTATTCACAAACAAATATACTAAAATATCAAACAATTACATTCCCAAACTCAGCTCTGCTTTTTACCCACAAAGGTTTGAGTTGCATTACCAAGCAGGAGCTTGGTAACGAGCCTGCCCGCCGGCTGTCAGTCAATCCGAAGTTTGCTTTATATGGCAGATTCTCTCGGACTGCTGGCTCCCAAGCTCCTGCTTGGGAGCCTATTGTTTATATATCCAGATATTAAATTGCCGGAGTTAGCTTGAGAAATTATTTCGGAATTATGTGCATGAATGAATTTCGTGGGTAAAGGTCAGAGCTCAGCTTGGGAACGAGCCTATAATTGTGGATTTAACTGGATTCCGTTTTTTAAAGGCTTTTTGCAAAAAAACCCCATTAGCGCAAATTCGAGTCATTCGCGGCAAAAATGCATTTCAAAAAAATCAGACTTCACCGTTTTTTAATGCTTCAAGATACTCCCATCTGTCATACAAAGCTTCGGTTTCTTCCTGTGCCTTTTTAAGCTCACTGCATACTTTTGCATATTCTTCTGTATTTTTCATAAGCTCTGTATCAGCAACCTTTTCTTCAAGGTTTTCAATATTTTCTTCCGATTCAAGAATTTTATCTTCCATGGAATCAAGCTCAAGCTGATATTTATATGAAAGTTTTTTAGGATTTGCCTGTTTTTTTGCAGGAGTTTTCAACTCTTGCTTTTCCGGTTTTGGCTTATTGTTTTTTTCTTTTAATGAAATATCTTTTTTCCACTGACTCAGCTCACTGTAAGTACCTATATCCCCTTTACCGTCAAGGCATATAAACTTTGAACCAAGTGCTTTTGCAAAATATCTGTCATGAGTAACGGCTGCAACACAACCGTCAAAATTTAAAAGTGCTTCTTCAAGCATTTCTATTGTGGGGATATCAAGATCATTTGTAGGTTCATCAAGAAAAATAACATCACATGGAATTCTTATAAGATCAGCCATGAGAATTCTTGCCTGCTCACCTCCGGACAAAGAATATACAGGCTGATCAATCTGATCCTTATCTATTCCGAATCTTTTCAGCCATGAAATAATATGGACTTTTCTGTTTTTGACAATTACAGAGTCCGACTCAGGGCATAAAATTTCTTTTGGAGTTTTGGTTTTATCAAGAAAAGCACGGTTTTGATCAAAATATATTATTTTCAGATTTTCAACATGCTCTACTTTGCCTGAATCAGGAGCTGTATGTTTTGTAAGAATATCAACAAGTGTAGTTTTTCCGCATCCGTTGGGGCCTACAATTGAAATTCTGTCGTTTCTTAAAAATACCGTGCTGAAATCTGAAAATATCGGTTCACCTTTATATGCTTTTGAAATTTTATGGGCAGAAATAAGTTTTTTTGTTTTTCTTCCTGTAGATTCAAACTCTATTTCAGGTGAAAGATTAACACTGTCTCTTGCCTTTGCCTGGCTTAGTTCGGATTTAAGTTCTGATGCTGCATCTATTCGGTATTTAGCCTTGGTTGTTCTTGCTCTCGGAGACTTTGAAAGCCAGTCCTGCTCTCTTCTCATCTTATTTTCAAGAGACATTACTTTCTCAGACTGACTTTGTAAAAAAGCATATTTTTCATCCAAAAATGTCTCAAAGTTACCTCTTACAATAAAATTTGCCCCCGGATAAACAGGCGAGATTTCAACCACTCTGTCTGCGCAGTTATTTAAAAACTCCCTGTCATGGGTAACAGAAATATATGAAAAGCCTGAGTTGTTTATCATATTTTCAAGCCATTCAATTCCGTTTAAGTCGAGATGGTTTGTAGGCTCATCAAGAAGAAGTATATCAGGCAGTTCCATCATGGCGCATGTAAGAGCAAGTCTTTTTTTCATTCCTCCTGAAAAAAGGGCTGTTTTTGCATCATCATATTCACTCATGCCGGACATACCTATTATTTTTCTTATTTCGCCTTCTTTGCCCGGATTTTTTTTAAGAGACTGTTCAATTTTATTTGAAATAATCTCACCTGCAGACATTGATTCATCAAACACAGGGTCCTGCTCAAGATATACGCAGTTAAGTCCCTTTGTTCTGTTGACCTCACCGCTGTCAGGGCTCACAATTCCTGCAATTATTTTCAAAAGAGTAGATTTTCCTGCTCCGTTGGGGCCTATTACCCCTATTTTTTCAAATTTTTCTATACCCATTGAAAAATCTGTAAAAAGGGTTTCCATGCCGTAGGATTTTTCAATATTCATAAGGTTCATCAGAAAAGCCAATTAAAAACTCCTTAAAACAAGTTCAGCAACTGCTTCTATATGATAAGTATGGGGAAACATGTCAACCGGCTGTACGCGGACAGGGTCATATTTTTCCTTAAACATCGAAATATCCCTTGCCATTGTTGCCGGATTGCATGAGACATAAACTATTTTTTCCGGAGCAAGCTCAAGAATTTTCTCTACCACTGTTTTATGCATTCCTGCACGCGGAGGATCACATACAAGGACATCAGGACGCCTGTTCATATCCTGAATAACATCCTTTAAATCTCCGGCTGAAAATGAGCAGTTTGTAATATTGTTAACTTCACAATTTTTCCTTGCATCCTTAATAGCTTCTTCAACTATTTCAACACCAAAAATCTCATTTGCATAACCAGAAAGATGGATTGCAATAGAACCTGTTCCTGTATAAAGATCTGCAACATATTCATCACCTTTGAGATCTGCAAATTCTTTTACAACATTATAAAGCTGCTCTGCCCCTTTTGTGTTTGTCTGAAAAAATGAATTTGCTGATATTGAAAAGCTGTGATCTCCGATTTTTTCAGTTATTTGATTATCTCCGAAAATCAAAAGCTCATAATCGCCCTGACTTATTGAAGCTTTTTTGGAAGATACATTGTTTAAAAACGATGTCACATACGGACAATTTTTTTTAAGTTCTTCACCAAGGGCTTCAATTTCGTCTCTGTTCTCATAACCTGTAACAATATTTACCATAAATGAATTTTCAGCAACTGAGTGCCTTATCATAAGAAAACGCCAGAAACCTTCATGCTTTCTTCCGTCATAAACTTTATGTTCAGATGAAAGCATGAATTTTCGAACTGTATCAAGAATTATATCACCTTGTTCAGGCTGGATAAGACATTTATCAATATCGATAATTTTTGAAAAAACACCAGGCACATGAAGACCTACTCCGCTTCCCTTTATAATATTTTTGTCTTCCAGCTGTTCCGGAGTAAGCCAGCCTGAATCTGTAAATGAAAATTCCATTTTATTTCTGTATCTGAAAATCTGAGGGGATCCAAGAGCGTCCAGGACTTCAACTGAATCGATAAGTCCGATATGTTTAAAAGCCTCTTTTACCTGACTTGTTTTATATTCAAGCTGATCTTTATAATCAAGAGACTGCCACCTGCAGCCCCCGCATGTTCCAAAATATTTACATTCAGGGTCTATTCTTTTTTGAGAAGGTCTTAAAATCTCAATAACCACAGCTTCAGCAAACTGCTTTTTTCTTTTAACAATCTTTGCTCTTACAAAATCTCCGGGAACAGCCCCTTCAACAAAAACCACAAAGCCGTCTAGTTTTGCTATTCCCCTGCCTCCGAAAGCAAGATTTTCTATTTCAAGTTCCAGTATTTTTTCTTTTCTCTTACCCATTTATTCTCCTGCATAATATCTGCTTTTTTAAAGCAGACTGTGTAACTTAATTTAATTTGACGCATACACAAATATGAGACATTTTTTTAAAAATCACTATTTATTTGCCTTTTCAAGCATTTCACCCATCATTTTATGAATGAGATTAACCGCTTTAATAGGCCTTAACATTACTTTAAATGATTTTATTTCACCTTTTTCATTCCAGGAGATCATATCGACACCGTTAACTTTAATCCCGTCGATTTCTGTTTCAAACTCAAGAACTGCATCAGTTTCTGAAACAACTTCCCTTACATATGTAAAAGTCTCATTAACAAATACAAAAAGAGCTGCAGTAAGATACATTTTTGTTATATCTTTACCTTCCTGGGGTGTATGAACTACAGGAGAATAAAAAACCACATCATCAGCCAGAATATTATCAAGTTCTTCCGGATTTTTCGATTCAAGAAGTTTGTGCCATGCTTTTACTGTATTTTTAATCATATATAACCTCTTTAATTTTTATTTTTCATTTCAGTTCAAAAAAAGAATAACAATACCGGTGATTATACTCTAAATTATATTTTGCATAGGAAAAAATTTTATATCAGGTTTATATAGTTGCTGAACAAAAAATTCTGATTTTCAGTCAATTATTATATAATATAAATTGAAAAGTTGAAAATTTCAGCTGAAGATATAGAATAATTTAAATCCTGTCGGTTTAAAATTCATAACAGGATTTAAATTATAAATAAAAATTTTGGAGAAAACATTGTCCTCAGATTGCAGAAAAATATTTTTCAATTCAGATGATATTAAACTTCAGGGATATATTCATATACCTGATACAGATACACCTTCCTTTGTAATATGCTCACACGGTCTTTTAAGTGACGCTTTTTCAAAAAAACAGATAAATCTTGCTGACAGACTTATTGAACAAAACATAGGCTGCATAAGATTTCATCACAGAGGATGCGGAGAAAGCGAAGGGGTTCTTGAAAATACAGATCTTTTATCAAGAAAAAAAGATATTATTTCAGCCTTTGAATATCTTAAAAAGAATTTCAAGCTGAAAAAAACAGGACTTTTTGGAAGCAGCATGGGCGGTGCTGCTTCAATATATTCATACTCTGATATAAACCCGGACGCAATTGCGGTTGCAGCTGCGCCTGTTTTTGGAGATACAATGAAATCTTATTCAAACAACAGCCTTGATAATATGATGAAAGAAACTGGTTTATCAAAAGAGTTTTTTGAAAAAAATACAAATTTTAATCTTGTTGATCAGATTCACATTATAAAAAATATATTGATTTTTCACGGAGAAGATGACGAAATTGTACCCTTTGAAAATGCAAGTGTTCTTTTTAAACGTTCAGGGGAAGATAAAAAACTTATTAAATTTGAACAGGGAGATCACAGGATTTCAGATCCTGAATATCAGGATATTATGATTAATGAAGCTGTTAAATGGTTTGGTTTTTACCTTTAATTACAAACTGAACAAATATAATA
>Ga0136557_1002417_pt1 | contig 10814 bp, 10 predicted proteins | sample AntRauTorckE6832_FD_104796 | JGI IMG/M metagenome (GOLD analysis project Ga0136557, IMG submission 104796) | Saline lake microbial communities from Rauer Islands, Antarctica - Metagenome Torckler E6 #832 | ecosystem: Environmental > Aquatic > Non-marine Saline and Alkaline > Saline | place...
CAATTCACGACGGATGATGCACGAATAAAATTAAAGCGACTCTACCCGACATTTGAGGCTTGACATGACACTAGTGCCGTTACCACTAAATTCATTTAGTTTAACTTACAGCGAAATCTGATGCATTTCCCGAAAACGACAAATTTACATACTTAACTTATTTACTGGTAACGGTACTATGGTAGATTTTACCGACCAGATGCTTTCAGAAAGAAGTGCGTTTTCAGGATTCATCACAGGATCTCAATGAAACATCCCCCTATATCCCCCTTTAGTAAGGGGGACTTTCCGGAACCTGATTTCTTAATATAACCGTGTATTCGAATTTTGATGATAAGCCTCAGAAATCTCAATTTTCGATCACGCTGCATGCTGTGTCGGCAGGACATCAGCCTTTTCATTCCCCATCACTTCAAACCAGTCGATACTGCGGGTCAGGTACATCACAAGTGACAGAACAATAAACAGACCGAGACTACCCAATAACAAGGCGTAATCCTGCAGCTGAAACAGGATATAGAGATACCCGTACAGAAGCGACAAAACCCCAAATACAACCGCTGTTTTTCGGCCGTCGGACAGTACTTTGTACGAATAAACCGTAATAAGTAAAATGATTGCGGCTGATGCTATCAGGTAGGCGATGCCAAACACAAGATATTCTGAGATCGACAAAAGCAGGGTGTAGAAAATGAGCAGCGCAAACCCGATAAGCAGGTACTGAACGGGATGAATCATTTTTCCACTCAGCAGTTCAATCATAAAGAAGGTCAGAAATGTGAGAGCAATGAACATGATGGCGTATTTGGCGGTGCGCATCGTTTTTCGGTACTCATCAACCGGCAGCAGCAGATCCACGCCAAACGCAGCGGATGTTAATTCCTTGTTAGCCCCTTTCCACTGCTGGGGAAAATTCCTGTTCAGATGCAGCACATTCCACTCCGATTGAAATCCATCGGAGCTGACCTCCCGGTTGACCGGCAGAAAGCTGCCCGCAAAACTTGGATTGGGCCATTCAGATTGTAGCTGAACCGTGGTCTCTTCCCCGACCGGCGAGAAGAGCAAGCCGGAACTTCCATTCAGATTCAACTTGATATCGAACGCATAATCCCGGCCTGTTTCAATGTCGGGAGAAATCGATATGCCTGAGTTTAAAACCTCGTTTGACTCAATGCCCGGATTAGCGACGAACTCAGCGTCATTCCTGTTGATGGTGATGCCCTCTTTAATTCCAGCCATATCAGAAATTCCAACTGATACAAACGCCTCATCAAGCAGGAAATCTTCCGTAGGTATTCCGAGAGAACTAAGAGTCAAAGGCGAGAAATTACCAGACATCGACAAGATGCTGTTATAAACCACCACCTCGTAAATGCCTCGATATCGAAGCTCAGGCAGTATTGATCCGTCGATTGACAGCGTCTCCGGTAAAAAATGAGCATACCGCTTGGCCGTGTGCGATTCGTCATCACTTTTGAAGTTGTGCTTGTATGGAATTGTTAAAACAGGCCCCACAACAGCCTGCTCTTCTCCCCACTTCTGACTGATCTCATCCGCGACAGCATCCCTCCTGTTTTCACGTTCAGAAATTATTTCTTGTATCAAGACTGAAGGAATCAACAACAGAAGCGAAAGTGCTGCAATGATAATGAGCCGGATCCCCAAAGAGTTTTTTAATTTTTTCATAGTGAGTAATTTAGAATTTTCATGATGCCTGTGATCATCAACTAACCATTGATTGTCCCTTTTTTTCTGATTGCTGATCGTTACCCACCCGATAAAACAACAAAGCGGATGCTGAGAATAGCACAATAAAAAAGCCGTTTACCATGATGATTTCAAATACCGAACTACCCGGATAGCGATGCATACCCGCAGCAATAGCAAACAGGATAGTCGCTCCCTGGGCAAGTGCCGTTGAAACAAGAGCCAAGGCCATTCCTTGTGGACGAAAGCGTGCGAGGGCTGAGCCAATGATCAGAATCAAGACGACGCCAAAATACATGAGGTTAGCTATGTTGTCTTCTGAACCGATGATGCCCACCGCCAGGTTCGACCAAATAAGAAAGAGTGCCGACAGAAGAGTCAGACCTGCTGCAAGACGGTACATGGTGCTATTTGATTGCCGGGTGAACAGAACGAACATCGCACCGGTTCCAAAAAGCAAGACTCCTGCAAAAATAAAATCAGAATGTGACCAGTTTACTTCGTTAGTGATGAACATAGCCGAGAAAGGAATCGCCAATAATGCGGCTGTAGCGAGCGCTACTACGCCTAATGATGTTGAATGGCTTTTTTGTTTTTTCATAGTTACATACTCCAAGTGTTTATTTTATAATTGGTTGGTTTGTGTTGATTGAAAAGTACTTTGTATTTCAAAGTTTAAAGATAAAAAAACTCTCCTGCTGACTTCGATCATGCCTGCCTGGTTTTACCTCTCGTGCGATTGTACAAATACGATAGTGTGCCTAATGCTATGAGCAACAAGGGAATTGCACCCGGTTCATCTTCTACTACAACCATATAAGTCATTAATAGTAATCCGGCTACAATCACGAAAACCGAGAGAAGTGATTGAATTTTGTATGTTTTGGAGTTATCTGTATTCATGGTTATTTCTGTGATTTTATGATTTGTTCAAGCACTTTTAGGTGATCATCAAATGCTTTTTTGCCTTTATCGGTCATAAAGTACCTTGTATTAGGTTTGTTATCGATAAATGACTTCTCTTCATCGATGAACTCCAGCTTTGTAAGTTTCTTTAGATGTGTGGCCAGGTTACCGTCCGTCACATCCAGAAACTCTTTGAGTGAGCTGAAATCAAGCTCATCATTGACGGCTAAAGCCGACATGATGCCCAGCCTGACCCGGCTCTCAAATGCTTTATGCATGTCAACAATTGAAAACTTCACCGTTCGTACCGTATGTGAATGAAAATTCCATAGACAATATGAACCGCGCCGAAGCCGATCGCCCAAAACAACAGACCGTACCCGGTAAACAAAGTGCTCAGTAGTCCCAGTGCGATCTGAATCATACCCAGATACTTCACCTCCTCGTACGAAAATTTACTGGCGTTATAGAGGGCCAGGCCGTAAAATATGAGCGTTAACGGCGCAATCAGGCTTATAAAGCTTTTCGACAGAAGGATCAAAATGAGCAGTCCCCCCGTAAGCAGCGGCACAGATATACTTGCCAGCAGCCGTTTTGATGTTGCATTCCATATGCTCTCCCCTCGTTTGTTCGCCTTTCTGTAGGAGAACCAAATGGCTGTACCAACAGCAAGCACCAGAACGAGACATGCCAGCAAGATGAGCTGTGTCAGATTTGAAGACGCATTAACAGACTGATAATACTCTGATGAAATTGTCTGTGGTGTGAAATTCAAAACAGAGTACGCGATCCAGGCTCCCGCCAGCGCGTAGAGTCCAGCCATCACACCGGCCAGCCCTGAGAGTGATAAAAATTTGGAGGATCGCTCCATCATCGAGCGAATCTCGGCCAGGTCGTTAATATAATCCTGCTCTTCTTTCATACAAAGTACTTTTTATTTCAAAGTAAAGTAAAAAGAAATGAGATACAATAGCCGTAATAATTAATCCGGATCATTTACGAAGGCGTGTCAATGATATTTGACATATTCATATCGTTATATTGGCTCTTTGTTTAGTGTGGGTAGCATAAGTATTTCCGGTACTGGAAACTTTGCGAAGGAGTAGTACCAATTCAATGTACCATTAAAGACGTCCCTGTTCATTTTACCTCGATGCCAAAGGGACTCCTTCAGAGAAAAACAAAGAGGTCTTCGATAGATATGAGTTGCATACTCCAATCGAATTCGTAAGCTACTCTTCTTACCCTCTCATGGTTCAGGATTACATCCAGGTATAGGTCCTATGCAAGGACACAAACCACCCGGCCTTAGATTTGAGCAGGCGGGGATTGCGCGGGTGGACGCAGCATGCCGCGTGGGGAGGGGTGTTTACATCGTAAAGCGCCCAGATGGGCCCACCCGGCGGTTTTCACCGCAGGTATGCCTTGGGCATGGGTACTTTCTTCTTTTAGTCCCTGCTTCAGCGGGGTGGCCGTTCACCTGTCCCCGCGGGGACAGTACCGGGGAAATCATTCGATTATTGTGTGTGATTCTTTTTTGGGTCAAGTTTATACTGGATCTAATCCACTGGTATCTATCTCACGTTTTTGTAATTACATGACTTGCTCTCTTATATCCCTGCTAACACTATTTATAAAAGGAATCTTTGCAGGGTTTCAGGTGTTGACCGGACTACATTGACTTAATCAAAAACAGGGAGTATTTATCATGGCATCAAAAACAGCAACCCAATCAAAGGCAGCACACACTATTAATCCTGCAAACGGCAAAGAAATTAAAAATTATCCCTTAATGAGTGATTATGAAGTGGACAAAGCCATACGGCAATGTCATGAAGCTTTTTTAGAATGGCGACATAAATCTGCCGACTACCGGGCCGAGTTGATTATTGCCATTGGTGAAAGCCTGCAGGATCACAAAGACGAGCTCGTTAAATTGATGACCAGAGAGATGGGGAAAGTTTTAAAACAGGGAGAACAGGAGGTAGATCTTTGTACGGCAATATGTAATTACACGGCCGAGCACGGTCCGGGCCGCCTTGCAGATGAAGAACGCGATTTAAGCGGGGGTGGCCGCGGCATTATAACTTATTCACCCATCGGCGTCATTTATGGCATCCAGCCCTGGAATTTCCCGGCCTATCAAGTGATACGATACAGCATTGCCAATCTTATGGCCGGCAATAGTATATTGCTAAAACATGCAGAAAATGTAACCGGTTCAGCCAAATTACTCGAAAAAATATATAAAGATGCCGGCTTGCCCGACCACCTTTTTAAGGTACTCGTCATTGATCACGATCAGTCTGATATGGTCATAGAAAACGACTTGGTGCGAGGCGTTACGCTTACCGGTAGTCCTAAAGCCGGTGAAACAATCGGTAAAAAAGCCGGTGCTAATTTAAAGAAAGCAGTGCTCGAGCTCGGCTCCAATGATGCCTACCTGGTGCTCGAAGATGCCAACATTAAACTGGCCGTTAAAACATGTGTGATGGGCCGTACTTACAACAATGGCGAAACCTGCGTGGCTGCCAAGCGCTTCATTGTGGTTGATGCCGTGTACGATGAATTTAAGGAGGCCTTCGTTGAACAAATGAAAGCTCTGACAATAGGCGATCCTACCGATGAAGATACGGATATTGGCCCCCTTGCCCGCGAAGACCTGCGGGATGAACTCAATGAGCAGGTGCAGGAAAGTGTGAAGAATGGCGCTGAAATATTATGTGGAGGCAAAATACCGGATCGCGATGGATACTTTTATCCTGCCACCGTACTTGGGAATGTAGAACCCGGTCAGCCCGCCTACGATGATGAACTGTTCGGCCCGGTTGCCTCGCTTATAAAAGCCAAAGATACCGATGATGCCATGCGTATTGCCAACGACAGCCGATTCGGATTAGGCGGGGGTATTTTCAGCGAAGACACTGACAAGGCCATCGAGCTTGCCAGCAAGTATTTCGATACGGGTATGGTCTTCATTAATGGATTTAGCCTTGCTAAACCGGAAATGCCATTTGGCGGCGTAAAAAACTCGGGCTTTGGCCGCGAGCACGGCGGGTTTGGCTTGAAGGAATTCGTAAATGTTAAATCAGTGATAATTCAAAATGATTAAAGGGGTGCTTCGCCATTAAACATAAATCCTCCTCTTAACCCGGATTATACACCAAGATCCGCAAGCATTCAGGGGTAATGTTGTGAATAAGGCGTCGTGGAAATGGCGACGGAAAGATGCTTGTGTACCCTGAGTAAGCCATTTGCAGGTGCGCCATGGGCATGCCCCGGGCAAACACAGTACACATTAAAATTACGCCTGAAAAATTCTACACCCGAATTTGAGCAATAAGTTAACGTACATACATACATTAGTATTAACACGTTTAGGTACTCATACACACATCGTTGTGAATAATCCGGGTTAGTTGAGGAGGTCTTTTAACTTAGGAAAAAAAGTATTGCACAATTGAGTTTTAGCGAGACCACTGAAATAAATAAGGCATTTAACCGGCCGTCCACTTTTCAGCTGCAATTCCACGAAAGTTGATGGGCTATATTTCTACCTGTTTCAACAGCTCAGAGAGGAGATTTTTTACCACTTTAGATTATTCATTAGACTGATTTATAGCCTAAACAGTACTCAACACAATTACAGTGTAAACCAAATAACATAAAACATTTATCATGAAACAGTTAAAAAATAAGACCGCAATTATAACCGGTGCATCCAGTGGAATTGGAGAGGCAACGGCGCATGTGCTTTCAGAAGAAGGCATGAATTTAGTTTTGGCTGCACGCAGGGAAGACCGCTTAAACGAACTGAAAGAAAAGATTGAAAGTAATGGCGGCAAGGCAATAGTCGTCAAAACGGATGTAACCGAACGCGACCAGGTTGATAATATGGCTCAAAAAGCGAAAGATAAATTTGGTTCCATTGATATTCTCATCAACAATGCCGGACTAATGCCGCTATCGTTAATGAAAAACCTGCATGTGGATGAATGGGACCAAATGATTGATGTAAACCTTAAAGGAGTACTTTATTGTATCGCTGCAGTACTGCCGACCATGCGTGACCAGCAAAAAGGTCACATTGTGAATATATCTTCAGTGGCCGGACGAAAAGTGATGCCGGGCTCGGCTGTTTACAGTGCTACTAAATTTGGAGTGCGGGCTATCTCAGAGGGGCTTCGCCAAGAATTGAGCCCCAGCGATAATATTCGCATCACTGCCATTGAACCCGGCGCGGTGGATACCGAATTGATGGACACTATTACAGATGAAGAAATGAAAGATTTAGTTGAAGAAAGTTTCGGTAATATAAAAACCCTTGAATCAGAGGATATTGCTGAATCCATTCGATACGCTGTTTTACAACCCGCGCGTGTAGATGTGAGTGAAATTCTGATTATGCCCACTGAACAGAAATAATGATCCTTATTTATCAGATAAAATTAAAGGCACGCTTGCAGCGCGCCTTTTTTTCTTGCTAATCACAAGAACAAGCCTTGCAAAAACACAGGGCAGGAAGTTGTTCGGTTTAGTGACCGAGATAACGTAGGGAATGCCGCCTATGAGATTCACCAAAATGGATGATACGATCTCGAAACGCCGGTACATTTCCCCTTTTGCTCTAAACGCAAGATACACCGACCCAAATAATACCATAACCATGGAATTAGGTTTTAAAGGAACTTAAGTCTAAGTGATTTCAAGATTAGCCATCATACCATTATCTTCATGCTCCAGGTTATGGCAGTGAAATACATACAAACCTTTGGGGCTATCAAATTTCATAATTACCCTTACTGTTTCACCCGGCATCACCAGCACGGTATCTTTCCAGCCAGTTTCGGTAGGTATTAAGCCCCGGTTTCCGCTGCGTTCAAGCACTTTAAACTGAACCGCGTGCACATGCATGGGATGAGGTGCATTCGAAGTATTTATAAATTCCCAAATTTCGGTATCGCCCTGATTCACACGTTCGTCCACTCTTTCCATTGCAAACTGTCGACCATTAATGGTGTGGCCGCTCATCATTTCCATGGCCAACCGGATGGGACGGGTATGATCGGCACTGGAAGCGCCGGGGAAATCCGCTTCGGATAGTTGACTGGGAAGTGTAATCGGTTTACGCTGAGATTCCCCTTCAATTCTAAATTCCACGAGGGAGAAACCGGTACCTTGTTCGAGGCCATCGCCACCCATCATGTTCTGCATTCCCATCATTCCTCCCCCTGAAGGTACATCAAATGGTTTGCTGATGAGCTGTACCCGGCTTTCATCAAAACCTTCGGAAAAATCCACCAGGATGTCTGCGCGTTCACCCGGTGCCATCATCAGTTCGGTGGTTTCAAGCGGCTCGGGAAGCAACCCGCCATCTGTTCCAATCACAGTAAAGGGCGCATTATTTTGGAAAGCGATGTTGTAAATACGGGCATTGGAGCCGTTTAGAATTCTTAAGCGGTACCACCCCGGCTCCACTTCATGATAGGGAGAAGGCATTCCATTCACTAAAATAAGGTTACCCAGTAAACCGGTCATCATTTGTTCGGGCATGGAGGGATTAAAGATGATTTCGCCGGACTCATTGACTCTGCGATCCTGTATAACGAGGGGTATTTCATATTGGCCATTTGGCAGGTTCAGTGCTTTTTCCTCTTCATCTACAATAAAGTAAAACCCGGCCAATCCTCTATATACCTGCTCCCCGGTTATACGGTGAGGATGGGGATGATACCAATATGTGCCCGCCCGTTGATTAAGCCTGAATTGATACTCATACGTACCATTTGAGATGACATCTTTTGGATGACCGTCCATTGCCGACGGGACAATAAGTCCGTGCCAGTGAATAATGCTATCCTGACCAATTTTATTATTAAACCTGATACGAACATCATCGCCTCTATTTTGCCGTATGGTGGGCCCCGGGACGCTCTCATTGAAACGAAGACCGGAGAGGTGAAGATCGTCAGTCAGGTTCATCTCGGCGGGGGAAGCCGTCAAGTCAAAATTGGTATCTTTAATTTCATCGGGAATGGGAAGCTTATTATTGAAACTACCAAGCTCAACCATGGTATCAGAGATGCAAGAAGTTACCAAGGAAGGAAGAGCTAAAGCTCCGGCTCCCATGCCTGCTATTTTAATAAACTGTTTTCTTTTCATTTCATCCCTCCGGTATCAAGTAAAGTAACCTTTGCAAAACTGAACATCCAGAGCTCTCATAATTAGATTTAACGGTCAGAAACTTTATTTAAGGAGTTCTTTTTTCCGCTCCTCAAATTCCTCTTTACCAATTTCACCGCTGGCATAGCGGCGTTTCAGAATATCCATGGGTGATTCTCCGGCACTTTGAATACTCCTATTTGTTACTGCTTTTATGAGCACTACGAGTAATATGACGAATAGTAATCCCCAAAAAATCATCATCCAACCCCCTCCCAAGAAATGAAAATTATGCATGACAGCTTTATCTTAAAAAATTAAGTTTAGTGATAATTTTTAATGATTTCCGTGACCATTCATGCCACTGGAATCTTACTCCTTTTCGCTACTCTGCATCATCTGCATGCACTGCATGTGCATTTCCATCATGGGAGACTCCTGCATCATATCCATCATTTTGGAATGATTCATGTCTCCTTCATTCAGCATGGATTGCATCATTTGCAGGTGCTCTTGCATGCGTTCTTTCATTTCGGGGTTGTTCATCATGTTTTGCATGTTTCCCATCATTACAGAATGATTCATTTCCCCTGATCTCATCATCCGTTGCATCATTTGTTTACGCATTTCGGGATTTTCAGCCATATGGTCCATCATCATAGAACGCATAGTTGAATCCTGCATCATTTCCATCATCTGATGTTCTTTCTGTTCCATGTTCTTCTGTTGCGCTGCTGCTGATATTGTGAGTATTTCGATGTCACGCACCGAAGCGATTCCCACGCAGTGATAACGACAAAATCTGGCAAAAGCATGGTTTTGTGCCGCAGGCATCCCGTTGGGGCAAAGCTCTCTTCAATTAAGATGTTGCATCCATACACAACAATTTTTATACAAGATTGATTTGATCAATCCAACCATTAAAAGAAGGCAACCCGATGGGGCAAAGCCCTCTAAAAGTCCGCATCATTCTATTACTTGAGCACCTTGTTTGCCATCCCTGATCCTTACCATTCCTTCGATGGGCATTACAAATATGATTCCATCTCCGCGTGAACCTGTTGAAGCGGTTTGTTGAATGATCTCAATGATGGATTCAACGTCTTCATCTACAGATGCGATTTCTATTTTCACCACTTTTGAGTGCATGGCCGGAAACTGTAATGAACCGTGTGCATGATCCGGATCGGTATATTGGCCTGCTCCCTCACCTCGGAAAACGGTGATACAGCAGTGCCCTTCAGCACGAAGTGCTTTGTAAACTTCTTCCAACAACACAGGTCGTAGGTACGCCTTTATTAATTTCATAATGCCTCCTCTATTTGGTGTGATATATCAATTCATCTGCTCTACCGTTTCACCGCAGTTATGCATCTGTGAGCCATAATACGGGTTTTCAATTTCTTCACTATCGCTAATCCAGTTACTCCCGCCATCGAACATGGGACAGTATTGTTTGAATAATTCACCCTCGTAACCTTCACTTTCAATTCGATCGATCAGCATTTCGGAGATCATTTTGAATTCAGCCCGCAGCTCTTCGATGTCACTGAAATTATCTTCAGTAAATACCTCAATATAAACTTGAGCAGATTCAAAATCATCGTTGGACAGGGCTTCTCTGAGCTTTAAATATTCTGGAATCAGGTTTTCCAGATCTCTTTTTATTACGGCATCTGAATGTCCTTCATGATCTGCTGCATTTTCGTTCTGCTGATGTTCTGAATGGTCTTCATTTCCGTTTTCACCCATTTCTTCCTCACCCATATCCATATTCCCGTGATCATGACCGGCTCGGTTAGCCCCGGTTCCCGGCTCACGGTTCATCATGCTAAGCTTATCGGAAAGCTGGGCGGCGGCATCAATTTTGAAGGTACCATTGGTTACTACCTGTTCGCCCTTTTCCAATCCGGATTCGATTATATAATCATTACCGGCACGCATTCCCAGCTCTACCTCCCGGCCTTCAAATGCCGGGTTTCCATCTTGAGAAACATCCACAAAAACAATAGAACGCTTACCGGTCCACATTACAGCCG
>Ga0136557_1002428_pt1 | contig 10793 bp, 8 predicted proteins | sample AntRauTorckE6832_FD_104796 | JGI IMG/M metagenome (GOLD analysis project Ga0136557, IMG submission 104796) | Saline lake microbial communities from Rauer Islands, Antarctica - Metagenome Torckler E6 #832 | ecosystem: Environmental > Aquatic > Non-marine Saline and Alkaline > Saline | place...
CCGGAGCCGTGTCCCTCAACCCTGGAAAACTGCAGGAAATTGAGCGCAATAAACAGGCTGCTTAAGTGCAGCTATTTGGACAACTGGGTTGCAAATCACCGTTATCGTGAGCGACTCCTTCAGGTTGAATCCTGGTTTCATCCGCCAAAGTTTAAGCGGCAAGCCCAAACGACGGGCCTCGGCTTCAAGCGCCTTTTCTTCAATGCCGGGTGCCCCGGCACTAAGAATCAGCGGATATAGACCCAATTTCAACTGCTCAGAGACAAGCCCCAGTAACATTTTTTCTGCGCCATAAAGTCCGCCGCTATCAATTAGGTGAAGAACTTTGACACTCATTAAAAATATATCTTCAACATTGGCTAGCCACCTTACCTACCCTAAATTTTTTGCTGAAATTCTTAGATGGAGTTTCAAGTAAAAAATTAAAAATCGTTGCAAATGCGATACTGAAAACGACCCCTGCTATAAAAATAAAAACGGTCAAAAATTCGTTATTTTTTTGGCCAGAAAAATGCATCATCAAGCTTAACGATACCCACCCCACTGAAGCGTGTATTAAGTAAAGGCTATAGGATATACGCCCCAAAAATAGCATTATCTTGGATCGCATCCATGACAGGGCGTCGCCTTTGCTGCTTAAAAACAAAATGCCAAGTACAAGAACTGGAGTCAGCGCATAGTATAGTGGCATGTAATATATTGTTGGAATTACTGAAGCTAATAAAGCACCAAATATAATTCGACCACTTAGCGTTCCTTGAATCCAAAAATAAGCCATTACCCCTATTATAAATTCGTACGCAAAAGGAAAAATCGTGCCTGGAACAGGAAAGTCCAACGAAGAAAACCTTAATACGGGCGAAACGAAGCAAAATATTATGGAAATTACCAAACAAAATCTAACAAAAATTCTTTTCTTAAAATCGTCCAGATTAATATATAAGAAGAAAGTAAAACAAAAAATCAGGTAAAACTGAAATTCAATACAGAGCGTCCAAAACACCGATGAAATGGCTTTAAGCTCTAAAATGTCTTGCAAATAAAATAAGTGGGCAATGACTGTTGAAATTGACGGAATCGTTACGTCCGACGCTGGGAAAAATTGGTCTTTCAAAAACATTAGGATTATTGCCAGAGCGATCGCACCCCAGTACGGAGGATCAATTCTTACCGACCGGCGCAACATAAACCTTGGGATAAATCCGATGCTTGCTCCCGCGTTGGAAACGCTGTGCATTATCACAAACCCGCTCAACACAAAGAAAATGTCGACGCCAAGAAAACCGGCTTTAAACAGGTTTCCAATCCACTCAGGCACCCAATCCACATCTCTCTCTTGGATCGCGCCCCAAAAATGGTAGAAGACGACCCACATTGCCGCAATTCCGCGCAGGCCATCAAGTTCATGCAGGCGCTTTGAACTCACACTCATCCCTTCCTTGGATTCCAGATAACCTTCTTCTCACCCTTAAAAAACGCAACAGAGGCTTTGTATGAGGCAAGATTTAGCAACATAAAGTAGTAAGGTATTGAAAAGACCGCAGACAGCGGCTCACCAGACGCCTCTTTCTTATGCCCGCTCCAGGCTAAAATGAGGAACACGACATAGCCAATTGCGGCAAGACTATAAACGCCTGCGACCGGCGCCAGGTAAAGCGTCGCCAACGCAAAGGTCGTCATCGGCACAAAAGCGCCGTACCGCAAAACTTTGTGGGAGATCAGCTGCCAGGCGAACAGGCCATCCCTGGCGGAGTTCATCAGGTGTTTCATGTCTTTCAGGGCCCACAGTGCCCGTAGGCTGACCCGCACGCGCATACTAAACTCGCTGGTGCCGTCGGTCAGTGCTTCTTCTTTCAATAACGCTTTGGGTTCGTACACCACGCGGTAGCCCTGCTCTACAACCTTTAACGGCTGCACGAAGTCGGGAAGTTGGTCAGCGCTCAAGGTTTGGTGCAAGGTTTTGCGCATGGCGTCGATGCCGCCGTCCACACCCACTACTGAGCCTGCCTGTGTTTCACATAACCGAAGCCAGTTTTCGTATTTCATGTAGGCGCTGCAGCCGTCGCCGATCAGTGACCCGTCCTGGTGAACATAGATCATTTTGCCGGTCACGTAACCGACCGTCGGGTCGTTGAAATTGCTGACCAGTGCATTCACGGCCTGGGCGTCCCATTCAGAGTTGGCATCGGAAAACAGCAGGATATGGCCTTTGGCGTGTTCGCAAAGTGTGTTCAGGCCTGCGGTTTTGCCCTGCCTGGGCACCTGTCGGTAGAGCCGCACGGGGTAAAGAGCCATTTCTGCAACCCGTTCTACAATGTCGTCGGTGCCATCGTCCGATTCATCGGACATCACCAGTATTTCGATCAGTTCGGCGGGGTAATCGAGTGCCAGCTTGTTGCGAAGTGTGGCTTCGATGTCTTTGGCTTCGTTATAGGCGGCAATCAGGATCGACACGCTGGGCTGATAGTCGATGGATTTATCGACCGGCCGGGGGTTGAGTATGGCAACAGCCTTAATGGCCAGCGGGTAGCCGAAGTAGATGTAGAGCAACAATAGAAAAGACGCCCAGAAAACAAAGACCATCATGCCATCCCGCTGGCAGCGGTCATTTGCACCGGCTCCGGTGCCGGCGCATTCAGCAGTCCCTGATTGCGAAGCACCTCACCCATTGGCACAAATGAGAAGTGGCCGATCAGTTTATCCAGCCGGGCCTCGCATACCTCCAGGTTATTGTAATGCCGGAAGCGGGAGAACCACTTTACGTCCAGCTTTGGCTGGCCGGGATCAACTTCCCAGGGGTGCAGGTAGAACACAAACGGCTGGCCTTGGCGGTTGATACTGCCCAGGCCCCAGCGGCTGAACCCGTAGGGAAACAGGCGAAAGTAGCCGCCGCCGGCGATCGGTAGCGTGTACCCTGGAAATTTGAGAGTACTGAGCGGGAACTCCGCCAGGGTACGGCCTTTATCGGTGGTCAACGTATGGGGCCAGCGCGGGGTGCCGGGCATGCCGTAGCGGTCGTGGTGCACGGGGAATATGGAGGAGTCCCAAACAAACCCCTCTTCCGCCAGGATATCCAGCGCCCAACGGCTTTCGTTGGTAATGGAGTAGCTTGCCGCCCGATAGCCGGTAATGGCTTCCCCCGTGATGTCTTCCAGGATGGCCTTGGAACGGCGGGTTTCCTCGCGGAACACTTCTGGCGTCTGGTTGTAGATCAGTTGGTGGCTGTAACCGTGGCTGGCAATCTCATGGCCGGCTTTCTGGATAGTACGGACCAGTTCGGGGGATTTCTCCGCCACCCAGCCCAGGGTGAAGAACGTGGCTTTGGTGTCGTGTTTGTCCAGCAAACTCAGCAGGCGGTTGGTATTGGCCTCTACCCGGTATTCCATGGAGTGCCAATCTTCACGGCGAACGGCTTCCGCGAGCGCAGCTACCTGAAAATAGTCCTCCACGTCGATGGTGAGAGCGTTGTCGATTTTATCTGCCATAGTGAATGCCTTTTTCAAAACACCGACTCATTAACGGAATCTGTAACCTACCGAAATCAGAGCGTAGAATTCATCGTATTCCCGGCTCTGCACATCGCTGGTTTTCTGTTCGTACCCGATGCCGGCAGACACGCTGAGCTTGCGACTTGCCTCGTAACTAAGGCCAACCTCGGCATCAAGGATCTGCTGGTCTGAATTATCGTCGTCAAACGTGCGGTAGCGATAACCGAGCGAGGTGTTGCCACTCAACTGTCCTGCCAAAGGCCGGGAATAGCCAAGGCTCAACCCGGTACTTTCTTCCTGTTCGTCGGTTTCCAGAAAATCAGACTGGTTGGCGAAAACCTGGACATTCAGGCTGCCCTGATCTGAAAAGCTTTTACGCACACCCGTGGACACGGTGGTTGTCTCAACGGTGATGCTCTCCCGCAGGTTGAACTCGAATTCCTCAAACCGGATATCAAAGCTGGATGTGCGATCTGTTAGTTCCCGGGCTGCGCTAATGTACCAGTTGGTGCTGGGGTTAAGTGTGCGGGTAAAGTCGACTTGCCCGACAAGGCCGTCGCTGCTCTGGGATGTGCCTCCGAACTCGGTTTCGATTTCACTGACGCCCAGAGAGCCTGACAAAAACGACGACGCCCATTGTTTGGAAGAAGTAAGACTGACGGTTTTTACGTTGATGTCGGCGCCGTTATCAAGCTCCGTCCGGGTGTACGAAGCGCTGACTCCGCCGGTCAGAGTCGGGCTCAAAAGATGAGACCACGCAGTCGACCCAACATAACGCTCGCTGTCTGTCTCCTCCGGCTCTTCGAACTCGGTATTCTCATAACGGGTGACAAACGTAACAGTGTCCTGGGTTCCCAGACGCCAGACATAACGCGGGCCAGTGCTGAACACGTTTTTTCTGGTCCGGTTTGTTGGCGTGTCGCTTTGCGAGGTGTCTTGTCGAACCTCACGCAGGTTGTTGTCCAGGTCCCAGAACAGGCCCGTTGCCAGCTCACACTGACTGTCCAGATTCATGTTGGCGTCGGTGTCATTATCAAACGTATCTTCCAACCAGATGGAATAGCCAACGGTGCCAGAAAAGCGGGCGTTGCATTTTCCCGGGTCTGTTTGATACGAGGCGGACAGAGAGGTGCGGGTTTCAACGTCGCTCTTCTCGTTCGTGGCTGTCTTTGCAGCGTTGTCTGTAAATCGAGCGCTCTGGTTGCCGCTCAATTGCAGTTGTGCCTGTCCGCTAACAGGCACCATGATGAGGGCACCCATCAAAAAAGAGCTCAGCCTGAGCATCCCTGCGCCATTTTTATTATCCATTGATAACGGCTCCTACAAACTTTTCCGGGTCGAAGGCTCGCGCAGCATTTTCCACGGCCGCACTTGTCACACGGCCATGGGGCACAACCAACATGGAGTAATCACAAAGGTCACCCAGAATTCTCGCATCCGGTGAGTCTGTAATCGGTGCTGTATCCAGAACAATGAAGCGATCCGGGTAACGCCGGCGGATTGCTTGCAGGAACTGTTTCATTCGAAACGACGTGAAAAACTCTGAGGCGTCTTCTCTTTGACTGCCCGCCGGCACGAGGCGCAGGCGAGGTATGCCGGTAGGATAGATGATCTTTCCGATATCGTAATCCGAGTCTTCCAGGAAGTCCGTCAGGCCGGATTCGGCGGCAATATCCAGTTGGGAATGAAGGGACGGACTTCGCAGATTACAGTCAATAACAAGGGCTGTTTTCGACTGGTCAAATGCGAAAGCGGCCGCCAGGTTCAAAGCCGTAAATGATGTGCCTGCCCCTTCATTGAGGCCGGTGACAACCATGGTGAAATTGTTTCCGCCCGAGACCTCCAGTAATTTCGTTCTGAGGTGTCGAAAACGGTTAACCAGGTCCCGGTTTCTGGATTCCGGGTAGACAATACGGCGCTCATCCAGATCGTCAGGGGTCAGCCTTCGGGGCTCCTGCATTTTGACGATCTGTTTGCTGATCACATACTTGTCGACAGCTCCGGGGCCCATTTCAAGGGAGCTGGGCACCAACATCCGGGAGTCTTCGCCATTGGCGCCATGATTCTGGAGTTCCCTTTCATCACGGGATTCGCGATGTTCTTTGCCATTCTGCTCCTGACGCTCGCCTTCAAAGCGTGCTTCTTCGATACCACGGGAAGAGTCAGACCTTCTGTGTTTGTAGTCCGCCATCAAATAACTCCCATCAGCTCGGCAGTCGCAACACCGACGTATACGGCGACCGATATTACGGCAAACACAATAATTGTGAGCGTAACCCAGCGATCTCGACGCTTTTCATAGGGCGTCCGTACCGGGGGTATTTCTGCCAGCACCGGCAGGCCTATATCCTCTTCCAGCTGCTGACGTGCACGCACCCTGGGGTCAATCTGCAGGAAGCCGGCGATTGCGCCGAAAGGCGCCAGCGCGCCAAGAAAAAGGCCCGCAAGCGCAAACGTTGAGAACTTCATGTCGTACGGGGCGGTGGGAAACTGCGCAGATTCGTAGATCTCATAGTTCAGGCCCTGCCCTTCAATATCCAGATGCATGGACACCCGCGCTCTTTCCCTGCGTTTGAGCAGATCGTTGTAGATCTGGGTGTTCACATTTATGTCTCGTGTAATGTCGGAATACTGGGTTTTGTTCTCCTGTATGCGATCCATCCGCTGTTCCTGCTCAGCTATCAATTGCCGAAGCGACTGGATGCGCGTCGTCATGGTTTGGAGGTCTGCGCGAGCTTTCGACAACGAGGATCGGATGTCCTGATAAATCGGGTTGACGATCTCCTGCCCGGACACTGATTGATCAGCACTTTCGCCCTGCTCGACCGCTCTCTCCCGCTGTTTGCGAAGTTCCGCAATCTGTTCTTTGAGAATGACGATGTCGGGATAGGTATCGAGGTACCGCAATCGCAGGTCGTCCAGTTTCGATTCCATATCATTGATTCTTTGCTGGAACGCGTCCGCGGTTCTGCCCTGGCGGAGGGTCGGGTCGATATTGTTCAGTTGGCCCAGCAGTGACTCCGCCCGTGCCTGCAGTTCGGTTCTCTCGAGCTCTGAGAGTTCCAGCTGGGACTTGAGGCCGTTCATCCGTGACCGGGCATCCTGTTCCGTTCCTTCTTTATTTTCCGACAGGAAGTTCTGGAGCCGCTGCTCCACTTCGGCTAGCTGGCGTTCGTAACCCTTGACCTGCTTATCAATAAAGTCATAGGCACTGCGACTTTCGACGCGCTTTCTCTGAGAGCTTTCCGATATAAACAGCTGGCCCAGTCTCTGGGAAATCCGGAACGCCTCTATGGGTGACTCCGACTTATAGCCAATCGAAAAGTAGCTGCCCCCCACACGGTTGACTTCGAGATTCGCCCGCAAGATCGCTACTCGCGCCTCGAGGCCAGCCTGATCGACCCCGCTTGCACCGGGACCATAGATGCTCGAGTCCGTTGCTATATTCATCAGCGCCTCTCTGTTAGAGAGGGTCTGCCGGGCGGAGGAAATCTGGTCGCTGACTTTCGTGGTGATGGCACTGCCTTCCATGAGCGGGCGAATGATGTTCTGGTCATCGACGAATATGACGACTTCCGCTTTGTACTTGTAGGGCCAGATAAAACCGGCCCCGAGCACGAGGAAGCTCAGCAACGCAAACACCAGAAAAACCTGCCATTTCCGTGAGCGGACTTCCCTCAGAATTTCTACCGGCAAACTGGACAGTGGCAATGCCATATTCAAATACTCACGATGTTATACAACCATTTAAAACGAACCGTTAGGGTCAGGAACCGATCAGAAATTTCGCTCCGGGACGGCAAGTATGTCTCCCGGTCGCATTGGGTAGTTGGTCGAGATATCGCCTTTGGTCAGGATATCGTCCAATCTGACCGGTATCGCGACCACCTCCCCTTCAAGTGGCCGGTAGAGCATCGCGTTGTTAGCCGCGGCGAACTGGTTGCCGCCACCCGAGGTAAGAAACATATCCAGCACCGTCATGCCGGCGCGATGAGCAACGGACAACGGGCTCTTTACCGCACCGGTGACCCTTACCCGATCAATGTATTCATGGCTGCCCATACTGGTAACCACAATGCTGACCTGCGGCTCCCTGATGAACGCCGATAGCCCAAATTTGATTTCATCGGCCAGGCCTTCCGGTGTCTCCCCGGTTGCATGAACATCGCCAATCAGCGGTACGGAAATTTTACCGTCGGGCCGCACAGGTACCGAGATGCTGAGATCGTCATTCCGCCAGACGGACACGCGCACAACATCGGTTGGGCCGAGAATGTACTGATCGACGCTATTGGTCGTCTCGAGGTTCAGCGCCTGCTGTATTTTCTCGTTGGAAGAGGGGGCGTTGGTCGCACAGCCGGTAACGAACGCTACCGCAGTCAGGGACATCACCAGTCCCATTAGTGAATTCTTCGATGGCATTATCATTCCTCTCTGGTTCCTTGTCTGACTCCGTGTCTCGGGGAGAGCTGGTCCCGAAACTAGCGTGATCCTTTCTTGAACAGTACCACTTCCACTGTCTGAATTATAACCAACAGATCAAGAAGCAGGCTTTGATTTTTTATGTAGTAAAGGTCGTATCTCAGTTTCTCTCGCGTGTCCTCCTCGCTGTCTGCATAAGCAAAGCAAAGTTGTGCCCAGCCTGTCAGTCCGGGTTTTACCCGGTGCCGTTCGCTGTAGAACGGGACTTTATCCGACAGCTGCTCCACGAATACCGGCCGCTCTGGCCGCGGGCCCACAAAGGCCATAGTGCCGTTGAGGACGTTAAAGATCTGGGGCAGCTCATCAATCCGGACCTTGCGTATAAAATCGCCAACCCTGGTAACACGTGCATCGTTCTGACTGGCCCAGACGGCACCGTTTTTTTCAGCGTCAGTAACCATCGAGCGAAACTTGTAAACGCTGAAAGCTTTGCCGTTGAGCCCCACCCGTTCTTGACTGTAAAAAACCGGCGCGTCCAGGCCGTCTTCAATTTTGATGGCAATGGCAGTCAGGATCATCAGAGGTGCACCCGCCAGCAGCAGCACGGATGCCGCCAGGATATCGAGGGAGCGCTTGCCGAAACCGAAAACAGAAGAAACGGTGAAACCATCCGTGAAAACCAACCACCCCCGCGTAACCATTTCCAGGGCCACTTTCCGGGATTCCCGCTCATAAAAGGTGGCGCCGTCAACAATCTTTACGCCTTCCATTTTGCATTCCAGAAGGTCTTCCATGGGCAGGCCTTTGCGACGGTCGTCCACAGCTACCACAATTTCATTTACAGGATTTTCGAGGATGAAGGCGTGAATCGTAGTGGGAATGTTGAGCAGATTGTCCTGGCTGATTTCAACCGGTTCATCCGGCAAAGCAACGAACCCGGTCAGAGTAAAACCCTTCCGGTTAAACGGCGTTCGAAGGTCTTCCAGAATCTGACGTGCCCGTACGCCGGCGCCCAGAACCAGCACCTTGCGTTTGAAGCGCTCTTTGCCGGCCGCGGCGAAGAATACGGACCGGACAGCCCCCAACAGAAAGACGCCAAATACGGTACCTGTGGTCAAGACACTACTGGCGCCCAGATACCACAACCAGTCAGAGGCCACCAGATAACCAAAACCACAAAGCGGTATACCCACAATCAACGACATGATGGTTCGCAGCATCATGCCGGACATACCGTCCTCAATCCGCGACTGATGAACCCCAAGCGCTATCATGACCAGGATATTGAAGAAGGCGAACAGGACGGCAGAAGGCAGTACAAACCGTAAGCTTTCCTGGAAGAACGAGAGGTCGCCAAAATATTTGAAAAATACAGCCAGCAGGATGCCACACACCAGGACCAGAAAATCGATCAGGCCGAGGATGACATAAGGAAGATGTATATAATGTCTGAACAATCTGACGTGGGCCACGTCAACTCCTTTTACTGTTCAAAACAAAACGTGACGCATCCAGTGCATCGCATACAGCGTTTACGAACAGCAATCTACTTCAATTGACGACAGAGATACCTCGCCTGCTCAACGAGAGACTCAGCGCGCTGACGCCACTCCCATTCAGGTGCTGGTTTCTCACGTGATGACTTGGTCATATTACTGCTCTGTGAGAATCCATCGTTTGCATAATTGATCAAGCAAGGTGCAGGCCACAATTATTTATTGTTTTTTATCAGGTATTTAGAAATCTCGAATATTTGAGGGTAAGAATTCTGTAAAATTTACTGACACTAGCCAGATTATTGTGGAGCCCGCCATCAGCGTGGTCATCGGCAGCTTTAAATATGTCGAAATAATTTACGTGTTATCAGTGCAGGAAACCCATAAATCTGTAACCGGCTGTTTTAAAGCGTTTTAAAGCGTTTTAATTAGCTAGACCATTTCTTGCTCACCCTACCCCACCAGCAAAACCTCTGTCTTCGCCAACACAGGCGGGCCAAGGTTAGCGGTCCCACTCAAATCGCCCGATATTCGGCGATCAAAAATGGTTTTGGAGCTTTTAATGAAATTGAGCCGGATTTTTAAAACCCTGCCAGCGCTCGCACTTGCCGTCTCTGCCGGCACCGTTTCAGCCGATCTGATTTACGACGCAGACGTCACCAACGACGTTATCTTCGGATCTGGCAACGCAAACGGTGGTTTCACGGTAGATCAGAACAATGGCATCGAGCTTGGATTGCGAGGCAAGCTTCGCTTTAACGAAGACAACCAGCCGGAGAATACCTTCAACTCAAACGGTGATGGCAGCTATACCTTCCTGGCCGGCAACCCACCGACTGGATTCGGGTTTGATCCCGGCAACCCCACGACTCCAGTGTGGAACTTTGAATGGTCGATCAACTCGGACTTTAACCAGGATCCGACCAGTGATGCGCCCATCAGAAATCTGAACGACCTGGTTTATGCCTTGACGCTTGATATCGACCCGGGCCCGGGCTTTCAGGCTCAAGGGCCAATCTTTTCGTTCTTTGATCCGATCAATGTTGCTTACGCCGACCATGCAATTGGCAACAACTTTACCGCAAGCGGTGAAGGCACTGTTGCAGATAAAAACGCGGACTACAGCCAATTGATCGACAGCAACAACCTCGCGCAGAATTCATGGAGCTATGAGTTCTTCAACTCACCAAGCAACAATTTTACCGCGGGGTTTGATCCTACTGTTCCGGGAGACTATCTCATCAGACTGATCGCGTTTGACAGATCGCCTTTTGAAGGCGGGCAAACCCTCGCCTCAACGTCCATCAACATTAAGGTTGCATCCGTTCCTGAACCCGGAACGCTTGCGCTGCTGGGTCTTGGCCTGGCAGGCCTGTCACTGACTCGC
>Ga0136557_1002436_pt1 | contig 10772 bp, 10 predicted proteins | sample AntRauTorckE6832_FD_104796 | JGI IMG/M metagenome (GOLD analysis project Ga0136557, IMG submission 104796) | Saline lake microbial communities from Rauer Islands, Antarctica - Metagenome Torckler E6 #832 | ecosystem: Environmental > Aquatic > Non-marine Saline and Alkaline > Saline | place...
AAGAAGGCCTACGACATGATCCATTCGATCGTGGCCGAGCCGGAAGAGGGCAGGATCTATGACGGCAAGGTCGTCAAGATCGTCGATTTCGGCGCCTTCGTGAACTTCTTCGGCAAGCGCGACGGGCTGGTCCATGTCAGCCAGATCGAGAACCGCCGCCTGAACCATCCCTCCGACGTGCTCAAGGAAGGCCAGGACGTGAAGGTCAAGCTTTTGGGCTTTGACGATCGCGGCAAGGTGCGTCTGGCGATGAAGATGGTCGATCAGACCACCGGCGAGGAAATCACCGGTGAACCCGCCGAAGGCTGATCCGTCAGCCTCGGCCGCGGCGCGCGGGATATGGTGCCCACTCTTCGTCCTCTCCTTGAGGGCAAAGAGGGTCGCCCCGCGCGCATATGAGTTCCTGATTTAATACCACGTGGCGCAAACCCACGCAGGAAAATCAACACCACACCGCGCACGCAGCGACCCGCGTCTCGGGAGATATCGCCCATGACTGAAACGATTGGCGTCATCTTCGCCACGACAGGCAAAAACTACACCGAACTGGCCGCGCGCGCGGCGCAGTCAGTCAAGGACAATTGCCCAGGGTTGGAGGTGGATCTGTTCACGGATCAGCCTGCGGACATGCCGGTCTTTGACCGCATCCATCAACTCGACGATCCGTGGCGTCGGTCAAAGATTGACGCCATGATGCTCAGCCGTTTCGACAAAACGCTGTATCTTGATGCGGACCTGTTCGTGATCGCCGATATTCGCGATGTATTCGAGGTTCTGGATCGGTTCGACATCGCCATGGTGCACGATCCGATTCGTAACGGAGAACGGTGTAACGTATTTTGGCGCAAGCAATTGCCAAACGGCTTTCCGCAATTCAACAGCGGTGTTGTCGCGTATCGCCGCAGTCCCGAGGTGATTGACCTTATCAAGAATTGGAGCGCAGTCGTCCGTGAAAACGATTTCGACCGGGACCAGCCGGTGCTGCGCGAATTAGTGTGGGACAGTGATCTGCGGGTTGCGACCTTGCCAACAGAATATAATCTTATGAAAATCAATGAGTTGCATCTCTGGAAAACATATTCATCCGCACCGCGGGTAATCCACAATACGAAACTTCACAAGCATTTCACCAAGGACAAGACGCGCATCGATAATTTGGAAGATCTCCTAGGGCCGTTAATAATGTCAAAACTTCCCGTATTGCTTTCTGCCGATAGAAGCCTTGCGCGTATGGCCGGACGGGCCCCTCACTTGCCAAGTCGCAAAGAGACTTGGTTACGGCGTTTGCGTCTGATGATAGATATCCCTCTGCATTGGCTTCGCCGGTTGCGGTAAATTGAACGTTCCAACGCTTCGAGCTTTCGTCTTCAAACGGCAACTGGTTCTGAAGGCCGTAGCAGGAATAGCTTGTGCCATTCAGGAATACTCGCGTCTACGGCGATTTCGATCTCACTAAGAAAGTGCCATGATCTCGCGTAGCCGAGCCGCCGCGCGTTCATTTGTAAAATGTTCCTCGACGCGGACGCGTCCCGCGCGGCCCATGCGCCTGGATTGGTCAGGATCGTCTAGCAATGCAAGCATGACCGCAGCCATTCCTTCTGTGTCATGTTCTTGGACAAGATATCCAGTCTCACCATGGATGACGGTTTCTGAAAACCCGTTGTGGTCAGTAGCAACGACTGGGATCCCACTTGCCATTGCTTCTATCAGGGAGATGCCAAAAGACTCCATATCACCGTTATGTGCCGTAACTGAATGTTGCACGAACAGCGCTGCGTGTTTGAGCAAGCTCTTTACGTATTCCGGAGATTGCGCACCGTGAATACGAACATTTTCGCCGATCCCCAAGCGCTTTATCTCCGCCACGCACATGGCGTGAAGCGGGCCGTCGCCTACGATGTCCAAAGTGCAATCTGGGTACCGACGCAGCACCGAAGCGAACGCCCTGATCGTGAGGTGTGGAGCCTTTTTTTCCACAAGCCGACCAATCGCGATTAATCTACCGCTTTCTCGCGTGCTCTCCTCGAAATTCTTAGGGTCGATCCCGTGCGGTGACACATATAACTTGTCGTCTGGACAACCGAGTTTACGCAATCGATCCGCCAGAAAGCCCGATGGTACGATAATACCGGTCGCATCTCGAAAGAGTTGCCGGTAATGACGCCGCCAGCGGCTCTTTCTTGCCAATTTTGTTGCATCCGACCCGTGAAAATGCACGTAGAGTGGAATTTGTTCCCGCTTGCAGGCAAGACGCATCCGACTGCCGTTTTGACCGAACTCTGCAAGCACGACCGTCACCCTGTGCAATTTTAGAAAATTCCGTACGCGTCGCTCTCCAAGGCCCCTAAGGCTTGGATCAAGAAAAGGGCGTAAAATGAGATTCAGGAAGTGGGTAAACCGATCACCAAAGTGGCGCGGCGTACCCGCGCTGCGGATTTCAGACAACACAGGCACTGCCAGGTTCTCCGCTCCGCTTCCGTCGTCGCATAAAACGACGGTCCGGCCAGGCGCAATATCGCGCACATGTGCTCGGATGAAAGTTTCTGAAGGCGCATTCAAGGAATTAGCCACAATGGCAAGTGTCATTTGTCTTCCTCTCGGAAATCATATGGGTGCCGCGGCAATTTCACGGGATCGCGCAGGTATTTCACGCGACACGCGTTGTAGAATTGTTCGGGGCCAAGGGTGGGGACCGAGTATGCGACATGTGCCGCCATTTGGCCAGATGATCAAGTTTCTAAGTCTTCCCCGATCGAGGATTTTGCAGTCATCAACTATTGAACTGGGAACCCCGGGCTTCAACCTCGCTTTGTTTACGAGCGAACTACGAAAAATCTGGGGTTCTGCAAAATAACCGCCGCACTCGCATGGGTCCGCAAAACGCTCTCCTTTACGGCGAACGCATTTCCCGAGAAGCATCAAGACAACCAGCCGGTAGCGGTATTGACCCTTGGATGTTTCCAGGGCGACCCGCCCCGAGATTGACGCCGGGCGTGAACCTGCTACGAGGCACGCCATGCTGAGCATTTTTCTTCAGACCCTGCCGTTCTTTCTGATCATCGGTCTGGGCTACGGGGCCGGGCGCAGCGGGTTTTTTCCCGAGGTCGCCACCGCCTGGCTGACGAAATTCGTGTTCTATTTCGCGCTGTCGGCGATGCTGTTCCGGTTTTCCGCCAACCTGACGCTGGCCGAGGTGCTGGACTGGAATTTCGTGCTGGCCTATCTCGCCGGCACGGCGTCGGTCTACGTCCTGGCGACGCTGGTTGCCGCGCTGCGCGGGGTCAGCCTTCGGGAAACCGCCATCGAGGCGCAATGCGCGGTGATCGGCAATGTCGGCTTTCTCGGCGTGCCGATGCTGGCGATGCTGATGGGCGAGGCGGCGATCGGCTGGGTGATGGTGGTGCTGGCGGTCGATCTGATCGTCTTCGGTGCGCTGGTGGTGATCCTGATCACCGGCTCGCGCGACGGGCGGATGAGCCTCGGGATCCTGCGCACCGTGGGGCTCGGGCTGATCAAGAACCCGATGATCGTCTCGATCGTGCTGGGGCTGACATGGTCGGGGCTGGAACTGCCGATCCCCGATCCGATGAACGCCTTCGTGCGAATCTTGGGCGATGCCGCGACGCCCGGTGCGCTTTTCGCCATCGGCGCGTCGCTGGCCTCGAAATCGGCCGAGCGTCTGTCGGTCACCGGCTGGCTGTCAGCCTGCAAGCTGGTGCTGCATCCGGCCGCCGTCGCGGTGTCCGCGTTGCTGATCTTCGACGTGCCGCCCTATGCCGCGGCGGTGATGATCGCGGCGGCCAGCTTGCCTGTGGCCGGCAATGTCTTCATGCTGGCCCAGCATTACGAGGTGGCGCCCAAGCGGGTCTCGTCCTCGATCCTGATATCGACGACCGCCGCGATCGTCACGGTGTCACTTGTCATAGGCTGGGTGAACCAGCTTTACTGATCCCGCAACGCGACAGAAAGGGAAGATCACATGGAAACCGTCTCGCAAAACACCTGCTTTGGGGGCACGCAAGGCGTCTTTACCCACACCTCCGGGGTCTGCGCCTGCGACATGACCTTCGGTCTGTTCCTGCCGCCCGAGGCGCAGGACGGCCCCGTTCCGGTGCTGTGGTATCTGTCGGGGCTGACCTGCACGCATGAGAACGCCATGGTCAAGGCCGGCGCGCAGGGCTGGGCCGCTGAACAGGGCATCGCGCTGGTCTTTCCCGACACTTCCCCGCGCGGCGCGGATGTGGCCAATGACGACGCGTTCGATCTGGGACAGGGGGCCGGATTCTACGTCAACGCCACGCAAAAGCCATGGGCGCCGCATTTTCGCATGTGGGATTATGTCGCCGAGGAATTGCCCGCCGTGCTGGCCGACACCTTCGCGCTCGACATGGACCGGCAGGCGATCACCGGCCATTCCATGGGCGGGCATGGCGCGCTGACGCTGGCGATGTCGCTGCCGGGGCGCTTCCGCTCGGTCTCGGCCTTCGCGCCCATCTGCAACCCGACGGGGGGCGACTGGGGCCGCAAGCAGTTCGCCGCCTATCTCGGCGAGGACGAGGGCGCGTGGGCCGCACACGATTCCAGCCTGCTGATGGCCGAGCGCGGCTTTGACGGGCCGGTGCTGGTGGATACCGGGACCAACGATCAGTTCATGGACCTGCTGCGCCCCGAGACGCTGGCGCATGCGATGGCGGCCCGGCGGCAGGAGGGCATGTTCCGGATGCAGAAAGGCTACGATCACAGCTATTTCTTCATGTCGACCTTCATGGAGGATCACGTCGCCTTTCATGCCGAGGCGCTCTATGCCGGCTGAAGCATGAGCATTTTCGTCGATGCCGATGCCTGCCCGGTCAAGGACGAGGTCGAGCGGGTGGGCACCCGGCACGGGTTGCGGATGCTCATCGTCTCCAATGGCGGCCTGCGCCCCTCGCAGAACCCGCTGGTCGAGACGGTGATCGTCCCCGACGGCCCGGACGTGGCCGACATGTGGATCGCCGACCGCGCCGGTCCGGGCGATGTGGTGATCACCGGGGACATTCCGCTGGCCGCGAAATGCGTCGAGGCCGGCGCGCAGGTGCTCAAACATACCGGCGAGGCGTTCACGGCGGCCAATATCGGCAATCTTCTGGCCACGCGGGATCTGATGACCGATCTGCGCGCCGCCGATCCGTTCCGTCAGGGCGGTGGCAAAGGGTTTACAAAGGCCGACCGCTCCCGTTTTCTGGAGGCGCTGGAGCGGGCGGTCAGAACGGCCGCCCGCCAGACCTGACGCCCCCGACACCAAGGACCACGACATGACCACCGCCACCGTTCAGCGCACGAACCTGATCGGCGCCGCCTATGCGGTGGCGGCGGTGCTGTGCTTTTCGATCAACGATGTGGGGATCAAGTTCCTGTCGGACGCCTATGCGCTGCATCAGATCGTGTTCATCCGCGCGCTGGTCGCCCTGACGGCGTTCTTCTGCCTCATAGTGCCGTGGGTGGGCGGGCTGCACGTGCTGCGCACCGGGCGACCGGTGGTGCATATCATCCGTGGGCTGTGCGTGGTCAGCGCCAATATGTGCCTGTTTCTGGGGCTGGCGGCCTTGCCGATCGCCGATGCGACGGCGATCTTCTTTGTCTCGCCGCTGGTGATCACGGTGTTTTCGGTGATCTTCCTGAAGGAAACCGTGGGCATCCGCCGCTGGTCGGCCATCGCCGTGGGCTTTGCGGGCGTGATGGTGATCGTCAAGCCCGGCACGGCGGCGTTTCAGCTGGCTTCGCTTTTGCCGATCGCCGCCGCGTTCCTTTATGCCACGCTGCACATGCTGACCCGCAAGATCGGCGGCACCGAAAGCGCGCCCACCATGGCCTTCTACATCCAGCTGACCTTCATCATCGCCAGCACGGTGATCGGGCTGGGCCTTGGGGACGGGCGCTTTGCCGGGTCGGAGGATCCCTCGCTGGAGTTCCTGTTTCGGGCGTGGGTGTGGCCGGCTGTGGGTGATTATCCGATCCTGATCCTGCTGGGGATCTCGGGCATGCTGGGCGGGCTGTTCATCAGTCAGGCCTACCGGCTGTCCGAGGCCGCCTTTGCCGCCCCGTTCGAATATGTCGCCATGCCGCTGGCGATCATGTGGGGGGTGGTGGTGTTCGGCACCTTCCCCGATGCGACCGCCTGGATCGGGATCGCGCTGATCGTCGGGTCGGGTCTCTACTTGCTGTGGCGCGAGTCGGTGAACGATGGCACAGTGACGGCGAAGGCGACGAGATACCGCCGCTAGAGCGAAAGGAGGCGCGCATGACCCTGACGATCATCCCGTTTGACGAGGGCGAGGCCAATCTCGACTGGCTGGGGCTGTGTGCGGCGTTTCAGGCCGGTCACGAGCTGCCACGCGCCGAGATCGCCGATACGTTCCTTTATCGCGGCGATGACACGCTGCTCAACCGCTCGGCATGGATCGACGGGATGGGGATCGCGGTCAAATGCGCCACGATCTTTCCGGGCAATCCCGACAAGGGCGATGCACGGATCAACGGCGCGGTGAACCTTTATGACGACGCCAACGGCACGCTGGCAGCGCTTGTGGATTTCCATCTGGTGACCAAGTGGAAGACCGCCGGCGACAGCCTTTTTGCCGCCACGCGTCTGGCCCGGCCCGACAGCGAAAACATCCTGATCGTGGGCGCGGGAACGGTGGGCCGGTCGCTGTGGCAGGCTTACCGCGCGGCCTTTCCCGGCGCGCGCTTTACCGTCTGGAACCGCACCCGCGCCAATGCCGAAGGAATGGCCGCCGAATGCCCCGGCCTGCTGGTGGCGGACGATCTGGAATCCGCGGTGCGCGCCGCCGATATCGTCACCTCTGCCACCATGTCCACGGATCCCCTGATCAGGGGGGACTGGCTTCAGCCCGGCCAGCATCTCGACCTGATCGGCGCCTACCGGCCCGACATGCGCGAGACCGATGACACGGCGTTGCGCCGGTCGCGGATCTTCGTCGACAGTTTCGACACCACCGTCGGCCATATCGGCGAGATCCGCATCCCGCTGGAGGCCGGCGTGATCGCGCGCGACGATCTGGTCGCCGATTACTATGCGCCGGATGCCTTCGGGCGCCGCAGCGATGACGAGATCACGCTGTTCAAGAATGGCGGCGGCGCGCATCTGGACCTGATGACAAGCCGCTACATCCTCGACGCCTGGCGCAACGCCGGCTGATCGGGGCGCGGGGTGTCAGCCGCCGGTGATCTGCGTCATCATCCGGTCGACGAACGCATCCAGCCTTAGCCGCGCGTCGTCGATTGCGGCGACATAGCGCTCGACCGGGGCTTCGGCCTCGGGGACCAGCGCGACCAGATCGGGGGCCCCCAGATAGACACCCGCGGCCAGCCCGAACGCGATCACCGCGACCCAGAACCCGGCGCCAAAGCCGCTGCGCCGGGCGGGGACCTGCGCGACGAGGGGCGCTGCGGCCGTGTCCCGCGCCGCGCGCCCGCGGGCCGGGGTCAGCGACGACGTGATGTTTTCGGGGTCGGGCAGCGTGCCTTGGCGTGACGCGGGCGCGGCCGTGTCGCCCGTGGCCCGCCGCGCGCCTTGCAGGGGTGGCACCGGGGACGGGTCACGGGGTGCCGCAGGCGCGGGATCGACCTGCATGCCGACGCCGCCTGTCGATTCCGCGGCCCGCTTCGCCCGCTCGCGCGCGGCCTCCGTGCGCAGGATGTCGGCCACTTCGGGGTCGAGGCGGCGCTGCGCTGGCTCGGGCGCCGCGTCGGGCTCCGCCTCGTTGTCCTCTGTGGTGGCCAATGCGGCCACGGGGTGGTGCTGCACCCATGTCTCGCCACAGGCCGAACACTGCACATCCCGCCCCGCCTCGGGGATCGCCGTCTCGGGGATTTCGTATTGCGCCCCGCAATTCGGGCAAGTCAACCGCATGCTGCACCCTGTCGCCTGTGGTCCGGGATCACGCCCTTGGTCGGCGTTGATTTGCGGCACCATAGGCGCATCCGCCCTGCCGGAAAAGAGCAAAGCGAATCGCGCGCGCGGCGATTGCACCCGCACCGCCCCTGAGGCATGAAGAGGGACGCATGCCGGAAAACCCGCCGGGACCGGGCGACGCGCCAAACGGGGAAGGGACATACCATGATGCCTGCGCTGCAATGGCTTCGGTCGCTGCTTTTCGTGGTCAACATCTACGGCATGATGGCCCTCGTGGGGCTGGTGTTCCTGCCCTGGGCGCTGATCAGCCGCAAGGGCGCGCTTGTCGCCTGCCACACCTGGTGCCGGTATGTGCGCTGGAGCGCGGCCTGGATGGTCGGCCTGCGCACCGAGGTGCGCGGCACACCCCCCACCGACGAGGTGCTCATCGCGGCCAAGCATCAAAGCTTTCTCGACATCATCATGATCTTCGGCAGCGTTCCGGCCGGCAAGTTCATCATGAAGCGCGAGCTGATGTATGCGCCGGTGATCGGGCAATACGCGCTGCGCATCGGCTGCGTGCCGGTGGATCGCGGCAAGCGCAGCCAGGCGATCCGGCAGATGGTGGCGGATGTCGCCAAGGGACGGCAGGCACCGGGGCAGCTGATCATCTACCCGCAGGGCACCCGCATCCCGCCGGGGGTCAAGGCCCCCTACAAGGTGGGATCGGGCGTGCTCTACCGGGATCTGCAGCAGGATTGCGTGCCGGCGGCCACCAATGTCGGGGTATTCTGGCCGCGCAAGGGCATCCTGCGCAAGCCGGGGCTGGCCGTCGTCGAATTCCTGCCACGGATCGAGGCGGGGCTCGATCGTGACAGCTTCATGGCGCGGCTCGAGAACGAGGTCGAAACCGCCTCCGACGCGCTGCTGCGCGAGGCCGGGTTCAGACCGGACAGCCCGCGTCGCGCGCCCTGAGGCCTGATCCCGCGCCGCACCGGCCGCCCTCAGGTGACGGCGCGGTTCCGCAGGCTGTGAAAGACGGCGTCGGGGTGCAGATCGCACTCGGGATGCACGCGTGATTTCTGTGTCAGCTCGATCAGATGCGCCAGCACGTTGCGCGTGGCCGCCGGCATCAGCGTGGCCGGCGTGTCGGTATAGATCCGCTCGGCAAGGGCCGGGGCCGTCGCCGGCCCGTCCTCGAGCGCGGCCATGATCGCGGCCTCGCGCGCCCGCCGATGCGCCATCAGCCAGACAAGCCGCGCGTCGGGATCCTCGATCACCGCGCCGTGGCCGGGCATGTGCCGCGCCGCCCCGAGCCCGCGCAGCCTGGTGCAGGACGCCATGTATTGCCTCAGATCGCCATCGGGCGGCGAGACCACGGAACTGGCCCAGCCCATCACCAGATCGCCGGTCAGCACGGTGTCGCCGACAGCGTAGCACATGTGGCTGCTGAAATGTCCCGGCGTCCAGTGCGCGGTGACCTGCCAGCCATCGCCGCGGACGGTTTCGCCATCGCTCAGCGTCAGGTCGGGGACCATATCGTGATCGACCCCTTCGCCGCCGCCGGTCAGGCCGCGCTCGGCCAGCGTCTGCATGATTGCGCTGCGCCCCGCGCTTGCCTTCCCATAGGCCAGAACCGGCGCGCCGGTGCGCGTCGCCAGCCGTCTGGCAAGCGCCGAATGATCGAGATGGGCATGCGTGACGAAGATGTGGCTGATGCTCTGACCTGGGCGCAGGGCGTCCATGATCGCGCCCAGATGATCGGCATCATCCGGCCCCGGATCGATCACGGCCAGCCGCCGCGTGCCCAGAAGATAGGTGTTCGTGCCCCGGAACGTCATTGGCGAGGGGTTGGGAGCCAGAACGCATCGCAGCGCGCCGTCCAGTCTTTGTGCGACCCCGACCGGCGGGGCCGTCCCCTGATCAAGCTGCATGGCTCTTCCTTCCGTGGTCCCGTGTGATTAGGTTTAGCCATGATTCTGCGATGGCTCAAACCCTACCTGCCGCGCGGCCTTCATGGCCGGTCGGCGCTCGGCCTGCTGGTGCCGATGATCACCCTGTTGCTGGTGATGTCCGTCGTGATCGTTCAGCGTCATTTCGAAGGCGTGACAGAGCAGTTGACCCGCAGCATGGCGCGCGAGATCCGGCTGGTGCGCAGCGCCGAGGATCCGAGCATAGCACAGGCGCTCGGCATTTCCGTCAGGCGCGTTTCCGCCGATGCGCTGCCCCCGGAGAACATCCGCCGATGGTACGATTTTTCGGGGATCGTCATTATCCGGGAGATGCGCGAGCTCATTCCCGGATTGGCGGGGGTGGAACTGTCGGACAGGAAGAATGTGCATGTGTACCTTCGCAATGAGGAAGAGCTGCTCGAGTTGAGCTTTGCCCGCAGATTGCTGTCGGCGCGCCGCCCGTATCTTCTCTTCGTCAACATGATGGGCGTCGGCATACTGATGACGGTGATCTCTTTTATCTACATGCGCAACCAGCTGCGCCCGATTACCCGGCTTGCCAAGGCCGCCGAGGCGTTCGGGCGCGGGCGACACGTGCCCTACCGGCCCAAGGGCGCGACAGAGTTGCGCGCGGCGGGCCAGGCCTTTGTCGACATGCGCGCCCGGATCGAGCGGCAGATCGAACAGCGCACGCTGATGCTGTCGGGGGTCAGCCATGACATGCGCACCCCGCTGACGCGGCTTCGGCTGTCGCTTGCCATGCTGGATGACGACGAGGCAGAGCCGATGCGCCGCGATGTCGAGGACATGGAGCGGCTGCTGAACGGCTTTCTCGATTTCGCGCGCGGCGCGCAGGAGGGCACGGCAGAGGTGCTGGACCCGATCGAACTGGTCCGGCAGGTCGTTGCGGACATGCAGCGGGCGCG
>Ga0136557_1002437_pt1 | contig 10770 bp, 9 predicted proteins | sample AntRauTorckE6832_FD_104796 | JGI IMG/M metagenome (GOLD analysis project Ga0136557, IMG submission 104796) | Saline lake microbial communities from Rauer Islands, Antarctica - Metagenome Torckler E6 #832 | ecosystem: Environmental > Aquatic > Non-marine Saline and Alkaline > Saline | place...
AGTGGTTTCTAGTGGTTTTTTGTGGTTTCTGAACCCCGGAATGAGAGCAAATGAGCAATTTTCTCGGCAGTCATGCCATTAATATGGATGCGAAGGGTCGCCTGGCGATCCCCGCCAAGGTGCGCGAAGAACTCGCGCATGCTTGTGGTGGGCGCATTGTATTGACGGCTAATGCCGATGAAGAACGTTGTTTGCTGGTCTATCCGGAGCCTCAGTGGGAGGCGTTGAGGCCACAGATTGAAGCCCTGCCCAACATGAACAAGGCAGCACGACGCCTTCAGCGTTTAATGCTTGGCCATGCGACCCCTCTTGAGCTGGATTCCGCCGGGCGTGTTCTGGTGCCGCCAACGCTGCGCAGTTACGCCCGGCTGGAAAAGAAGCTGATGCTTATCGGCCAGGGCAAGAAAATGGAGCTCTGGAGTGAAGAGCGCTGGTTCGCCTGGCTGGATGAATCCGATGGCGACGACGAAATGCCGCCCGAAATGGAGGCCCTGTCGCTATGACCGCCGAGCGCAGAGAGGGTTCGGCGGAGCAGTACCGCCACCGCTCTGTTCTGCTCGACTCCGCCGTGGAGCTGTTGGTCACTGATCCCGAAGGCCGGTACGTCGATGGCACTTTTGGTCGTGGCGGGCACAGCCGGCTGATTCTGGAGCACCTGGGGTCAGCGGGGGCGTTGCTGGGCATTGATAAGGATCCCCAGGCGATTGAATCCGCTCGCAGCCTGTCTGAAGAAGACGGGCGTTTTTGCGTTTTTCACGGTTCGTTCGCCGAGCTTGGTCAGGCGATGGATCAGCAGGAGTGGAGTGGGGTGCATGGAATCCTGCTGGACCTGGGCGTTTCATCGCCACAGCTGGACGATGCGGAGCGGGGTTTCAGTTTTATGCGCAACGGCCCGCTGGATATGCGGATGAATCCAGAGCAGCCGCCAAGCGCCTCGCAATGGTTGGCTGAAGCAGATGAGCAGGACATTGCCAATGTGATTTTCCGTTACGGCGAGGAACGTTTTTCCCGCCGTATTGCCCGGCGGATCGTGGAGCGTCGGAAAGAACAGCCTCTGCAGACCACCCATGAACTTGCCGAGCTGGTTGCCGCGGCTGTTCCCAAAAAAGAAAAGCACAAGCATCCCGCCACACGGACTTTCCAGGCGGTCCGGATTTTTATCAACCGGGAACTGGAAGACCTTGAGGCGGGGCTTGAGGCTGCTGTCGAACGGCTTTTGCCTGGCGGCCGACTGGTGGTGATCAGCTTTCATTCGCTGGAAGACCGGCTGGTGAAGCGTTTTATGAGAGATCTGGCCCGTGGCCCGCGGTTGCCCAAAGGGGTGCCGGTGACCGCTGATCAGGAGGCGTCCGGGTTTCGGCTGGTGAGCAAAGCGCTGAAAGCGGACGAGCAGGAAGTGAATGACAATGTGCGTGCCCGGAGTGCCGTTATGCGGGTGCTCGAGCGCGTTTCTGACCCAAACGGAAGCCAGGGGAGCAGGTAGCATGGGCGCCGTCGCGATAGAACAGAAAGTCAAACCAGCAGCGCTTAACCGGCGGCGAGTCAAGGATGGCCTTTCGACGGCTGTGCGTCTGTCACGTCAGGTTTTTGTTGCCCTTCAGCAGCGCCAGGCTGTTATCTCGGTCGTGCTGGTGGCTCTGCTGCTGGTTTCTGCGCTGGGCGTTGTTGTCAGCGCTCACGAAAGCCGGGAATTGTTCAATACCCTTTCTGAATTGCAGGCCGACCGGGATGGGTATCAGCGGGAATGGAGCCAGCTTTTACTGGAGCAGAGCGCGCTGAGCGCCCATGGGCGTGTAGAGCAATTGGCGTCTGAGCGGTTTGGTATGTCCGTTCCGGGCAAGGAAGACATCGTGTTGGTGCCGGTGATGGCACCACTGGTCGTTTCCAGATAGCAAAAATAATCAGCCGGAAGGTGAAAGCAGTGTCTGATCAAGGGAATGCAACAATGGGCCAAAGACTGGTCGCGGGGCTCCAGGCCTGGCGATACGGCGCGGTTCTGGGTGTGTTCCTGGCGGTCATCGCGGCCCTTGCGTGGCGTCTTGTGGATCTCCATGTGGTAGATCAGGAATTCCTTCGTCAGCAGGGAGACGTGCGGACCATCCGCGTTGAGCAGATTGACGCCCACAGGGGCGTTGTAACTGATCGTTACGGTGAATCGCTGGCGGTCAGCACGCCGGTTCAGACGCTTTGGATCAACCCGTCGGAAACCGATGCAGATGATCCCAGGCTGACAGTGGTTGCCAGGCAGCTGGGGCTTCGCGAAGGAGAGCTGCGGGCCCGGTTGCGCAAATACGCAAGCCGGGAGTTTCTCTATCTGCGCCGTAAGATTCAGCCAGAACTGGCCCGGCAGGTTATGGATGTTGGTACTCCGGGCATATACAGCCGCCAGGAGTACCGCCGGTATTATCCGGCTGGCGAGGTAACCTCACACGTTGTGGGCTTCACCAACATTGACGAATTCGGACAGGAAGGCATTGAGCTCGCCTACAACGAGTGGCTGAGTGGAGAGCGGGGCAAAAAGCGGGTGTTAAAAGACAACCGGGGTCGGGTTATTAAAGATCTGACGCTGATTCGTGATGCCCGGCCTGGCAAGAACCTGGAACTGAGCATTGATCTTCGCCTGCAGTATCTCGCGTATCGAGAGCTGAAAGCGGTGGTCAGTGCCCACAATGCCCGGGGCGGAACACTGGTGATGCTGGATGTGGATTCTGGTGAGGTTCTGGCGATGGTGAATCAGGGGTCATACAACCCCAATGATCGCAGCCAGTTGAGCCCGGATCGCCTTCGCAATAAGGCGATTACCGATCTGTTTGAACCAGGCTCGACCATGAAGCCCCTGTCTATGGCTGCCGCTCTTGAATCGGGAAGGTTCAAGGCAACCAATACGATTGATACGGCGCCCGGCTTTCGGCGTTTTGGGCGTTTCACAATCCGCGATCATCGTAATTATGGCGTCATCAGTCTGACGGACGTGATTGCGAAATCCAGCAACGTTGGTATCAGCAAGATTGCGACTGATATCGGCGGCGATGCCATTCGGAACCTCTATGCACGCCTTGGATTCGGACAGCCGACGGGAATTGGCTTTCCGGGTGAGGCTGTGGGTGTGCTAGCGGCCCCATCCAAGTGGCGGCCGGTCGAAGAAGCCACCCTGTCATACGGATACGGTATGAGCGTGAATGCTCTGCAGTTGGCGCAGGCCTACATGGTGGTTGCCAATGGGGGCATTCGCTATCCCTTGAGTCTGCTGAAGGTTAAGGAAAAGGCCGTAGGGCAACGTGTGCTTTCAGAGAAAGTCACTTTTGATGTTCGCCAGATGCTGCGGGAAGTGGTCGAAAACGGAACTGGCAAGCGAGCCCAGCCCGGCTTCTATTCCGCCGGTGGGAAGACGGGAACCGTTCATCTGGTAGGCAAGGATGGTTATGAAGATAGCCAGTACAAGGCGATCTTCGCTGGTATGGCACCGATAGATGATCCGCGAATTGTAACCGTGGTAGCCGTTGATGCACCCCAGTCTGGTGAATATTACGGCGGCGAAGTGGCCGCCCCGGTATTTGCACGGGTAATGGGTGGTGCGCTCAGGCTGCTGAACGTCAAGCCGGAACTGGAGCTGGGGCAGACTGAAAAGTCTGAACCGGTTTCCAGTGAGCGGGGATAGGGTTATGTGCATTACATCGCTCAGTACGTTGCTCCAGGGAATAGCCACTGTGCCTTCCGTGTTTGATGTGACTATTCACGGATTAACCACAGATAGTCGAAAAGTGTCTGCCGGTGACGCGTTCGTGGCTCTGGCAGGCCGCCAGACTCCCGCCGATCATTATCTTGACGAAGCGATTTCTGCTGGCGCTGCGGTGATCCTTATGGAAGCCGTGCAGGCTGGGGAATGCTACGAAAACAGCGGTGTGCTGGTTGTTCCGGTGGAGAACCTGAAGGCGCGGCTGGGCAAAATTGCCGATCGCTTCTACGAGCACCCTTCCCAGCGGCTTCGGCTGATCGGCGTAACCGGCACTAATGGCAAAACATCCGTGTCCCATTATATTGCGCGGTTGCTTCAGGATACCGGCACTCCTTGCGGCGTCATCGGAACTCTTGGTTACGGTATGCCCGATGCCATGCAGGAGGCATCGCACACCACGCCCGATGTGGTGCAGGTCAACCGGGTACTTTCACGCATCATTGGTCAGGGTGGGCGAGCGGCTGCCATGGAAGTGTCGTCTCATGCCCTGGATCAGGGGCGTGTCGATGGTCTGACGATGACCGGTGCCGTATTCACCAACCTCACCCGGGATCACCTTGATTACCATGGTTCGATGGAAGCCTACGGTGCTGCCAAGGCGCGACTGTTCCAACGTGAAGAACTTCACTTTGCCGTCATCAATTTCGACGATCCCTTTGGCCGACAGCTTTATGAACAGCTGGACGGTAAGTGTGATCGGGTGCGTTTCAGCTTGCACGAAGCTCAAACCGAACTCTGGCTGACCGGGATCAGCCAGACCAATGACGGTTTCGATGCATCGGTGGATGGTTTATGGGGCGCTTTCGATATTTCCGCCTCAATTATGGGCAGTTTTAATGTCAGTAATTTGCTGGCGGCAATGGCGGCCGTTCTTAGCCTTGGCGTTCCTGTTGAGCGGGTTCAGGTGGCTGTTGAGCGTTTGCTGCCGCCGCCGGGAAGGCTGGAGCCATTTACCAGTGCAAAAGGGGTGCGGGTCGTTGTGGATTATGCCCACACAGCCGACGCGCTGGACAACGCTCTGGCGGCTTTGCGACCCCACGTCACCGGCCGTTTGATCTGTGTGTTCGGGTGCGGCGGCGACCGTGATATCGGCAAACGCCCGGCAATGGCCGCCGAGGCAGAGCGGGGCGCTGACCTGGTTTTCGTAACCGACGACAATCCGCGCAGCGAAGACCCTTCCGCTATTACCGACCAGATTCTTGCAGGATTCGACTCACCGGAAAAAGTGATGGTGATTCATGATCGTGCCGAAGCCATTCGCCAGGCAATTACCGAGGCGGAGCCGGGAGATATCGTTTTAATCGCCGGCAAGGGCCATGAATCCTGGCAGGAAATGGCAGGCCAGCGAATTCCATTCAGTGATGCCGGGCAGGTTCGTCATGTGCTCTCGCTGAACGGAGGTGTCGCATGATGTCGCCATACACGCTGAAACAGGCTCTTGAATGGGTCGGTGGTCAGCCCGCTGGTGCCTGGCAGGACGAGATTCAGTTTGAAAATGTGTCCACTGATACCCGGAAGACTGGCCCGGGCGATCTGTTTGTGGCGATTCGTGGTGATCATTTTGATGGCCATCGTTTTATTGAATCCGCCCGAAAATCCGGGGCTGTGGCGGTGGTTGTGAATCATGCCGATGACGCCGTTGATCTGCCGCAGCTAGTGGTAAAAGACACCGTTAACGCACTGGCAGAAATTGCTGGCGGCAACCGCAATTGCAGTAAAGCCCGGATCGTGGCGGTTACCGGAAGCAGTGGTAAAACCACGGTGCGGGAAATGGTTGCGGCCATCCTTGGGCAGATGGGTAAAACCCTTGCGACCGAGGGGAACCTTAATAATCACATTGGTGTGCCGCTGACGCTTTTCCGCCTGGCGCCGGAGCATAAATACGCTGCGATTGAGCTTGGTGCCAGTGGCCTGGGAGAGATTGCGCACACGGTGGGAATTGTCAGGCCTGATGTGGCCATTCTTACCAATGCCGGTCAGGCCCACCTCGAAGGATTTGGCAGTTATCAGAATATCGTTGCTGCAAAAGGCGAGATCATTGACGGGCTTCCTGCTAACGGCGTAGCGGTGCTGAATATGGACGATCCCGCCTTTGCTGAATGGCTGGAGCGGGCCGGTCAACGCAGTGTGAAATCTGTCAGTGGCCAGGGCCGTCGAGACGCAGACTACCGTCCCTCTGATGTGCAGGTAGATGGTCCGGAAATGCGTTTCACGGCGCAGGGGCCAAACGGCTGGCAATGTGATATCCGCCTGTCGCTTCAGGGTGAGCACAACATTGCGAATGCCCTGATGGCCATCGCGGCGGCTCAGACTGTTGGTGCTACAGATGCCGCTATTGAGCGTGGGCTTTCAGGACTGCAGCCATTTAAAGGTCGCCTGCAAACCCTGAACCTGACATCCCGGTGGACGGTTATCGATGACAGTTACAACGCGAACCCTGCGTCCATGAAAGCTGCCATTGCGGTTCTGGCCGGTTATCCGGGGTTTCGTACCGCGGTCCTCGGCGCCATGGCAGAACTGGGTGAGGATGAAAAAGCCATGCACCGGGATATTGGCAGGTTTGCCCGCGCCCGGGGTGTCGACAGGTTATTGGTGGTTGGCACCGGGTGTGAAGGTTACGTGGAGGGCTATGGTGCCACCGCTGAGGTGTGTTCCAGTCACAATGACGCAGTTCGTCGTCTGTTCGAGGGCAGCGCTGACTCCCAGACGGTGCTGGTCAAAGGTTCTCGCAGTGCTGCCATGGATCGTGTGGTAGAGGGAATAAAACAAAAGGTGGATGACACATGCTGCTCTGGTTGACAGGGGTTCTTTCAGAATATTTCACGGCGCTGACGGTGTTTCAGTACCTGACCCTGCGGGGCATTTTCGGGGTGTTGACGGCGCTGCTGATTTCGCTGGTGATCGGCCCCTTCATGATTCGAAAGCTCAGCCAGTATCAGATCGGTCAGGCGGTTCGTGATGATGGCCCACAAACGCACTTGAGCAAGGCCGGTACGCCCACCATGGGTGGTGCGCTTATTCTGGTGGCCGTAGGAGTGAGTACGCTTTTATGGGCGGATCTGACCAACCGTTATGTGTGGATAACGATCCTGGTGACTCTGCTGTTTGGTGCCATTGGCTGGGTGGACGACTATCGCAAGGTTGTAGAACGCAATCCCCGCGGGCTGCCCGGGCGCTGGAAGTATTTCTGGCAATCATTGATCGGCGCGGCGGCAGCCATCGCCCTGTACTGGAGTTCGGTGTTGCCACAGGAAACATCCCTGTATGTGCCTTTTTTCAAAAACGTCTCGTTGACGCTCGGGCCGGTTATGTTTGTGCTGCTCAGCTACTTCGTGATCGTCGGTAGCAGCAATGCCGTTAATCTGACCGATGGCCTGGACGGTCTGGCCATTATGCCAACCGTAATGGTCGCCGCGGCTCTTGGTATTTTTGCCTATGTGTCTGGTCACGCACAGTTTGCCAACTATCTGCTGATCCCGCATTTGCCGGGCAGCGGCGAGCTGATCGTGTTCTGCGGTGCCTTGGTGGGTGCCGGGCTTGGTTTTCTCTGGTTTAACACCTACCCGGCCCAGGTATTCATGGGTGATGTCGGCGCACTGGCGCTCGGCGCGGCGCTGGGGATTGTGGCAGTGATTGTCAGGCAGGAAATTGTGCTGTTTATCATGGGCGGTGTTTTTGTGATGGAGACCATCTCGGTGATCCTGCAGGTGGCTTCGTTCCGGCTTACCGGTCGCCGGATTTTCCGGATGGCACCGCTGCACCACCATTTTGAATTGAAAGGATGGCCAGAGCCCCGCGTTATCGTGCGCTTCTGGGTCATCACCGTTGTACTTGTGCTGGTTGGTCTTGCCAGCCTGAAGCTGAGATAGGGAACGCAATCGCCATGGCTGTGATCGCTTCAGATCGTCGGACATTAGTAGTAGGGCTCGGTAATACCGGGCTCTCCTGCGTTCGCTATCTGTGCGCGAAAGGTCGGGAACTGGCCGTTGCGGACAGTCGCGCAGAACCGCCCGGGCTGAAGGAACTGCGTGAGCAGTATCCGGAAGTCCCGGTTTATTCTGGTGACTTCGACCCGGACATTTTTGCCGGTTTCAATGAGTTGGTGGTAAGCCCCGGGGTCAGCGTTGCGGAGCCCGCGATTCGAAAAGCCGTCGAAAGGGGTGCGGTGATCCGCGGTGATATCGACCTGTTTGCCGAAGCGGCGGATGCACCGATTATTGCGATCACCGGGTCCAACGGCAAAACGACGGTGACCACGCTGGTTGGTGAAATGGCGAAAGCGGCCGGGCGCAAGGTCGCAGTTGGCGGGAATATAGGCACGCCCGCGCTGGATCTGCTGGGTCAGGGCGCGGAGCTTTATGTGCTTGAGCTATCGAGTTTCCAGCTTGAAACAACCCATGAGCTGAATGCTATGGCGGCAACAGTGCTGAACGTGTCTGACGACCATATGGACCGTTATGCCACCAAGATGGATTACTTCCAGGCGAAACAGCGGATTTTCAACGGTTGCCAGAACGCCATCGTCAATCTGGACGATGCCCTGAGTACACCCATGGCGCGGGATACCCTGCGGTTCCTGTGCTTTGGTTTTCATCGGATCAACCCGGAAACCTTCAGTACCCGGGATGATGAACACGGCACCTGGATTACCTTCGGGTTCGACAATCTGTTACTGGCGGATGAGCTGGGCCTGTTGGGAAGCCACAACATCAGCAATGTGATGGCGGCACTGGCCCTTGGCCATGCAGCCGGTCTTCCGATGGATGTGATGCTGGCAACCGCCAGGCAGTTTAAGGGGTTGCCGCATCGTTGCGAGTTTGTGCGTCGGGTTGCAGATGTGGATTACATCAACGACTCCAAAGGTACCAACGTAGGGGCAACCGCCGCCGCAATCGAAAGCCTGGTGCCAAAAAACGGAAAAGTGGTTCTGATTGCCGGTGGCGACGGCAAGGGCGCCGATTTCTCGCCTCTGCAAGAGCCGGTCAGTCAGAACTGTCGAGCTGTGACGCTGATCGGTAAGGACGCTGATCGCATAGCCGCGGCGCTGGGCGAATCGGCTGCTATTCACCTGGAAGATTCACTGGCTGGCGCCGTCAGAAAGGCCGCCAGTATCGCTTTTGCCGGTGATCGGGTGGTGTTGTCTCCGGCCTGCGCCAGCCTTGATATGTTCCGGGATTACCTCGACCGCGGCGATCAGTTCAGGAAACTGGTAGAGCAACTGGAAGAGGGAGCGGTTGTATGAGTGCCGACATGACCCTCAGCCAGAGCAACAGTCTGTTCAGCGATCTGCGGCCATTGCCATTACTGATCATCAGTTCGGCAGCGCTGCTGGTGATCGGTATTGTGATGATTTCCTCGGCGTCGATGGATGTTGCGGCCGAGACCATGGGTAACGGCTATCACTATGTGATCCGACAGCTGATTTTTGCAGGCATCGGTTGCGTGTTTGCGTTGATCGCTGTGAACGTGCCGATTTCATGGTGGGAGCGCAGCGGTTGGCTGCTGTTGGGTATTGGTATGTTGTCGCTGATGCTGGTTTTGACGCCTCTGGGGCATACGGTTAATGGTTCAACCCGTTGGATTTCCTTTGGCCTGTTTAATGTGCAGGTTTCGGAAATTGCCAAGCTTTGCCTGATCGCCTATCTCGCCGGCTATGTGGTTCGCCGCCGTGAAGAGTTGCTCAATACCTGGCCCGGTTTTCTCAAGCCCATTGTGGTGCTTGGGCTGGCATCGATGCTGTTGGTTATAGAGCCCGATTTTGGCGCTACCGTCGTGTTGGTGACGGCTGCGGCGGGAATGATCTTCCTCAGTGGTGTCCGCCTCAGCCGCTTTATGCCCCTGATTGGCGTATTGGTTGTGCTGGGCACGGTTCTGATTCTGACCCAGCCCTACCGGCTCAAGCGGGTTGTCAGCTATCTCGATCCCTGGCGGGACCAGTTTGATTCGGGCTATCAGCTGACCCAGTCCCTGATCGCGTTCGGGCGCGGCGACTGGGCAGGTACCGGCCTGGGTAACTCGATTCAGAAGCTGTTCTATTTACCGGAGGCACACACGGACTTCATTTTCGCCATCATCGCCGAAGAATTCGGCCTGCTGGGCTCTCTGCTGGTGCTCGCGCTGTTTGCGGTCCTGGTGGTCTCCAGTTTTGTGATTGCCCGTCGGGCCGAAAAAGCCGATATGCCGTTTGCCGCCTGTTTTTCCTACGGCATTACCCTGCTGATCGGGCTTCAGGCCAGTATCAATATGTCGGTGAGTACCGGGTTGCTACCAACCAAGGGCCTGACCCTGCCATTGGTGAGCTATGGCGGCTCCAGCCTGATGATTACCGCAGTCTGTATTGGTGTGCTCATCCGCGTAGACATGGAGCGGGCTGACAGGGAACGCGCTGACGCGCAAAAGACGGATAAAGGGCCTGGGTCCGTCTTGAAAAAACGCGGAGGTGCTTTCTATGAGTGAGAGCAAGCGCTTCCTTATGATGGCTGGCGGTACCGGTGGCCACGTGTTCCCGGCTCTGGCGACAGCTCGCATGCTGCAGAGCAAAGGACACGAAATCTACTGGCTGGGTTCCGCCGGTGGCATGGAAGAGCGGCTGATCGCTGATACCGATATACCGCTCTCGGTAATCAAGGTTTCCGGGCTGCGGGGGAAGGGCAAGCTGGCCCTGTTGCTGGCGCCCTTCCGTCTGATGCGTGCGCTGGGGCAGGCATTCACCGAAGTGCGCCGCATCCGGCCGCATTGCGTGGTTGGCATGGGTGGTTTTGTGACCGGGCCTGGCGGCATTGCGGCCTGGCTGACCAGAACACCTCTGGTTATCCACGAGCAGAACGCCATTGCCGGAATGACCAATCGCCTGCTTGTGCGTTTCGCCCATACCGTGTTGGAGGCCTTTCCGAACAGCTTTGGTCAGAACGTTGTTACCCGCTGTACCGGCAATCCGGTTCGCCAGGATCTGGCCGCTATGCCGCCGCCGGCCGATCGCCTTGCCGAACGTTCAGGCGCTCTGCGTGTGCTGGTGATCGGGGGCAGCCTGGGCG
>Ga0136557_1002439_pt1 | contig 10764 bp, 7 predicted proteins | sample AntRauTorckE6832_FD_104796 | JGI IMG/M metagenome (GOLD analysis project Ga0136557, IMG submission 104796) | Saline lake microbial communities from Rauer Islands, Antarctica - Metagenome Torckler E6 #832 | ecosystem: Environmental > Aquatic > Non-marine Saline and Alkaline > Saline | place...
CCTCAACTTTTTGAAACACTTTTACCATTTCCCTTAGCAGGGTGGTGACATCCTCAGTTTTTTTGATGTTGGCTTCAATTTTTTCGGCTATATCTTTCGCAGCATCAGTGGTTTGTGTAGAAAGGGTTCTAACCTCTTCTGATACCACAGCAAATCCCTGTCCGGCTTCTCCCGCGCGGGCGGCTTCAACAGCGGCATTTAGTGAGAGAATATTCGTCTGAAATGCAATGTTATCAATAGTTTTTATGATTCCTGAGATGTTGTTGGATGAATCTTTAATTCCCGATACGGCATCCTGAAGATTTGTAATAGAATGCGAAGCTTTCGATGTATCCCGGGCGGCTTCTTCGGTAGTATCCTGATATTGATCAACATCTTTTAACAATGAAGAAAACGTTTCTCTGATTTCGCGAATAGAACGAGCCTGATCTTCGGCGCCATCTGCAATTTCATCACTTACTTTAGATATGTCATTGGTTGAACGACTGGTCTGCAGCGATGATGTTCGCAGTTCCTGAACTTCTTCCTCAAGATTTATAACTTCAATAAATCTGGTAGTTGTGATGTTGATAATCCACGACCCAAAGGCAACTTCAGCAACCACAAAATACGCGTGCAGCATCACGGTATTAAAGTTACAGTTTGTGGCAAAAACCAGGAGCGGGGTGTCAAACAGGGTAACACCGGCCTGTTGAGCAAACATAAAAGACACGTGGTGTGCATAAACAACAACGGCAGCTACAATCAGCGGGACAATATCTTTGTAAACGAACAACACGGCAATCATTACAAAAAAGTGAAAGTGCATGTCAATTCTCCCCAAGTGCTGTTGAACCATAATAACGGGGAAAAGCATAGCCGCAGATGACAACACACTTCTTGAAATAAGTGTCCCTTTGAAAAAAGTGACAGCGAGCCATCCCATGAGCGTCACCAGTCCGCCACCAACAATTCCAAGGAGCCAGGTATTGTAGGTAAATGCGGTAGCCGTTGAAACAATAACCCAGTTAATGATCAAAATTTTGAACATCAACATATCGGTTTTCTCAAAATCCCGGTTTAGTGTTTCTTTAACGGATTGATTGAGATTTTTCCGATATATGGGGAAATAAGTATCGAGGAAATTTGATGTATTCATGAGAGATGATCTAAACTATAGTGTAAGTGTAAACGTATGGTTGATATAACATCAGTTGGATAGCCTGTTAATAAGATGGCTGTGCGAAAGTCGCTCCATTTTCCATCTTTTTTCTGTACGTAGAAAATGGTAAAACAGATTGGGATGATCGATCTCTAAACCCTCGGAAGTTGCCACGGGCTGTGAGTGATTGATGTGAAGTTGTTCGAGCCAGTTATCTACTTGATGGTTTAGATTTAAAACGGTAACTCCGCCCACAAACCGATCGACATAGCGCTGGGCTTCAGCATTGGAAATGTCTTCAAACAGATTGATGAAATAAACATTTTGCTTCTGGAAGACATTTTCCCCCAGAGTGTTCTCAATTTCCTGAAGCGTTTTCAGTGTTACAATGCATTCCTCGGCGCAGCCAACATAACCGGCATAAACCACAAAAGATGACTCTCGCAAAAGATTTTCATCTGATAGGGATGAAAACTGATCCACCAGCGGAGCATAGTTGTACGATGAAAATCCCGATAATAAAGGAAACACTAAAACAACGCAGGGTGTAAGTAGAAACAGAAAAATTCCTGAAATTTTCTTTTTCAATTGATGTCGTTAATGGAATTAAAATTTAGATCCGAAAAATCTTGATATGAATGAATAACAGCGCAAATCCTTAGAAAATTCCAACATTTTAGTCACCCAGACCTGACAGGTTTTTAAAAACCTGTCAGGTCTGGGTGAAATTTTATGCTTCACTTGTTGCATTTAATGACAGCAAACTGTTTTTTGAGATTTTTACTTACAAAGCAGCCAAAAAAGTATGCCCAAAAACAGTTATAACTATACCATCGGGATTGAAGAAGAGTATCAGATTGTGGATCCCGTAAGCCGGGAATTAAGCTCCGCGGTCGAATTGCTATTGCACGATGGTAAATCGAAGCTCGGAACCCAGATAACGACCGAAATGATGCAGTGTCAAATCGAGATGGGCACCAAAGTTTGCCATTCGCTGCAGGAGGTAAAAGAACAAGTAATCACTATTCGAAGTGGCTTGAATGAATTGGCACGTGACAAAGGATTACGAATTATGGCGGCGGGAACCCACCCGTTTTCCAAATGGAATGAGCAAAACATTACCACGCGTGCCCGTTACTTAGGGCTGGAGATTGAAAATCAGGTATTAGCCCGACAGTTAATTATCTGTGGAATGCACATGCACATCGGAATTGAGGATAAAGATGTCCGCGTGGATATGATGAATCAGCTGCGCTATTTCTGTCCGCATTTGCTGGCGTTATCAGTTTCATCACCATTTTGGGGCGGTTATGACACCGGATTGCAGTCGTACCGCTCGGTCGTTTTTGAGCGCCTGCCACGAACCGGAATTCCACCTACCATGCGTTCCTGGAGTGCCTATCAGGAGTATCTTGATGTAGCCACAGCAACGAAAGCAATTGACGAACCCTCCAAAATTCGCTGGGATATCCGATTGAGTTCTAAATACCCGACACTTGAGTTTCGCGTGTGTGATGTTTGTCCGAATGTGGATGATGCCATCGCAATATGCGGACTAAAAATCGCTCTCGTTGCCAAATTGATGAAATTACGCCAAAACAATATGCAGTGGCGCCACTATCGGAAAGAGTTGATTCAGGAAAACAAATGGCGGGCCGTTCGCTGGGGACTCGACGGTAAACTCATCGATTTTGGAAAGAGAAAAGAGATTGAAGCCAAAAAACTAATATTCGAATTGCTCACATTTGTGGATGATGTGCTCGATGATTTAGGTATTCGTGAAGAAGTTTCTCACGTTCACAACATCCTGACAGGAGGAACATCAGCCGACAAGCAACACGACCGCTACAAAGAAACCAACGATATTAAGTCGGTAGTTGATATGCTGATTGATGAAACGATGAAGGGAATTGAGTGAAAGATTTAAATCGGTTTATAGCACGATTGTTTTTTGGTTCTTTTTGTCGGTACAAAAAGAACAGAATGGGATCATAAAAAGGAGTTTTAAAGGTCTGAAAATTATGACAACTTGGCCCCTGAATAGATTTAGCCCCGAAGCTCCGGGAGTATATCAACGGCGCCGCAAAGCAAAATCACGTGGATTAGCATTTTGGAGAAACCGCATAAACGCATTTAGTGATCAAATAAGAAACGAGCACTGATTATTACTATATCAACTTCAGTCTCACTTCCATTCTTATCTCACTAAACGTATATTGAAAGGCTGTTTTAGTACGTTGGCACAAACTGGAACAAGCAAATTCTTATTCCATGACCAAAATCTCAGTCTATCAGATACTATATATGATGTCAAAACGCACTATTCTAAGCTCTTTCATCGCTCTTTTTATAACAATCTCCCTTCAGGCGCAAGAGCAAAAAAACGAACATTACACTCTCGTAACATACAACGTTGAAAATCTTTTTGATGCGGATGGAAAGGCCGTTTTTGATGATTATAGTCCAAAAAATGACAATGGTGAACCTTGGTACACAACAGCCGATGTGAACACCAAAATTCAGAATATTATTAAAACCCTTAAGCGTGTGGATGATGGAAACGGACCGGATATCATAGTCTTTTCAGAGCTCGAGAGTGATTTCACTCCGGTAGCTGATCGCGATTCTATTAATTATGAGAAATTGTTGAGTGCATATGAAAACAGCACACTTTCAGATATGCTTCTTACTTCTCCCACCGATGCCATTAAAGATTTGCCATCTGAAGCATTGTTATTGAAGGGGACGAAAGATGCCGGGCTCAAAAACTATCATATAAAAGTGGGATTCAGCAAGTTGCGTCCCAATGGAGAGCCTGATAATGTTCAGAAAAACGTTGTGTTCAGCCGATTCCCGTTTTTTGAAGGGAAAACACAGCGTCATCCTTTAGAAAATGCCCGTCCGATTCTGGAAACCTGGATTGATGTGGAAGGTGATACGCTTGTTGTATTCGCAAATCACTGGAAAAGTGGAGCCAGCAGCGCTGAATTGGAAGAAACCCGAAAACAAAACGCAACGGTTCTCCGCAATCGTCTTGATGAACTCGAAGAGATGAATTCTGATCTCGATATTGTGGTAGCCGGCGACTTGAACAGTAACTATAACCAGTATCAAACGGTACAGCAGGTTGACCGAAATGGAATTAATCACATTTTATTGGCCGGTGGAAGTGAAAAAAAAGTAGCAACCGAAGAAGATCCGCGTGAGCTTTACAACCTCTGGTACGAACTTCCGGTTGATAAACGTGGTTCAGAAGTTTATCGCGGAAAATTAAGCGCCATTATGCACGCTATCATCAATTCCAATATGTACGATGCTAAAGGATTACAGTACGTTGATCAATCGTTTGAGGTAATGGCTTACGAGGGACTGAACGCGTATAGCATTAATGGATCGCCTAAGAGATGGTCTTCCAATTCAGTTGGTTCAGGATTTTCTGATCACTTTCCACTACTGTTTTCTTTCACAAAAGCGGACGGCCCAATTGATATTACGCACTATGGAACACCAAATGAACCTGACTGGACGGCTCCCGAACCAAAGCTTGAAAAAGAGAAAATAAAATCATTACCACGTCTTAAAGATCTCAATGGAATCGATTTTTCTACCGACACCAAGTATTACAACGATTATGTTTTAGTAGATCAGCCTATTAACAGCCGTGGCTATATTCCGTTTAGCGGCTACGATTTTCTTGTTTTTTCGTTTGATTACGATGTCAATAAGAAAATTGGTGATATAAAAGGAACAGGGAAGCCACTTCGTTTTGTTGGAAAATTAATTCTGTATCGTAACATCTGGGAATTTGTGATCGAATCTCCCGAATACATTCTCGAAGACTGAAAGTAAGATTTTTTGAACCGCCCCCTGATCTTTTTTATAAGCTGTTTAGTAATTCTGATTTTTCCATTTCATTTTGTAAATGGACAGACGAACGAAGCTGTATTTCCCCAATGGAATTATGGTCAGGCGCCCGATTCTCTATTTTCTGACTCTTTTACGGAGAGTTATTCCGGTCATGATTATGTTGTTGTTCATAAGTCACTTGATATTAAAATTCTTGAGAAAGAAAAACGTCTTGCCGCCCGGATGAAGCATCATCAGGTGATTAAAATTCTTTCAGAAGAGGGCGTGAACAAATCTATCGTTGGAATTCCCTATCTGCGTTTTCAGGATCTCGAATCAGTTGAAAATATCCGGGCTCAGCTTGTAAAACCCGATGGCAGTATTCAAAAACTTGACACGGCCAATATCCGTCACATTGAGCTGAACGAACAAACAGGGTTTTATGAATTTCAGCTATCAGATGCCGCTCCGGGCGATGTGATGGAGTACAGTTTTGAAATGGAACGCGATTTTGTGCGAGAACTTCCGCCATTTTATCTCTCAGAACCCGTTCCTGTTTTACAGGCCGGTGTGGAGCTTCTGAATAGTCCGTTTCTCAGGTACGACGTCAAATCATTTAACATTTCAGGCGTGCTCGAATATCAAACTGACCGAATATGGCTGGGTGAACGAGCTACAATTTTTACCGGTCAGGAAGCGGAGTATCGTAAAAAAGAGCAATGGTTTATGTATGATATTCCTCCCACAGAACCTGAACCGTTCAGTGGAGCGTACAACAGCAAGCGTGCGCAACTGAGATTTCAGTGGAAAGAGTTTGGGAATCCACGTCAGGTGATTGAAACCAGCTGGGAAGTGGTTGTGGCAGAACTGGAAAGGGATGACGGACTTCTGAAGAATATAAACAAGAATGACACCACGTTTCAGTTTTCTGTGCCCGATTCAGTTGCGGGAAGACATGCGAAAATCCGCTATGTTTTTGAGGAAATTGTGTCAATGTCCAATTTTTCAGGTGATCAGAACTTTCACTTTGAGGGAGATTTGTCCCCGGCTTTTAACGGAGAAGAGGCAAATAAGGGAGCCTTGCTTCAAATCCTGTTTCTGGCCCTGCAAGACGCTGAGTTGGACCCGCGGCTTGTGCTTGTTTCTAATCCTGAAGTCCAGACGGGAATCGCGGAACTTCCATCCAAGCTTCAATTCACTGATTTAATTGTCGCGGTGAGAAAAAACGTGTTTGAATGGCTGTTTCTCGATCCTTCCAGGCAGATTGCTGAGCCGGGATTTGTGGATCAAAAACTGCTTAATCAAAAAGGACTGATGATGCTTGGAAATGGCGAATATGAGTGGGTTCGGGTTAAGGCACCCGATTTTGCCTATCGTCAGGATTTTACCCTCACAGCCGGTTTGGAAGCTGACGGAACACTGACAGGAAAAATTGAAGGAACACTGTTTGGCTATCTGGCTGAAGAAGCAAAGAAAGAATTACTAAAACCCGATGTGGTATTGCGCGATTTTATCAAAGGCAGCTTTCTCGGCCGCTACATGGACACCGGGGTGGAGAACGATGAACTTGACCTAAGTGACTCCTCATCCGTCTCAATTTCAGCCGATATTACCATTCAAAATTACGCTTCCGCGGTTGATGAGGGACTGTTGTATCGTCCGCTGGTAATCGGTTATCTTGAAGAACAGCCGTTTCAGGATGAGAAAAGAAGTCAGGATATTGAATTTCGCGGACGGGAATCGATCGACATGACCTATCGCATAACCGTTCCTGATGGTTACCGTTTAGAACAAAAAGCGGGAGAGGTGGAGCATGATTTTTCCGGTGCCCGACTTTGGTTTTCACTCATACAGCAAAAAAGTACCTTTTTTCAGGAGCTTGTAATTTCGCTCAATCAAATTACCTTTAGCACAGAATCATACCCGCAGGTCCGGGCTATGTATGAAGGCTGGTTTGAGCTGAGTAACAGAGAACTTTTAATCAAAAAACCGTAAATAAGCGTGTCAGTTAATTCTCTTTTTATTGATGTCTCAACCAATTTATGCAGCGTTTTGCTTCAAAAAGGAACAGAAAGGGTAGAACGTCTTTCATCCGGAAGGGGAATTCATTCTGAAGATCTTTTTGCGCATATTCAATCAGTGTTAGCAGAAGCGGAGATTTCAGCGGGAGATATTTCTAGTATCTATCTTACAGCGGGACCCGGTTCGTACACGGGTTTAAGAATTGGCGCGAGCGCTGTGAAAGGATTTGTGTTCGGGAGAAAAAAAACGGTTTCAGTTTATCAGATGCACACGCTGCCGGTTTTTGCGATTAAGGCAGAATTGGCCACATCCACTATTCACGGAGTGATGAATGCACGAAGAAAACACCTGTTTTATCAAGAATTTAACATAGATGAAGAAGGTGTGTTGAGATCAAATGCGGATCAGGCTGAAAATCTGCTGATTACTGACGTTGAAAAAGTAGTACAGCCCGGAGATATTGTTGTGGGAACAGGAATTGAGCGTTTGGACGAAACAGTTCGATCAGTTTTGACACTCGATCCCATTGAAGAATTAAATACCGCCGTTTTGATGTTAAGCCTACTGGAAAATCAACTGAAAGCCTTTCAAAATCCCGAAGAATCACCCTTTATAGAAAAAGTAGAACCTGAAACGTTTGAGCCGTATTATTACTCACCGGGTCACGCCCAGGTTCAACACTCATAATTGATATCGTAACAGTTTATTTTTAAAGGATTATCATGGCTTGGTTTAAACGAAAAAATTCAAATATTCAAACTGATCAGCGTAAAGAAATGCCGGAAGGTGTGTGGGTAAAAGTCCCCACAACCGGAGAAACAATACATCGGCGTGAGCTGGAAGATAATCTTTGGGTTGATCCCAACAGTGGCCACCATTTTTCCATCGGTAGCGATACATATTTTCATTTTCTGTTCGATGATGGAGAGTATGAAGAAATTGGTCAGAACATTTTACCCAACGATCCCCTCGATTTTGTGGATCGGAAAAAATACAACGACCGATTGGTGGCGGCTCAAAAAAAGACCAATCTTACCGATGCCGTTCGCGTTGGAATTGGAAAAGTGAGAAAGAATGATGCCATCATCGCCTGCATGGATTTTCGATTTATTGGCGGATCAATGGGATCTGTGGTAGGAGAACGTCTCGCCCTCGCAATCGATACCGCACGTGAGCAGAAAAAAGCGCTGATTATAATTTCACAATCCGGCGGCGCCCGTATGATGGAAAGCGTGCTCAGTTTAATGCAGATGGCGAAAACCAGCGCGAAACTGGCTTTGCTGAGTGAGAAAGGAGTTCCCTATATCTCTGTCATGACCAATCCCACAACAGGCGGCGTAACAGCAAGTTACGCTATGCTCGGAGATTTCAATATAGGCGAACCAGGAGCGTTGATTGGATTTGCGGGACCTCGCGTAATTCGCCAAACAATTGGACGTGATCTGCCTGAAGGATTCCAGACCTCAGAATATCTACTCGAACATGGTTTTCTTGATTTCATTGTTCCCAGAACTCACATGAGGTCGAGAATTGGAAGATTGCTCAATATTCTCAATAATAATTACGAGAAGAAATAGATAGCAAAAGATTACAATGGCGTCGAAGTGCAACTTTTGACGCCATTCTTATATTATGCGCAGGTTGTTTTTATTTATGTTGAACAACAAATATAGAAACAATAATAAGCTGTATTTCCACGATAATGCAATTGTATGTCAATGAATAATTTGAAGTTAACAGGAGTGTTTGTCTGGGCGGTCATTTTTGCCTTTTCCGGATGGACTGAAACCTACGCACAAAATAAAGAGATCGAATTCAATCACCTGTTCGACAAAACTTTTCAGCAGGAAAGTGTAAGAAGTCCGAACTGGATGAAATCGGGCGCCTTTTTTACGACTCTTGTTAATAATGAAGAGGAAGAAACCACAGAGCTGCGCAAATATGATATTCGTGATAAAAGCTATGAAGTGCTGGTAACTGAAGAGCTTCTCACAAATATCAACAGCGGAGAAGAGATCAAAATCGGGAATTACTCTTTTTCGGGAGATGAATCACAATTGCTTATTCAAACCGATATTGAGGGCGTTTGGAGAAGAAGTCGCCTCGCTGTCTATTATGTGTACAATCTGGCGTCAAAACAGCTCGATAAAGTTAATCAGGATGATGTGAAGATCGGCAACGCTGAGTTTTCGCCCGATGGATCAAAAGTCGCGTACACAAAAGAGAATAATCTCTACATCTTCGACATTGATAACTACGCTACAAAGCAGATTACGTTCGATGGTGATAAAAATAAAATCATTAACGGTTCCACAGATTGGGTGTATGAAGAGGAATTCAGCTTTGCCAAAGCCTGGTTTTGGTCGCCGCATGGAAACTCAATCGCTTACTATCGCTTTGATGAATCGCGTGTAAAGGAATTCAGTTTCCCAACCTATGGCGGATTGTATCCCGAGCTCGTCACCTACAAATATCCTAAAGCGGGAGAACAAAACGCGGTTGTGACAATCGGCGTGTACAATTTGGAAACCGGAGAAACCAAGTGGATGAATATTGGTGATACGGATGATCAATACATTGTGCGCATCAACTGGACGAATAAAAATGATAAACTGGCTATCAGAAGAATGAATCGCCTGCAAAATAAGCAGGATTTGATGATCGCGGATGTTGAGAATGGTTCGACGAAGATTATCAAAACAGAAGTCAGTGATACCTGGATTGACGAAAATGATGACCTGACATTTTTGGGAGATAATGAGGAATTCATTTACGTAAGTGAGGAGAGTGGATACAATCATATCTATCTGTATAATTTTGATGGAAAACGTGACAGGCAGATCACAACAGGTGATTGGAATGTAACCCGCGTTAATGGAATTGATGAAGAACGGGAAGTGATTTATTTCACTGCTTCAAAAGAATCTCCCCTTGAACGACATCTGTATCGTGTGAATTTCAATGGGAAAAGTTTGAAAAAACTTACAGAAGAAAGCGGATCTCACGCGGTTAATATGAATGGAGATTTCACCTATTATCTGGATTATTTCTCATCTGATTCATCACCGCTTAAAGTTACCTTGCACAACAGAAAAGGGGAAGAAGTGCGCGTGTTAGAAGACAATGCCGATCTTCAAAACCGCATGAAAGAGTACAATCTCCCGGAAAAAGAGTTTTTTACAGTCGATCTGCATGACACGCTCAGCCTCAACGCGTGGATGATTAAGCCACCGAATTTTGACTCCAATAAGAAATATCCTGTGTTGATGTATGTCTATGGCGGACCCGGAAGTCAAACTGTGATGAATCGTTTTGAAACAGGTCAGCGCCCGATGTGGCACAACTATCTGGCATCCCGCGGCTACATTATTGTAAGTGTGGATAATCGTGGAACTGGAGCTCGATCGGCTGAATTCAAGAAAATCATCTATAAAAATCTCGGAAAATATGAAGTGGCAGATCAGATTGCGGCAGCTGAGAAAATTTCAAAATTCAAGTATATCGACGCTGACAGGATTGGAATTTGGGGATGGAGTTACGGCGGATACATGAGTTCACTTGCTCTGGCTCGCGGAAATGACCTGTTTGATCTTGCCATTGCCGTTGCTCCGGTAACCAGCTGGCGCTATTACGATACCATTTACACCGAGCGCTACATGCAAACTCCACAGCTGAATCCTGAAGGCTACAATGAAGGCGCACCGCTGAATCACGCCGAGAAAATTATAGGAGATTATCTGCTGGTGCATGGAACC
>Ga0136557_1002448_pt1 | contig 10749 bp, 8 predicted proteins | sample AntRauTorckE6832_FD_104796 | JGI IMG/M metagenome (GOLD analysis project Ga0136557, IMG submission 104796) | Saline lake microbial communities from Rauer Islands, Antarctica - Metagenome Torckler E6 #832 | ecosystem: Environmental > Aquatic > Non-marine Saline and Alkaline > Saline | place...
CGACTAAATCATTAAATACACCCGGTCCGGTCACCAAGAAGACATTATTACTCATCCTATTCTGAACATTCTTCAAGATTTGATTCCATATTTCCTGAACCATTGGGTGGGATGGTGGAGCTGCAATAAATCCGTTCCATAGACCACCATGCCGTTTCCTCATCAAATGAAGGCTTTCTTCACCATTAAATAAACCCGAGATATTGGAAATTGAGCAGGTTGCTGCATCGATATAAACACCACCAAATCTTAGAATATAGGCGACGCGGAAGATATCGGAACGCATCGCAGGGACACTTGCAACATCGAAAATATTGAGACCATCCTGACCATAGTGTTCGAAAATGAAAGAACGAGCAGAGGCCTGATCAAACAACGCATATTCAAATCCGCGATTAACATTACTCCACGATGTCATAAGTGACTTTACATCAGCAGGGATTTTTTGTTGATCCCAATATTGTACAATTATTTTTGGGATCATGGACTTGACTCACCGTGAAGAATTTTTTTTGAAGATCAAACCGCTGAACTTGGGCCTTAATTGGCACTAGAAGAAAAGGACCTCAAATTCAAAGCATCGCCATATTTTTCATAGATCGAGTAGAAATCATCCACCATAGCTCGACTATCATAATATTTCTTTCGCCCTATCTTAATGAGATTCCACTCGTCAAAAACAAAATCTACACCTTTATGTTTTACCTCTTCACCTACGGGCAAGCCGGTTGCCGGATTCGCAAGAGGTATAAATTGGTTCAGAAGCTCCCTATCCTTGACCTTAAACAGACTCCGCTTGTGAGATATTCCTGCTTGTCTAAGTATTCGTTTGGCGTACTCTCTGATCAAAACCATAGAGGGGTGGTTAAAGGTAAAAAACAGTCGCTCTTTTCGATAGCGAGACAGAATCGCATCGGTGATTGGAACATCAACGTCTTTCTCGCGATTGAGGAGTTCATTGAAAGATCTCTCGATTTGCGGAACGTACTTTTGATTATGCTTCTTATCCGTCAACTTTGAACAGGCAATCTCTGCCGCTTCTCCGGAACACCAGGCCTCTAAAATTGTCCGGTTGTGATAGTCCCCCATCGGTCCTTTTAACGGCCCCTTACCAGGTATCCGAATATAGAACCAATCCGGCGTATACCCAGAAAAATAAAGGTTAACGATGGAGATGACTTTCGAGCCATAGCGTTCAATAAGGAAGTTTGTACGAACAAACTCGCATGGATAAGCATCAAAAACTAACTGAGAGACGATTAAATCAGCTTCTTCAAAGGCCGGTCGATACTCTTCAAATTGTTCATCTTTCAACAAATGAACGATTGCCATTGCCGTAACATTTATTTTTGGATTCAGCGACTCGAGAATTTTAGCAAGCGGTCTTGCCTGGCAGTTGCCGACGACCACTATCTTTATATTGGATTTCATAGACCTCTCTCGAATTCCTGCCGAATCTTCTATCATCTAACCAATGAATCTAGCTTTTCATTCACCGCTCGATACAACGCCAGATCATAAGCGTTGCGGTCAACAACTTGCGCTAACACAGGTAGAAGTTGGTCTACAGCCTGCCGAAATTTTTCATCAATAGATAATTGGCTGGTCACGTTTTTCCTTTCGTAGACAAAATCAACCTCTGGAAAAAATTCTGAAAGTTTTTTCGAAATATAATTAAAACTCTCATCAAAGCGCTCAACCGTGCCAATCAGAGCACGCTCATTGATCAATATATCAATAGCTCGCTGGAAAATTCCTATGGTCACAGCCTCATGTGTGTGGAGTTTCCGGGTTCTTCCGATATACGCTGTCTGGTAATCGGAAATCACTTTTGGTGCCTCAGGACTCATCCGCCAACGAACGTAGTCTTCCAGTGAAAGCTTCGAAGCCATTTCAGCCCCCTTCGAGCCTCGTTTTTGTTTGCACTCAAAATTATATACGGAAACTACGCGATCAATTGGATTCCGCACAAAATACACCGGGATGCAGGTAAACTCGTCGGACTCAGGAAGTGGATTGCACAGGTGATGGCTGGAAATCGCCTTCAGGTTGGGGTTATCCATAATGAACTGCTTAAGATATTCAGCGCCGCCCTGGCGCATCTCTTTGTCATCCCGGTGGTCACAGAAATCTTTGCCGAACGCTTTCTCCAGGGCATAGTCAAACGTAGTGCCCGCGTTCTTGAAAATATGACCATGAGTTATTATGTAACGCATATATCTTTAAATCTCTCTAATAATCAGTTTAGGAAGTCTCTATCTATCACTTGCTGAACCTGGCTTTGGCTGAAGTGCTGCTCAATATAGTCGCGATAGTTGGCCAAGTACTTTCCACACTCGTCAGGATCGTTATAAAGCCTAAAAATCTGCGACACCATGTCAGAAGGCTGATCAGCTATCGCCATCACGCCCGCCGCTTCGGGCAATCCTTCGGCGCCAATCGAAGTGGTCGAAATTGGTAAGCCAGCCTGAAGAGCCTCCAGAATCTTGCCCTTAACTCCCGCGCCATAACGCAGTGGCACAACACAGAGTTTGACCTTCTGGTAAAGCGCTGCAAGATCCTCATCGGACAAAAATCCGTGTATTTTCACGCAACTGCTGGACAAATCCTTTATGTTATCCGGTACTGAAGACCCCACTATATGCAGGCAGATATCGGGAACCTGGCGCTGAAGTGACGGCAACACTTCCTTTACAAACCAGGTTACGGCATCAGCATTCGGTGGGTGGTTAAAACCGCCCACGAACAATAATCCGTCCCGTTCGACGTGTTGATACTGGCTTATGTCCGGTTTTTTCAAGAGATAAAGAGGAATAGCGGACACGTCCGTTCCCGGCGAAACTCTACGAACCTCAGCCACTTCCACTTCTGAAGGATAGTAGACCTTGTCTACCTTCTTGAAGATTTCCAGTTCACGTTGTTTCCAGTCCTCCGCGTCTGAAATGATCGCCTTGTCTCCCATCAACTCTGCCTCGCGACCAGTGCGAAGGTAATGAAGATCGTGGCCAAAGTAGATCAGTTTCGGCTTTGGCTGCAATGTCGCCAGGTGATCAATAAAGTCTTCAGTGATATGTGGTCGGTGCAAGTAGATCACATCGATATACTGTGCATTAGCGCTAAACCAGGTTTTCCAATTCCGCGCGCTCTTTTCCCCAAGCAACACCTCAACACCCAATTGCTGAAGAGTGCGGGTATAGGGCTGATGCGGGAAAAAGTTGGAAGGCACGAACTTGACGTTCAGACCAGCGTCCAACATTGATTTTACATATAGGTAGGTGGATCTTGATCCTGCATCTTTGTCATAAAACGGCACGTAATGGTCAACAAACACCACTGTACGCTTTGCCGCCGAGTGCTCCCGGGCTTGAAATACATTCTCTCCATTAGGAAAATGTTCTTTCTCGAGAACCTCCTGCCATTTATCCCGAAAAACTTGCTGGTTAATGGCCTGGTGCTTCTTTATGCCACTTCCAACGTCGGTGCCGTTGCTCACGCCTTCAAAGTGCACCACTTCAGACTCGGGCTGATAGAGCACCTTAAGGCCACGAGCCCGCATCTGGAAAGCCAAATCCGTATCTTCGTAATAAGCGGGTTTGAAGCGTTCATCGAAGCCCCCAAGCTCATCCCAAATCTGTTTTTCAAAGAGAATACAGGCACCGGAAATGTAGTCTGTTTCTCGTACATAATTGAACTCAGGCTGATCGGGAGATTGGCCCCGGCCATAGTTCCATCCAGATGCATCGTTCCAGACAATTCCTCCCGCTTCCTGCAAAACCCCATTCTCAAAGAGCAGCTTTGGGCCGACCATTCCAGCGTTGAGGATTGCCTTCATGGTATTCACAAGTGCACCCAACCAGCCCTCCTGCACGTTGGTATCGTTATTCAACAACACAACGTACCTGCCCCGGGCATAAGTTACCGCGTTATTGCAGTTGCCGAGGAATCCAAGGTTTTCGTCACCCCTTACCACCTGGATGTTGTGAATGAACGTTTCAATAGAACTGGTGATGTCGGTGGAGCAATCGTCGGCAACGATTACCTCGTACTCTATTTCGCCGGTGTGCTCGAGTACGGCTTTTAAGCAAGAGAGCGTGGTTTGATACTGATTGTAAACGGGAATAACGATGGAGACTTCAGGATGATCGCTTTTCGGGAACGTTAATGTTGTTTCCTTGGGCAGGCTTTCCGGCACAACAATATCGGGAGTACGGTTTGCTGAATGCACTTTGGGGAAGCGGGCGCTCACCCACTCGCGCGCTGTGGATGAATCAGCCAGAAATACTGTTCGAATCAGTTTTTTAACGCGATAAACACTCACCAACCGCAGACTCGAGTATGGGTGCCGGGCAACGTAACGCAGTATTCTAGCGACCATCCGTATGCGGCCTGGACTATCAGGAGTATTCAATGTGCCTTCAGGATGACGTTGAACGGCGCGAGTGCTCTCGGCCACTAATTGGCCGTAAAAACTCGTTGATCTCGGCCTGAAACTCAGCAGGCTGTATACCCACGCTATGAGCTTATACAGTCTTCCCAACACAGAGCCATTAAATGCGTAAAGCTGAGAGTAAATGCGCTTTAGTTGTGAGTCCAGCTCCTCGGTCTGTTTGCGCTGCTCAGACATTTGGGCGGAAAGCTCTCTACTATAAACAGCCTCTTCTTTAAATTCGTTCTGCGTTGCTTCCAGGGCGCGGCTGGTTTCTTCAAGTTCGTGTTGCAGTCGCTGAAAATCAATAGTGAGTAAATCGAATTCTTTGCTTCGATCAACTCTATCTTGCTCAAGTCTATAATTGTCTTGCTCGGCCCAGTCTTTGTCTTGTTCAAGGCTATAGTTGTCTTGCTCAAGTTTTTCTTTGTCTTGTCCAAGGCTATGGTTTTCTTGCTCAAGTTTTTCTTTGTCTTGTTCAAGGCTTTGGTTATCTTGCTCAAGCTTTTCTTTGTCTTGTTCAAGGCTTTGGTTGTCTTGCTCAAGTTTTTCTTTGTCTTGTCCAAGGCTATGGTTTTCTTGCTCAAGCTTTTCTTTGTTTTGTTCAAGGCTTTGGTTGTCTTGCTCAAGCTTTTCTTTGTCTTGTTCAAGGCTTTGGTTGTCTTGGTCTAGCCTGTCTAGGTATTGCATGACTGGAATGGAACTCTCATAGTTTTTGTACCGAGACATTGCCTTTTCCCACAATGATCTCGGTTCGAAGTTATCACTCGTAATATCCCTTTCAGTCAGGATCAAATCATACAAACCAGACACAAACGAGGGAACGACATCGTCAACAGAGTCGCCTTTCGAATAATGGCTGTGCCGCAAGCCTTGAGTCAGAAACTCACTAATATATCCACGAAACTCATTACTGCGATCATCTGGCCGTTCAAACCCAAGAGGTGTCGCTATGCGATTGAGTTCACTGGCGGGTGACTCCATAAATTGGTCATAATCCACAACGACGAACGGTCTCGTCGTTCCATAGCGCAGTGCACTGCAAACATGCTTCATCCAAAGACAGAATGATTTCTCTCGGGCGAACCCATTCCGTCTAGCAAGCGAGTCGGCAACACTACGTGGATTTCGCAGGGCAATAAGGTAACGATCGTCCAGGTTCAGCGCTGCAAACACCTTCTGCCAAAAAGGTAAAAGGTTCGCCGTTCGTGGGTCTTTAAATGCGAAAGTTTCGGTATCCCGGAGTCGGCTACTGATCAAGGCCATGGCATCTCTGTGCTCTTCAACAAGTTCAGAGCCGGTTAATGCCTCTTCTGGTACTTCAGCCATCGCATCCCAGGCTGAACCCAGCTTTTCAAGCACCCTTTCATTAATCTGGTAGCACCCCAGGTCTTCCCAGAATCCCTTTTCATTATCCCCTTCAACACCCGGCATTAATTCGGAACCAAGATCCGCTCCAAGTACCTGTAAACCACGTGTTATGGCGCTGGTACCAGAGCGATGCATACCGAGGACTACGACAACCCACTTCCCATTAAGATGTTGATAATCAGTCAAAGAAGTCTCCAGTGCGCTCTAATTGTATAAATGTCGGGGCTGCCGCATCTTTTTCAGAGAGCTGTATTTCCAGAGCCTTGGGCCATGCAATATTCACTGTCTTATCATCCCAACGCAGGCTGCGTTCATGCTCGGGTGACCAGTAGCGATCAGCCTTGTACTGAACTTCTGCCATGTCACTGGTGACCAGGAACGCGTGACCGAATCCAGCAGGAACCCATAGTTGTTTTTTATTTTCAGCGCTCACCACCACGCCCGTCCATTGCCCAAAGGTAGGGGAGCTTTTTCGCAGGTCCACAGCGACATCAAAAATTTCACCAGCCGTGGCGCGAACGAGCTTTCCCTGGGCGGCGCCTGAAGTCTGAAAGTGAATACCCCGCAGAACACCCCGGCCAGAACGCGAGTGATTGTCCTGCACAAACACGACGTCGTTGCCCGCCAATTCATTAAAGCGGGCCACGTTGAAACTTTCAAAAAACCAGCCCCGGTCATCACCAAACACTCTGGGCTCCAGAATCAGCACCCCGTCAAGAGGAGTTTTCTGTACCTTCATATCAAGTCTCCATATCCCGGAAACGCAGCAAATCCAGCAGGTATTGCCCGTAGCCGGTCTTGCTGAATTGCTGTCCCATTGCCTCAAGGGTTTCGTCATTTATCCAGCCATTACGCCAGGCAATTTCCTCCGGGCAGGCCACTTTCAGGCCCTGGCGATGCTCCAGCGTGGCAATAAAATGAGAAGCCTCCAACAACGAATCGTGAGTGCCCGTGTCCAGCCAGGCATAGCCGCGCCCCATCAGTTCTACATGCAACTGATCACTCTTCAGGTAATGGGCGTTAATATCGGTGATTTCCAGTTCGCCACGGTGAGAGGGCTTCACCTCCTTCGCAATATCCACGACCTGTTCATCGTAAAAATAGAGACCAGTAACGGCATAGCGGGATTTGGGAAATTCCGGTTTCTCCTCGACGCTAACCACTTTACGGTCTTTATTGAAGGCTACGACCCCGTATCGCTCCGGGTCGTGGACCGGATACGCAAACACTGTTGCGCCGGAAGCTCTGGTGTCCGCCCGGCTAAGCATGTCCTGAAAGTTGCTACCGTGAAACAGATTATCCCCCAACACCAAGGCACTCGGGCCACCGGCCAGAAACGACTCGCCGATCAAAAACGCTTCCGCAAGACCATTGGGCTCATTCTGAACCGCGTATTTCAGGGAAATCCCCCACTGGCTTCCATCACCCAGCAACTGTTCGAAACGCGGCAGGTCCTGGGGGGTTGAAATCAGAAGAATGTCCCGGATACCCGACTGCATCAGCGTCGACAGCGGGTAATACACCATGGGCTTGTCGTACACTGGCAAAAGCTGTTTAGAAGTTGCAAGCGTGCTTGGATGTAGCCGGGTGCCTGAGCCGCCCGCCAGAATAATCCCCTTGCGTCTGGTGTCTTGCATTGATTTCAGTCCTTTTGCCAATCGCCAAGGGTGACACCCAGGGCCGACTTCCAGTCCGGCAGCCGTATATTCAGAGCCTGCTCGATGTTGCTGACATCCAGCCGTGAATTCCGGGGCCGGGGTGCCGGCGCAGGGTACTCGCTGGTTGCGATGGGAAAAACCCGTTGCTCGCCCATTTTCAGGGCCACACCGCGTTCCTCCGCCACTCGTATGATTTCGCGCGCAAACCCACACCAGCTGGTCTCGCCCCGGCAAGTCAGATGGTAAACGCCCTGGAGCTCCCGCTCACCGGAAAGCCTGGCGTGGAGCACCAGCGCTGTTACCTGCGCAATCAGCCAGGCCGGCGTTGGCGCTCCCCACTGGTCAGCCACCACGTTAAGTTCGCTCCGCTCGGCGGCCAGTTTGAGCATGGTCAGCATGAAATTCCGGCCACGAGCCCCGTAAACCCAAGAGGTGCGCAGGATAATCGCCGACGAAGAGGCCGCAAGAGCCGCCTCATCACCGGCCAGCTTGGTTTTGCCGTAAACCGACAGGGGTGCCGCCGGCTCACTCTCCGTCATTGGCTGCTCGCCATCGCCGGCGTAGACATAGTCAGTGGAGTAATGCACCAGAAGCGCGCCGTTTGCGTCGGCCCATCGGGCGAGCCTTTCGGGGAACCCGGCGTTCAGCGCCCTGGCGGCTTCTGCGTCGGTTTCTGCCTGATCAACCGCCGTGTAGGCTGCGGGATTTACAACCACATCCGGCTGAATCCGCTGAAGTAGCGCATCAACAACCTCGGGGGACGCCAGATCACCATCCGCTCGGGTGGTACCTGTCACTTCGCCCAGGGGCGCCAGAGTTTTCAGCAATTCATGGCCCACCTGGCCATCGCTTCCGGTTACCAGAATCCGCATTATGTGTTCGCCTCGCGTGAATCGAGATACTCGCCGGATTTTACATGATCAACCCATTGACGGTTAGCCAGATACCACTCAACGGTTTTCAAAAGCCCTTCCTCAAAGCTCACCGTCGGGCTCCAGCCCAGCTCATCGGCAATGAAGCGGATATCCATAGCGTAGCGTCTGTCATGCCCCGGGCGATCAGGCACAAACTCAACCAGCTCCTGATAGCCCCCGTCCCGCGGCCGCAGCGTCTGTAATACGGTGGTCAAGGCTTCCACCACCTCCAGGTTGGAACGCTCGGCGTTGCCGCCAATATTGTAGGTCAACCCGGGCGCGCCGTTGGCGAGGACTTCGGCAATGGCCCGGCAATGGTCTTCCACATACAGCCAGTCCCTGACATTACGGCCGTCGCCATAAACGGGAAGCGTCTCCCCCGCCAGCGCCCGCTCAATCATCAGCGGAATCAGCTTTTCCGGGAACTGGAAAGGGCCGTAGTTATTAGAGCAGTTGGTCGTTAGAACCGGCAGGCCATAGGTATGATGCCAGGCCCGCACCAGATGATCCGAAGCAGCTTTTGAGGCGGAATACGGGCTGTTTGGCTGGTAACAATGCTGCTCAGTGAAGGCCGGTGCCTCCATGGACAGCGAGCCGTAGACCTCATCGGTGGAGACGTGTAGAAACCGGAAATCTTCCGGCTTTCCCCGTTGGCGCCACAACCCAAGCGCCGCATCCAGCAAATTGAACGTACCCATCACGTTGGTCTGCAGAAACGCTTCCGGCTCTTTTATTGAGCGGTCAACGTGGCTTTCAGCGGCGAAGTGCAGAATGGCACGGGGGCTGTACCGCTCCACCACCGCGTGCGCCGCTTCGCTGTCTCTGAGATCTGTCTTTTCGAAGTAGTAGCCGGGATTGTTCTGAATATCTGCCAGGTTCTCGGCGTTGCCTGCGTAGGTAAGCGCATCAAGATTGACCACCGGCTCGTCGTGCTCGGCGAGCCACAGGCGGATAAAGTTAGACCCAATAAATCCGCAACCACCTGTTACCAGAATCATCCGCAATTACCCTTGGAGGACAGTTTAAAACGGCGGATTATCCCAGATAACACGGGCTTTGTCACAAACCCCACAGTCCTTTGCGTTGCGAAACGGTTATACGTCAGCGCCGAGCCTTGCCGACACGCCACAAGTGCCAGCCGTGGGTCATAAAGAACCGGAAAGCAGAGCGGACAAACCACCACCGGTGCCGCAACGGCTTACGGGCAGCCCCTCCCCCCGAGTGGCGCACAACCGCGGCGGGCTCATATACCTGAACCCACCCTTTGTCAGCGGCTCTCAGGCAGAGATCAAAGTCTTCAAAATACATAAAATACCGGGTGTTGAAACCACCCATATCCTGCCAGAAACCCATGCGGGCCAGCATAAAACAGCCACTGCACAACTCTACGCCCCGGTGCGCCCACTCCGGGCGCCGTTCGCGGTATTCGTACCGGGCATTCAGCCGCAGCAGCGCCGGCACCCGCTGAAGAAACTTAAACTGCCGTGTTGCCAGCACCGCCACCGAAGGATAACGCTTGCAACCGTGCACATCTCGGTCCGAACCCGGACTCAGCAATCTGGGCACCACCAGACCACACGAAGGGTCTTCCGAGAGCCGCCACAACAAACAAGGCATAGCCTGCTCAGACACCAGCACATCGGGGTTCATAACCAGGGCGGCATCAAAAGGCTGTGACGCAATGCTCTGGATCAACAAATTGTTGGCCTTACCATAACCACCGTTTGCCTGAACGGGCAAAATCTCAACCCGGAAGGGGAAGAAGCCCGCCAGCTCCCGCGAACACCCTTCGCAATCCAACGCAGACTCACCGTTGTAAACAATGAACAGGGCAGCCTCGTCCAGTAGCCCTTGCTCCCGAGCCGCCACCAAGCTCCGCCCGAGAGTCTCCACCGCCGGATGTATTTCCGCCTCACGCCAGTGGTGAACCACCAGCGAAATGGCCAGCCTTCTGCAACCCAGATCAGCCATTGGCAACCATCGCCTTGTACCGAGGTAGCCGCAAGTCTTTCACGGCCTCGCCAATTTCAGCAAACTCGGCAATGAAGGCCAGGCTATTCGCCCACTTAATCACCGCTACCACCCCGCTCGCGGCCAGCACCAGCCAAACCAACCTCTAGGAACGGAGCACACTTTTCCTCAACCGTGGTCAATGGGTGGGTGTTGAGCACCTTCTGGCAGGCGTTCAACAATGCCGGCGCATGCATCGGGTTCAGCCGTCCAAATAGAACCGGCGGTTCCGTAGGCGCGGTAAAACCCACGCCCCTGAGCTGCAGGTATTCCTCGTTCAGATCTTCGAAAGTGTGACCTTCCTGCTTCTTGCCGGTGGTAACCCCACCGTGCAACTGATGAAAACAGCCCTCCCCGGCCAGATAGATCA
>Ga0136557_1002451_pt1 | contig 10740 bp, 8 predicted proteins | sample AntRauTorckE6832_FD_104796 | JGI IMG/M metagenome (GOLD analysis project Ga0136557, IMG submission 104796) | Saline lake microbial communities from Rauer Islands, Antarctica - Metagenome Torckler E6 #832 | ecosystem: Environmental > Aquatic > Non-marine Saline and Alkaline > Saline | place...
CGAGGCTTGGAAAAAGCTGATAAAGTATTTAAAAATGCGGTAATTGTGGATGTCTTTAATGAGCGGCTGCTGGAAAATGATATAGCAGTTGCAGATGGAATTATTATTGGGATTGGTGATTATGAAGGCAAGGAAGAGGTTGATTTGGGAGGAAGAATAGTTACTCCTGGTTTAATTGATGCTCATCTCCATATAGAATCCTCGATGACCAATGTAGATGAGTTTGCACGGGTGATTATTCCTCGCGGAACGACTACAATAGTAGCTGATCCGCATGAGATTGCCAATGTTGCTGGTTTAACCGGGATTAAATATTTGCTGAAAGCCGGTAATTCTCAGCCCTGGAATTTTAATCTGATGCTCCCTTCCTGTGTGCCAGCTTCTAAATTCGAAAATTCGGGAGCTGAACTTTCAGCAGAGGATCTAAAAACATTAATTGATGAAAAAGGTATTTTTGGTCTGGGAGAGGTAATGGATTTTCAGTCAGTAATCAGTGGTGATCCGGGGATCTGGGATAAAATTGAGATGGCCTCTGATTTATTTAAAGATGGCCATGCCCCCGGCCTTTCGGAAAAAGACTTAAATGCTTATTTACTGGCAGATATTAAGGCTGATCATGAGGCAACAACTGCTGAGGAGGCTTTAGAGAAAGTATCTAAAGGCATGTATATTATGATTAGAGAGGGTTCGGTTACCAGGGATTTAGTCAGCCTGCTGCCTGCTGTCAACAGCAGTAATTCTTCTCGTTTCTTATTTGCAACAGATGACAGACATCCTGGTGATTTGATTAAAGAAGGACAGATTGATTTTGCTGTTAGAAAGGCAATTCAGTATGGACTCTCACCCTTAAGAGCAGTTAAAATGGCGACAATTAATGCAGCTGAAGCTCTGGGAATTAAAAAACTGGGAGCCATTGCCCCCGGTTATCAGGCTGATTTATTGGTTTTTGATAATTTAAGAGAATTTGAAGTTAAAAAAGTTTATAAAGATGGCCGGTTGGTTGCCGAGGATGGAACTCTGCTGAAGTCAATTGACGATAAAATTTCCCTGGATAAAAAGGATTTTATGAATCAGGAAATTGAAGAAAAGATCTTTAATTCAGTTAAAATTGGTGAGATATCGGAAAGTGATTTTCGATTGCCGGCAGCTAAAAAATACAGAGTTATTGAATTGATCAAAGATCAGGTAGTAACTGGAGAGTCAATTTATCATACTGAAGCAGAATATGATGATGAGCCACCTGCAATTGAACTGATCGGTCATAACCTTGTTAAACTGGCTGTTGTAGAAAGACATCATAAGACCGGAAATGTTGGTCTGGGCTTACTCCGTAATTTTGGTCTGCGTCGGGGAGCGATAGCAACTTCGATCGGCCATGATGCTCATAATATAATTGTGGCCGGAGTTGGGGCCAGAGATATGGAGCTTGCAGTCAGAGAAATTGAAAAGATGCAGGGGGGACTGGTGATTGTAGTTAACGGCAAAGTTGAAGCATCGCTGGCCTTGCCGGTAGCAGGACTAATGGCTGTTAAATCAGTTAAAGAAGTCGCAAACTGTCTGGATAAAATGCGGGAGATTGCAAACAACCTGGGAGTTAGCCGGGATGGTCCGTTTATGACTTTATCCTTTATGGCCTTAACTGTAATTCCAGAGCTCAAATTAACTGATCAGGGATTATTTGATGTTGGTAAATTTGAAAATGTTGAGCTGATTATTGAATGATTTAAAGCCTATTTAAAATAAGCTATTTATGTATTTTTATGGACTGATTTCAAAACTTTATTGACAAGCTGCTCAAGTTTATCTATAATAATAGATGGAATTGAAGTCAAACCATTATTCTTTAAAATATGTAATTAATTATAAATTAAAGCTAAATTTTAAAATAGGCCTCGTATAATTGTGATGATATGGTTCACAAGTTTCTATTGTCAGCCGATAACTGGCAGCTATGAGGGAAATAAATTAGTCTATTTGTTCCTAAAGGGAAAACTTTATCTAATTTTATAAAGATAAAGTAAAACAGTAGAACTAATTTATACATGGAGCCCATGTTTTACCTTTCGGATTTAACCCGGGAAGGTAGATTCCTCTTAGTTGAGGTATCTATTTTCTCGGGTTTTTTTAATTTATTTAGATGAGAGGAAGGGTGGTGAAAATTTTAATTTCAGTTTTAGATATCTAGAAAAAAATAAGGAGGGTATTTATTTTATGAGTAATTCAAATAGTGGAACATTAGAAAATTTATTCAAACTGCAGGAAAATAACACTGATGTAAAGACTGAGTTAATTGCTGGTTTTACAACTTTCATGACAATGGCCTATATTATTTTTGTTAACCCTGCAATTTTAAGTGATGCGGGAATGCCTTTTGATGGAGTATTTATTGCTACTATCATGGGTGCAGTTTTAGGTACAATGGCAATGGCTTTATTAACTAACTATCCTTTTGCTTTAGCTTCTGGAATGGGCTTAAATGCATTTTTTGCTTATTCAGTAGTTATTGGTATGGGTGTTACCTGGCAGGCGGCACTGGGAATCATATTCCTGGAAGGTATTATTTTTATTATTTTGAGTGTAACCCCTGTTAGAGAAATGATTGTTAATAGTATTCCAATGGCCTTAAAGACAGGTATCAGTACCGGTATCGGTTTATTTATCGCTTTTATCGGACTTCAGAATGCAGGGATTGTTGTAGCCGATCAGGCAACTTTAGTTGCAATGGGTAGTGTTTTAACAGGACCCGGTCTGGTAGCTTTATTTGGTTTATTAGTGACAGGTATTTTGCATGCTAAAAAAGTTAAGGGAGCTTTACTCTGGGGTATCTTAGCTTCTACAGCTTTTGGTTGGATTAATGGAGTAACACCAGCTTTTAATGGTGTAGTTGCAATGCCACAAATGTCTGATTGGTCAGATGTATTATTTCAGTTAGATATTGGTGCAGCTTTAAACTTTGGGATGATGGGAGTTTTACTTTCATTTCTCTTTGTTGATATGTTTGATACTGCTGGAACTTTAGTTGGTGTAAGTCAGCAGGCTGGATACTTAGATGAAAATGGAGATTTACCAAAGGCCAGCCGCGCACTTTTAGCTGATGCTATTGGTACTACTGGTGGTGCTTTATTTGGTACAAGTACAGTAACAACATATGTAGAGTCTGCTTCTGGTGTAGCTGAAGGTGGACGTACAGGTTTAACTGGTGTAGTTGTTTCAATACTATTCTTCTTATCTTTATTCTTTAAACCATTAATTGGAATAGTTCCTGGAGCAGCAACAGCACCAGCCTTAATTGTTGTTGGTACAATGATGATGACCAATATTACAAAGCTTGACTGGGATGACTTTACAGAAATCCTGCCGGCTTTTGTAGCTATGATTGCTATGCCATTAACCTATTCAATTTCTAATGGTATTGCACTTGGATTTATCGTTTATCCAATAGTTAAGCTCTTTACTGGTAAAGGTAAAGATGTTCACTGGTTAGTATATGTTCTTGGTGTAGTATTTGTATTCTATTTTGTTATTCACTAATCAAAGTTGAATATTTCTGTTCTGTATAAAAAAGCAGGCAACTCCAATTCTTAAAATTGGGGTTGCCTGCTTTAATTAATTTATATTACATTCATTAAATTTTTCATTTTTGAATGATTGATAATTATTCCTCTATCCTATTTAACTCCAGCATCTTTTCGTAACTAACTGCTCCAAAAGCCTTTTCCTTAATTATTCCATTTTGATCAAGAAAATAGCTGCTTGGAATTCCTCTGATCAGATAATTTCGAGCTGTATCCTTACTATTATCTAAAAGTACAGGAAAGGAAAGTCCATTCTGCATCATGAAATTGGCAGCTGTTGATTTACTTTCACCAACATTTACTGCTAGAATAACAACTTCTTCTCCATATTCCTCATGTAATTTCTGCATATCTGGCATTTCCTGTCTGCAGGGGGGGCACCAGCTGGCCCAGAAATTGAGAAAGACTTTCTGACCGTGATAATCACTTAAACTTACCTGCTCACCATTCATATTCTCTAGAGTGAAATCTGGAGCCTGCATTCCCACTTCTGTTCCTATTTCTGCAGCGACTTTAGTTGTGTTATTTTGTAGGTAGAAGAAAGAAGCACCACCTACCAGCAGAGCCACTACTAAAAGTATTGAAACCTTTTTTTTCATTATTTATCCCTCCAACTAATAATCAATTTCAGCTTATTATTAATTATATAAGTAAAACACTCAAATTTCCAGTTTTTTAGGCAGAAATATCGCAAAAAATTAATATAGCTCCAGAATAGCTTCCGATAAATCTTAAAAAGCAGTATATTTTAAGATTTAATTTTCAATATTTTTTTCTATAATTTCTTTAGAATTTTCTGCAATCAGCTCGGGATAATCAAGGTGAATGTAGTGGTCTCCCGATAAAATATATGTTTGGCCACCGCTTGTTTTCGCATAAGAATTTATACTATCCTGCCAGTAGTCTTCTTCAGTTCTACTGGAAATAAAAGCAAAGAAGGGTGTTCCAAGTTTTCCCTGTTCAGATACTATTTTTGAGTTAGCAGCTGCCTGATCAACTTCTTCCCACATGTTTTCAGTCTGAACCCTTCGATAAAAGATTGTCCTGGCAACTTCAGTTTCTTTTTCTGTTAAAAGTCCTTTTTTGGCAGCCATAAAATTGTTATCAAAAACATCGGACTGATTTCGAACTAAACCTGTACGGGTCAGGATAGATATTAGAGGAGATAAAGATGGTTTGTCTTCAGTTTGCTTAATAAAACCCGGCACCAGAGGATCCAGACCGATAACTGCTGTTACTTCTTTCGGGTAAAGATTAGCCCAGTAGATAGCTTCCAGACCGGCCAGAGAATGGGGAAATAAAACAAAAGGGGCACTTTCTCCTGCTAGCTTTAAAGCTGACCGAGTTTCCTGAAGTACTGTTTTTAAATCCCTATCAGCAGAACTGATCTCACTCCAGCCGTAGCCGGCTCTTTCGACAACTGCAATTCGATAGTCGGATGATAATTTTTCAAAAAGAACTTTAAAGTCATAATAGGGAGAAACTGTTCCCAGACCGGACATAAAAACCAGAGTTTGATTTCCCTCTCCTTCGGCATAAACATGGAGCTTTTTTCCATTTATTTCTACCATTTGACCGGGAGCTGGATATTTCTCTTTTTCCTCAGCAATTAATTTACGGTGCTCAAAATAACTACTTAAAACTACAAATGAAACTAAAGCAATTAAAATTAAAGGTATAATAATTAATGTTCTTTTAAATATTTTTTTCAGTTTGATCTCTCCCTTTTAAACTTTCCTTTTTTGATTCTAAATTTTGATTTAAATTCTTATATTTTCGATTGCTAAAATAGGCTATAAAAAAGGCTAAAACTTCTGTAATTAAGATAATGTTTAAGACGGCATTCCACCCATAAGCATGATGAGTACCAAGCAGCATTAAAAGCAGAAAAACTGATAATCCATCTCCAAAAAGCACAGCCAAATAAGCCAGTTGGGTAGAAGAAGTCTTGTAAATAGTCCACGAAAAAGCAAGGGCACTTACTGTTCCAATCAAAGCTCCAAAAACAAAATAGATAAGTATTGAATTAAGCAAATTACTATTTGGGTTTAGAAATAGGTGCTCAAAAATTGCGATTACAACTCCAACCAGACCTGAAGGCAGCAAATTATAAATATAATCTTTAATTTTTTTCATTATTATCTCCTCACAGTCCTAAGTATTCTTTAAAATCACCGGCATAGCTGCGCGAAACTTCGACTTCCTTTTTGGAATCCAGTTTTAAAAGCAGGCGGCCGTTAAACCAGGGAACAATTTCGCTGATATGGATGATGTTGACTATTTCTGACCTGTTGATTCTGACAAATCCTTCGGCAGCCAATTCTTCTTCCAGCTGATATAATTTATCTTTAAGCCGATATTTTTTATTATTTGCCCTGGCATAGATGATGCTGTTTTGGGCTTCAAAAAGTATGATCTCTTTATAATTTATAATTTCATAATTTTCATCCAGCTGACCAATTAAATGACCCTGCATTGATTTTTCTTCTTTTGCGGCCTGCTTTAAGAGCTGATTTTCTAAGAATGAAATCAACTGATCAATTTTCTGGGGGTTAAAAACAAGACTGAGTCCATCTCCTGTAATTTTCTTACCCTTTTCAACCAGTGCCAGCTCTGCCTGCTCGGAAATTTCAAAATTTCTGGCTTCCAGGAAATCTTTTAATAAAAGCTGGTATGAATTTGAACAGATTAGTTTTACCTTCATAGATATTTGCCTCCAGACTTTCTATTTGCTCCAGACTTGAATTTATAATATTTTACATTATCCTAATTATATTAACAAAAGATAGCCAAAGTAAAGAAAAAATTCCATAATTATTGAATAGTTACTAAAGAATAATTATTTCCAGCTTTTCCTGTTAAAAATAGAATAGCATATTTTATAAATTTAGAAAATAGATTTTAGCTAAGTCGCAGCTCAGAGAGTTTAAGTCGTATTTTTTTGGTATTAAAATTATATAGGGCAGGTTATCCAGTTTAAATGGTGACTTAAGTTTTGATATTTACCTTTTAGCTAAAAAATTCAGTCGTTTAAACTGATACTGCCAGGGTGTTCTGGAAAGAAATATAAAAAATATGTAGTTTTAATTGATTTTTCTTTTCATTACTCTAATCTATGATAAAATATAAATAAGAGAAAAATTCGGATAATTTATTTATCGAGATCTAAAATTTATCTTAAATTATCTCTGCAGCTTATTTCAGTTTTGAGGTGAATACTAATTAAATATAATAAGGAGGAAAATTATGATTAATAAATCAACACTTAGAAAACCTGAATTAGCAGAAGAGGGCTGGCGGAAGATTCAGTGGGTAGCAGATAAAATGGATATTTTAAATGAAATTTTAAAGGAACATCAAGAATCACAGCCGCTGGCAGGTAAAAAGGTGGCAATCTGTCTTCATTTAGAGGCTAAAACTGCCTATATGGCTTATGTGATCAGTCAGCTCGGAGCAGATGTTGCTATTGCCGGCAGTAATCCACTTTCAACTCAGGATGATGTAGCAGCAGGACTGGCAGCTCATGGAGTGATGGTTCACAGCTGGTATGGTTCAACACCAGAAGAATATAAGGAACATTTAAATAAGGTCTTAAATATTGAGCCGGATCTGATTATCGATGATGGTGGAGATATGGTTGAGACTCTACATAAAGATAGAAAAGAGCTCTTAGAAAATATTATTGGAGGCGCAGAAGAAACTACTACCGGAATTCACCGACTGGAAGCAATGGAGGGTGATGGGACTCTGGCTTTTCCAATGATGGCAGTAAATGATGCTAAATGTAAATCGCTTTTTGATAACCGCTATGGTACAGGCCAGTCTGTCTGGGATGGAATTATGAGAACCACCAACCTGGTAGTTGCCGGTAAAACTGCTGTTGTCGCCGGTTACGGCTGGTGTGGTAAGGGTGTGGCTATGCGTGCTAAAGGACTTGGTGCCAGAGTTGTAGTAACTGAGATTGATCCAATTAAAGCCAGTGAAGCCTGGATGGACGGTTTTGAAGTGATGCCGATGCAGGAAGCAGCCAAAAAGGGAGATTTCTTTATTACAGTTACCGGCTGTAAAAATGTAATTGACGAAGAAGACCTCAAGGTCATGAAAGATGGAGCAATTTTAGCCAATGCAGGTCATTTTGATGTTGAAGTTTCCAAACCTGCTTTAAATAAGCTGGCCGTAGAAGTCAGTGAAGCCAGAAAGAACATTAGAAAATTTGAATTAAAAGATGGACGCAAACTATATCTATTAGCTGATGGACGTCTGGTTAATCTGGCAGCAGGAGATGGACATCCAGCGGAAATTATGGATATGACCTTTGCCCTACAGTTATCTTCAATACTTTATTTAAATCGAAATCAGAATTTAGATGCTCAGGTCTATAATATACCTGATGATATTGATAATATGGTAGCAGATTACAAACTTAAGTCTTTAGACATCGAAATTGATCAACTTTCAGAAGAACAGGAAAGCTATATCAACAGCTGGGAAAATTAATATATAAATATATATATGTACCAGGTACAAAACGGCGGTTTTGTACCTGGTTATAAAGAAATTATTCACTTGTACCTGGTACCTATTAATAAAGAGGTGTATTAATTGCAGAATATAGAAAAAGTGCAGAAGATTATTGACAATGTGGAAGAAGTAATTTTAGGTAAAAATAGAGTAATTAAACTTGCTCTGGCAGCAATGATGGCAGAAGGTCATATTTTATTTGAAGATGTGCCTGGAGTTGGTAAAACAATTCTGGTTCGTTCTCTGGCCCGCTCAATTGGCTGTTCTTTTAAAAGAGTCCAGTTTACCCCTGATCTTTTACCTTCAGATATCACCGGAGTTTCAATCTATAATCAAAAAACAAATGAATTTGAATTTAGAGAAGGCCCAATTTTATCACAGGTGGTGCTGGCAGATGAGATTAATAGAGCCACTCCACGGACTCAGTCAGCCTTATTGGAAAGTATGGCTGAAAAGCAGATTACAGTTGAGGGAATAAGCCGCAGACTTGCTGATCCCTTTATTGTGATGGCAACTCAGAATCCAATTGAATATGATGGAACCTTTCCCCTGCCGGAAGCACAGCTTGACCGTTTTTTAATCAGGCTGGAAATTGGTTATCCGGAATCAAAAGATGAAGAGCAGATCTTAGAAAATCTTCAGCTCCAGCATCCAGTGGAAAAATTGGAAGCAGTAATGACTGATCAGGAATTTATTGAGCTGCAGGATGATGTTAAAAAAGTTCATGTTGATCAGAAGCTGAGAAAATATATTGTTTCACTGGTGAACCAGAGTCGCAGCCACAGTGATCTGGAACTGGGAGCCAGCCCCAGAGGCAGTATTGCCTTAATGAAGATGGCTCAGGCCTGGGCAGTAGTTAATGAGCGGGATTATATAATTCCAGATGACATTAAAGAAATTGCAGCTGCGGTTTTAGCGCACCGTTTAATTATTAAATCAAAAAGCAGGCTCAGAGGTGCAGATAAAGAAAAAATTATTAAGGAGATAGTCAGAAGAACCGAGGTGCCGGTAATTGATTAATTTTCTAGCTCTGGGTTTAGTAACCTATCTGGGAGGAGCAGTTTTACAGCGGACAATTTTATTTAAGCTGGCCTATTTTTTCCTCCTCTTTCATTTTATAATTAAATATTATCATTATAATATTTTTAAAAACTTAAAAGTCTCTCATCGACTTAAAAATGATCATCTGTTTTTTAATGAAGAGGTGGAAACAATAATTGAGGTTGAAAATAATAGCTTTCTGCCTATTCTCTGGTTTAAATTAGAGGAATTTCTTCCCGGCCAGCTGACAACTTTAGAAGAACAGCATTTAAGTTATTTTAAAGTCGGTGAAAAAAAGGAATGGCGCTTTCAGCTTAGGGCAAAAAAGAGGGGGCTCTACAAAATTGGTCCCCTGAGGTGGGAATTTGGTGATTTTTTGGGTTATCAGCTGACAAAGGGAGAACTTGAAGAACTGGAATTTTACATCTATCCTAAAGTTTTAGAGTTAGAAGAGCTGGGACTTGCCTCCAGAATCCCCTTTGGTAATTCTAAGTGGCCCCAGCCAATTTACAAGGATCCCTATCGTAATGCAGGTATTAGAGAATATCAGCCTGCTGATCGCTTAAATAAGATTCACTGGAAGGCCACAGCTAAAACAGGTGAACTTAAATCCCGCAAAAATGAATCAACTGTTTCCATTGATACAGCTCTAGTTTTAAATATGTCACAGAATGACTATGGCCTTAAATTTTTAGAAAGCAAGACAGAACTTGCTGTAACTGCAGCAGCTTCGCTGGCCTATTATTTAAATCGAGCCGGCCACAGCTATAAGTTTTTGAGCAATGCAGTAATTGCAGGCCAGGACAAAGAGGAATTTGCTGCCTATCAGGCCCAGATTTCTAAAGAAGAATTAGCTGTTCAAGAATCAGAAGCTAAACTTAGAGCCGAAAAATCTAAGACTGATAAAGTTAAAAGTGAGCAGAAAAAGGCAGCTCAGGAAAGTTCAGCTGCAGAATCCAATCATAATTTTGAAAGTTATTTAAAACTGCCTTCAGGCAGTGGAGATTCTCATCTGCAGGAACTGCTGGAGCTCTTAGCCAGGGTAGAAATTTCTGAGTCGGATAATTTTCTCAATCTGCTGACTGAAGAACTAAATTTAGGCTGGGGTGGCACATTGATTATCTTTACAGAAAAAGATGATCACGAGTTAATGCAGGTTGTACAGAATCTGCTGCGCCGTGGATATAATATTAAAATTATGATTATGGGTGATCAGGTGGTTCACAGAGAATATGAACATAAACCCTATACAGCATCACTTTCGATCCATCACCTCAGGCGGGAGCGTGATCTGAATGAAGGCCAGAGAATATAACTTTAAATACAGCTATTTTTATCCCTTTATGGGAGTACTGCTTTATTTTATCCTGTCTTTACTGTTTTTTTACTTAATTGAAGTTAAATTTGAATTTATGCAGCTCAACAATATATTATATCTGCTTTTTTTTATATTTTTAGTCGAAGCTATTTTTCATACTAGTGCAGCCCTGGAAGTTAAAATTCCAGCCCTGACTTTTATAGTTGAGTTTGGAGTTTACCTGTTTGCTGTAATTTTATTTAGCGGCCGTTACCAGGGCTTAGACTCTATTTTTGTTCTTGCTAA
>Ga0136557_1002456_pt1 | contig 10730 bp, 7 predicted proteins | sample AntRauTorckE6832_FD_104796 | JGI IMG/M metagenome (GOLD analysis project Ga0136557, IMG submission 104796) | Saline lake microbial communities from Rauer Islands, Antarctica - Metagenome Torckler E6 #832 | ecosystem: Environmental > Aquatic > Non-marine Saline and Alkaline > Saline | place...
GCAGGTCGCGGGTGAATGCAAACACCGCAACCGCGGCGATGCCCAGAACCGTGATTTCGCCGAGGGTGTCGAAACCGCGGAAATCCACCAGAATGACGTTGACCACGTTGGTCCCGCCGCCGCCGGAAACGCTGTTGGCAAGGAAGTAGCCGGAAATGGTGTCGGCGGGGCGGGTTATCACCGCGTAGGCAAAGAGTGCGACGCCGATTCCGGCCAGGCCTGCCAGGCTCAGGTCACGGGCAACCCGGCCGATACCCGACTCCCTTGGGGAAGTCTGCGGCAGAAAAGACAGCGCCAGCATCATGATGACCACAGCCATGACTTCTACAGAAAGTTGTGTCAGTGCCAGGTCGGGAGCCGAAAACCGGGCGAACGCCAGGGTGACAAAAAGGCCGGTAACCGACAGCAGAAGCAGGGCTGGCAACCGCTGATGATGGAACAGGGCCACGCCGATGGCTGAAAGGCAAAGGATGATGGCACCGAAAACGCTGAGGGCATCAACCGATGTCAGTTCCGACGGGCCCCGCCAGCCGTTATAGCCGATGAGCATCCACAGCGCCGGTGCGATCGCTGCCACCAGAATGAACGCCAGATAACGCTGAAGCGAACCGTTTTCCAGACGATGAACCTGAGTCTGGGCGAAACGGATGCCGCTCTGCAGAATCCGCTCGAAAATGTTCTTTGCATCCACTTCGGGTAACCCGCGGTGAATGGCGAACAAGGGGTTCCGGGCCAGGTAAAAGACAAGTCCGCCGGTCATTGCGATCATGCTCATCATCGCTGGCACCTGGGCGTCGGCCAGCGCAGAGAAGTCGTAAGGTGGCAGGCGGGTCAGGGCTGTGGCAGAAACGGCCAGGTGAACCAGCGTGTCGTAGACTGGCTGTGGCGCAAGCCCTACCACCAGTGACCCGAACGCCAGGATAGCCAGTGGTATCAGCATACGCGCTGGCTTTTTCTTGGGTGGCCAGTGGGGAAGGTTTACCGGTTGCCCATTAAAGAAGACGTTATGAAAAATGCGTATGGAATAGGCCACGGAAAACAGCCCTGCCACGGTGACCCAGACCGGAATGACCGTGCTGGCCCAGCCGGGCGCGCTTATCAGCAAGCTTTCTGAGAACATCATTTTCTTGCTGAGATAGCCGCTCATCAATGGCAGCCCGGCCATGGCCGCCGCTGGCACGATGGAAATCAGCATCAGTGCCGGCATGGTTTTCCACAAACCGTTGATATTGCGCATATCCCGGCTGCCGGTGGCCTGGTCAACAATGCCTGCCATCATGAACAGCGGGGCCTTGAAGAGCGCATGGCAAACCAGATGAAACAGCGCCGCGGCCATGGCCATCTCGCTGCCCATGCCCATCAACAGGGTGATCAGCCCCAGGTGTGAAATGGTGGAATAGGCCAGCAGGCCCTTGATGTCGTGCATGAACATGGCCACGAACGCGCCCACCATCAAAGTGACCATGCCGGTCACGGTAACCAGGCTGAACCAGAGGTCAGTGTCGCCCATGGCCGGATGCAGGCGAGCCATCAGGAACAGGCCGGCTTTCACCATGGTGGCGGAATGCAGGTAAGCAGAAACCGGCGTTGGCGCCGCCATGGCATGGGGTAGCCATAGGTGAAACGGCGCCTGGGCGGATTTGGTGAAAGCGCCGAGCAGGATCAGCGAGAGGGTCAGGGGATAGCGGCTGTCACTGGTAATGGTATCGGAAGCGGCCAGAATGTCGCTGATCTGGTAGCTGCCAACGATCTGCCCTAGAAGCAGAATGCCACCCAGCAGGGCCAGGCCACCGCCACCGGTGATCACCAGCGACATGCGGGCACCCCGACGGGCGCCACGGCTGGTCCAGGTGAAGCCGATCAGCAGAAAGGATACCAGGCTGGTAAGTTCCCAGAAGATCAGCATGAACAGCAGGTTTTCCGACAGCACAATGCCCAGCATGGCGGTCATGAAAAGCTGGATCAGCACAAAGAAGCGACCGGCGGTGTCCTTACCGGCAAAATAATAGCGGGCGTAAACAATGATGAGGCAGCCGATACCGGTAATCAGCACAGCGAAAAGCCAGCTCAGTCCGTCCAGCCTGAACGCCAGGTCAAGGCCGATTCCGGGTATCCAGGACAGGGTGTAGACCAGAGCTTCACCGGACTGGATTCGGGGAAGGTACCCCAGCAGCAGAAACAGGCAAACGGCCGGAGCAATCAGAGCAAGGGCCGCATGGAACTGCAGATTGGCCGCGCCCGGCCGTTTGAGTCTTGCAATGAATGATGCGATTGCGCCTAAAACGGGCAAAAAGACAAGCAGCCCAATGTCCATAGCGGGGTTCAACCGGTCAGTAAGGTTTTTAAGAAGTTTACTCTATCATGAATGAGCGGTCACAGATGAGCATTTTGCCGGACCAGAGCCCGAATGCCGCGACGATAGAAAGCGTAAGCCATGATGCCCGCCAGAAGATTGCCCGCCAGTGCTCCGGTCATCAATCCGTTGATGCCACCCATCTGCGCGCCGACCCACAGAAACGGCAGGAAACAGGCAAAGAGTCTCAGCGTTGAGACCAGCAGCGCCCGCATTGCCAGTCCCAGGGCGTTGCACACGGATACCATCAGGATACAGACACCGAGGCCGCTGTAGCTGAGCGGCACCCGGGTAAGGTAGCTGCCCAGAACCTCGCTCACGTCCTGATCGCTGCTGAACAGATCCGCCGCCATCCCGGATGTTGCGGCCCATAACAGGCCAATTGCCAGGTGCCAGATCACCACAAAGCGCACAGCGAGACGGATCAGCCTGCGGATCTGCTCGATTTTGCCCTCACCGAGCATGTGACCGATCATGGGCGGCATGGACATGGTCAGCGCCAGCACGACCACAATCGAGAAGAACTCCAGGCGAGTGCCGAGGCCCCAGGCAGCGACCGCAGCGGAGCCGAATCCGGCAACGATCGCTGTTGCCGCCATGGCGGAGGCTGGCGGCATAAGCTGACTGATCATGGCGGGCGCCATAATGCCCCCGAGTTGCCGCAGAGCTCTGGCAAGTGCCAGTTCGGTAATGTCGAACCTGAGCCACTGCGCCTTGAACAGTTTCGGGTAGATCAGCAGGCAGCCCAGGGCAAAAGAGGTTACGGTGGCGATTGCGGCGCCCGGAAGCCCCCAGTCGAAAACGAAGATAAACAGGGGGTCCAGCGCGATGTTCAGCAGACTGGTAGCCACCATGAGGTAGCCCGGTAATTTTGTATTGCCGTGAGACCGGCAGACGCTGTAACCGAAATACAGCATGGCGCCGGTCCAGGCCGACATGAGCCAGGGAATCCAGTAACTGCGGATCAGCGGCAACAGACTCTGTTCGGCCCCCAGCATGGTCATGATCAGGGATTGCGATAGCCAGAGCCCGAGGCACAACACCAGAACCAGCGCCGCGCCAACCAGAACCACAAGGCCGCCAAGTCGCTCTGCCCTTAGCGGGTCACCTTGCCCAAGGGTTCTGGAGATGATTGCAGTGGTGGCAATGCCCAAGCCAACCTGCAGGCCAATGATCAGCTGCTGCATGGGCAGGGTAAAACCCAGGGCGGCCAGTGGGTCCCGCCCCAGCTGTCCGATAAAGGCGCTGTCCACCAGTTGAAAGGTCATCAGCGACAGAACACCGAACAGCATGGGCCAGGTCATCGAAAACAGATGACGGCCCAGGCTCCTATTGGAAGTGGCAGCGTCTGCTGACAAGCCCTTTACAGTGCTTTCAGAGCTGCGTCGTAGTCAGGCTCGTGCTTGATGTCGTCGACCAACTCGCTGTGCAGCACCTTGTCGTTCTCATCCAGCACGACCACCGCCCGCGCGCACAGCCCCGCTAATGGCCCACTCTGAATGGCAACACCATAATCCTGCTGGAAGCTGTAGTTACGGAAGCTGGACAGGGTAATCACGTCCTTGAGCCCTTCGGCACCGCAGAAACGGCCCAGGGCAAAAGGCAGGTCGGCTGCAACCACCAGTACCACGGTATTGTCCAGTTCACTGGCCTTCTCATTGAACTTGCGGGTAGACGCTGCGCATACCCCGGTATCAATACTTGGGATGATGTTCAGAATTTTCCGCTTTCCGGCCCAGTTTTGGAGTGTGACGTCTTCCAGGCCCTGATTAGTGAGCGTGAAAGCAGGTGCCTGATCGCCGGTCTGCGGCAGCGTTCCGCTGACATCAATCGGGGTACCGTCAAGTTTTACGTTGCTCATGAGCATGTCCTCTGATCTTGAAATGGATTTTGTTTTCAACAGCGTACTCTTTTTAGCTCATTCTGGATGATTTTTCACGGCGCGGGCTCTGATGAAGTCGCTCAATGCACTGGCGACGGCATCAAATTCCGGATTGTACGTCAGCCGGCTGGTCGACACCGGTTGCTCCTGATCACTCCAGGCGCTGAACCAGAGTTCATCCGGTGCCAGTGCCCGGCATTCCTCCAGGCTCATCCGGTTGGGCTCCAGGCATCTCTGGAGCGGCATCCCGACCCCGTAGAGAAGATTGTCCGGGGACGCCGGCAGTGACTGGTGGGAAAGTTCCAGGATATTCAAGTCAGGCCGGTAGCTATCGAACAGGTTGATTCGTTTGTCTGGCGGGTAGGGCCAGCTCCGGCGCTGGTCGCGGAAAACCAGCATGCGGTTGTCCTGATGGCTGAATCGGGTATTAAAACTGTCGATCAGATAGGGCAGGTTGATCACGGAATCGGCTTCCGTTGCCAACAGAAACAGTGGCACGTCAGAGGGCTCAGGGGCTGAAAACTGCGTTTGCAGACTTTCAAGAACGTCCGTGAGCTGAACGGCTGCGTTGATCGTCAGGGATTCATATTTAACGGGGTTCAGCTCGGGCTCTTTTTCAACGAAATCCAGAAACAGATTTGCGGTGCTGGCCAGCCAGAGGTAGTTATCCAGGCCATTCAGTTTCCAGGCTGGGGCAATGGCAACAAGTCCGGCAGGCTGTGGTTGCTGATCAGCAAGGGCTATTTCGGTGGCCAGGGAACCGCCCAGAGAAAAACCGCCGATCAGGGCAATATCCACATCGTCAGCCAGCGCATTGAAATGCAATCTGACCTGCTCACGCCAGATATCCGCGTCTGCCCGGATCATGTCGCCGGGACGGGTTCCGTGGCCCTGAAGTAGCACAGTGCGGACTTCGACACAGTCTTTTGCCAGCACTCTGGCAAAATCCCGAAAGACAAACGGCGAGTCGCTCAGGCCGTGGATCAGGAGAATGCCGCGTGTCGGAGCATCGGTGCAGGTTTCGGGTGGAACTGAGCGGAATGGCATGTTCCAGTCCACCTGATCCTGCCGCGGGAACCCCGAAACTGCTACCAGATTGTCTTCCAGGTAGCGTCTGGTGGCAGCCAGGTAAGCCGGAAAATCGCTGACGTTGCCGGAAGTCAGCCGGCTGTCCGATGTCTGATAGAGCGGAGAAGTGGCGGAGCACGCCGATAAAAGGCTGACCGCAACCACAAAGAGAAAGGTGAACAGGGCTTTTGGCATGGATCGCTTTTACCAATAAATTGATGGAAGACTCAGACAGTCGGACAAAGCAGTTACGATAAGCGACCACCGACTGGATGATAGCAAGGAGATAATGGATGCAGCCTTACCTGGCCTTTGACGTTTACGGTACTTTAGTTGATCCCATGGGAATGTCTGAGCTGCTGGCCGGCGATGCCCGCGATGCGGCCCAGTCGGTCAGCGCTCTGTGGCGCGAGAAGCAGCTGGAATTTTCCTTCCGTAAGGGACTGATGCGTGCCTACGAAGATTTTGGTGTGTGCACCCGCCAGGCGCTGCGGTATGCCATGGCCAGCCATGGCTTGTCGCTTACCAAAAAACGGGAAGATGAACTGATGGCCGCCTATCTGCAGTTGCCCGCCTTTGATGACGCCCTGCCAGCGTTGCGAGCGCTGGAAGGCAACTATCTGATGTTCGCCTTCTCCAATGGCACGCCGGCGGCGCTCAAGAAAGTGCTGGGTCACAACGACCTGCTGCCGCTTTTTGACGGCCTGGTGTCGGTGGATGAAGTGAAGAGCTTCAAGCCGGATCCGGCGGTATACGCCTACGCCCGTCGCGCCACCGGGGCCATGGACCAGCCGCTGTGCCTGGTGTCCAGCAATGCCTGGGATGTGATTGGCGCCCGTTCGGCGGGGCTGATGGCCATCTGGGTGCAGCGGGATCCGCATAAGGTGTTCGAGGACTGGGGGGTTGAGCCGACCGCAACCGTTAACAGCCTGTCTGAGTTGCCTGGTGTATTGTCCAATCTGTCCTGAGCCGGTTCGGGAAAAGCGGGTGGCCGCTCAGTCAGAGCGCGCCGCCAGCCAGTCTGCAACTTCCAGCCAACTCGCCCTTGGCGCCTTGCTGCCCGCCAGAATCCCCATATGCCCGCCCGGCACCACCCGAAAAGTCACGTCTTCCGACCGGATATGATCCTGAATCCTGCCCACTGCATCGGGCATGGCCAGGGTGTCGGTCTCTCCGGCGATGGCGAAGAGGTTGGCGGTGACGTTTTCAAGCCTTGCCATATCATCGCCGATCTGGATCCGGCCCTTTGAGGGCTGGTTTCCGATCCACAGGCGAACCACAGCGTCCTGAACAATGCCGCCGGGGTAGGCCACCATGCGATCCAGAAAGGCTGACGTAGTGGCGTGGTCGGCGACGAAATCCCGGTCCCCGAGTTTTACCAGCAATTCCCAGTAACCTTTGAAGCTGCCAATGGGATTGGTCAGTTTGAAGCCCAGGGTATTGGCCCAGCCGGGGCTGTGGAACCAGACTGGTTTCAGGTCGTGCAGTTTGAACCCGGTGCGTTTCTGAACGAAGTCGGCCGCGCCGGATACCCCCTGATACAGCAGGCCCAGAACGCCGGAGGCATGACTGTCCACCGGTGAGCCTACCACTATCGCATTGCGGATGTGCTGGTCCTGGCTGAGTGCGGAATAGAACAGGGTGAACATGCCGCCCAGGCTCCAGCCGTGTAATGACAGCTCCTGCTCGCCACTGTGTTCCCGCACCCGGTTCAGGGAGGCCGGCAGCAGTTCCGCCACGTAGGTGTGAAGGTTGTAGTGGCTGTGTTGGCGGGTAGGGACGCCCCAGTCGATCAGATAGACTTCGAAGCCTTTGGCCCGCAGGAAACGCACCAGACTGCGCTGGGGGAACAGGTCGTAGATCAGCATGTTGACCGCCAGTGGCGGCACAATCACGATGGGCGTTTTATGACGGGTCGGCGATACCGGGACAACAAGATCGTCCAGCTCAATGGTGGACTCAGCCAGTGGTGGGTAGTAACGCAGGCTGACCAGGCCATCGTTGTGCAGTATTTCAAAGGGGGTTTTCCCGGCCTGCACCATACTGGCTGCGTGAAAGATCCGGTCGTAGGCGTTTTTGAACAGGTTGGACATAGAGTGTCAGTAACATTTGAAAGTGGTGGAATCTCAGACCGACGATAGTAGAGCAGCCTAACGGCTTCACCTATGGCACAATCGTCCAACGCCACTGGCAAACCGGTCAAATTCGGCCAACGAAACAACAACCAGAATAACAGGATGCCCATGCTCAGTTTTCTGCCCGCCACCCTTATTGGTGTCATCAACTCCATTCTGCTGGGATTGAATACCGCTTTCTGGTGTCTTCTGCTGTACATCCCGGCGGTGTTCAAACTGATCATCCCACACAAGGGTTTTCGGGTGCTGTGTACCCGCCTGATCATCTGGATTTCCGAGTCCTGGGTGGCCTGCAACACCGGCTGGATGAAACTGACCCACGGCACCAGATGGACCGTTGAGGGTGACGAGAAGCTGAAGCGGGAAAGCTGGTATCTGGTGCTGAGCAACCACCAGAGCTGGGTGGACATTTTCGCCATGCAACGGGTGTTCAACCATCGGGCACCGTTTCTGAAGTTTTTTCTGAAACAGCAGCTGATCTGGGTGCCGGTGATAGGACTGGCCTGGTGGGGCCTGGATTTTCCGTTTATGAAACGCTATACCCGCGAATATCTCATCAAGCATCCGGAAAAGCGTGGTGAGGACCTGAAAGCCACTCGCAAAGCCTGCGAAAAGTTCCGCTTTACCCCGGTCAGCGTGATGAATTTCGTGGAAGGCACCCGCTTTACCCCGGCCAAGCATGATAAACAGAAATCAAAGTATACCCATCTGCTGACGCCCAAGGCGGGCGGCGTGGCCTTCGTGCTGGACGCTATGGGAGATTCGATCGATACCCTGGTGGATGTCACTATCGCTTACCCGGGTGGCGCACCGTCCTTCTGGGACTTTATGTGCGGAAGAATCAGCGCGGTGAAGATGAATATCGATACGGTGGCCATTCCCGAGCATCTTAAAGGTCGGGATTACGCCAGCGACGCCGAGCACCGCAAGAACGTGAAGAACTGGCTGGGTGATCTGTGGCGGGAGAAGGATGAGCGCCTGTCCGGGATGCTTGAACAGGGCTAGGTCTATTCGTCGGGGTCGTCATCCTCAACTTCATCGGGGTGCTCCGCCTTGTAGCGCTCCCACTCTTCCCAGTCATGAGGCGTCCCCGCATGGGGCCGCTTCAGATGCTTGGCATGCTCCATAGCGTTGTGGCGCAGGCTGTGGTCCCGCTCCTCTTCTTCATCGTCGAAGCCGTGCTTTTTGAGAAACTCCGTTGCGCTGATCGGCATTTGGATTTACCTCCGTAACCGCTGATGGGCTCTTATTAATACGGTGGTGCTCTTAAGCCGGATTTTCAACCAGTTTGAAAAGAATCTGCTTCCGCTCGTCGTCCACGCCGGCAAAGGTGACGGTCACCGGCTGCTCCAGCTGGAACATACGGCCATTCTTGTTATGAACCAACCGCAGGGTGACCGGGTCAAAGCTGAACTTGCCGTCCAGGGTTTTGCAGCTTACGAAACCTTCCAGGCCATTGCTGCTCAGGCGCACAAAAAAGCCGGCGGGGGTTGTGCGGCTGATGGCGCCGGTGAATTCGCCTTCTCCCAAGGTTCTGGCAAAATCTGACTTAAGCCAGCTCTCCAGGCTGTTGGCGGCCTGGCGGGCGTGGAGCTGTGACCGCTGAAGCGTGTCCAACCGGGTGTCGTCCAGCTCGGACACGGGGGTATTCCACAGTGTCGACTTGATCAGCCGGTGAACGTGAAAGTCGGTGTACTTCCGCAAAGGCGACGTGAAAGTGGTGTAGGCGTTCAGGCCCATGCCCTGGTGCGGGCCGGGGCTGAACGACAGCTCTGCCCGGGCCAGTTGGCGGGAAATAATGGTCTTGACCGGCACGTCGGCTTCCAGACCCTCGGTCTGTTTCATCAGTTGCCGAAAGCCGTCGGCCTCGTTGATGTCCAGGCCACTGAGCTGAGGCGCAAATCCCTCAAGCAGCGTGCGGATGTTGTCGACCCGGTCATTGCGCAGCCCCGGATGCTGAATAAACAGTCCTTTGGCCTGTCTGCCCAGAAAATCCGCGGCGCAACGGTTGGCCGCGACCATGCATTCTTCCACCAGCCGGTGTGCTTCATTCTGCACCGAGGGCTCGATCAGTCGAACCCGGCGGTTTTCGTCCAGGCGAAGCCGGAATTCGGGCCGGTCACCGCTGAGCAGGGCATATTCGGCCCGCCATTTGCGAAGAGCCGTGGCTGCCTGATGCAGCTGGTCCAGGCTGTTGGTGATGGCATCGGGCAGGGCCTTGATGTCGTCGTCGGTCCGCCCGTCAATGAAATTGGACACCAGCTCGTAGCTGAGTTTGCCCTGGGATTTTATGGTCGCAAGGTGAAAACTGTAGTCTCCCAGGCTGCCGTCGTTGTTGACCTGCAGATCGCAGACCAGTGCCAGCCGGTCAACCTGCGGCATCAGCGAGCAAAGCCGGGTGCTCAGGCTGTCGGGTAGCATGGGCAGGGGCTCACCGGGAAAATAGATCGCGGTTGCCCGTTTAAAGGCTTCCTGTTCCGTGGGTGAGTCAGGATCAATCAGGGCGGTGGGGTCGGCAATGGCAATCGACAGTTTCCAGCCCGTGGGGTTGGGGTCGGCCAGCAGGGCGTCGTCCATGTCCTGGGTGCCGGGGCTGTCGATGGTAACGTAAGGCTGGTCAGTGCGGTCCTCACGGTCCGTTTTGTGGGCGCTGATCGTGCTTTCATCCAGTGATTCCGCCTGAGCCTGAACCGTGTCCGGCCAGGCATCCGGCAGGTCGAAGGTGGCCAGGGTGAGCGCCCGCTCAATGCCCGTGTCCCCGGCCTTGCCGATCACTTTCAGAATTTTTGCCTGGCCCTTGCCGTCTTTGATCGGGTGACGGTGGATTTTGCAGTAAATGAAGTCGTCGGGTTCTGCGTTCTGACGCTCTTGCGGCGGAATAAAAATCCAGCGGTTGATGCCCGGGGTTTCCGGGGCCACAAAATGCCCTTTGCCGCGGATGATGTAACGCCCCACAAAGGTATCCAGCTTCGACTGCAGCAGTTCATCCACCAGACCCTGGGTCTTGCCCTTGTCGCCTTCCTGTTCGGTCACATTGACCCGGTCACCGGGCAGGACTTTCTGCATCTCTTCCGGCGGCAGAAACAGGTCCCGGCCATTATCCAACGCCACAAACCCGAAGCGTCCGTTGGTGGCTTTGACGGTACCGGGGTACACCACCTTGTGGTCTTCGATGTCGGATTTCAGCTGGCGCAACTGGCTGAGGGCGTCGGCATTGAGCATGAACAGAACCTGACTGGATAAAAATTGAATGATGCGCCGGAGTATACCGGTTATGGCGGTATGAGTCAGA
>Ga0136557_1002457_pt1 | contig 10728 bp, 11 predicted proteins | sample AntRauTorckE6832_FD_104796 | JGI IMG/M metagenome (GOLD analysis project Ga0136557, IMG submission 104796) | Saline lake microbial communities from Rauer Islands, Antarctica - Metagenome Torckler E6 #832 | ecosystem: Environmental > Aquatic > Non-marine Saline and Alkaline > Saline | place...
AGCAGATAACGACATAAGTCTTGCTGAATACGGGATAGTGTACATAGATGAAATAGACAAAATAGCCTCTTCAAAAAACTTTTCAGGAGGAGATATCTCAAGAACAGGAGTTCAAAGAGCTCTTTTAAAACCTATGGAAGAAACTGAAATAGAACTTCAGCCTCCGCACGATCCTGTATCAATGATGGAAGCTCTCGCAGAATTTCAGAAAAGCGGAAAAAGAGACAGGAAAACAGTAAATACAAAAAATATTCTTTTTATAGTCAGCGGAGCTTTCAGCGAGCTTGAAGATGTAATATCAAAAAGACTGAAAAAAGATGCAATAGGCTTTAATGCAAACATTACAAAAGAGGATAAAAATAAGCAGATTCTCCATGATGTAATGAGTGAGGATCTTATAAATTTCGGGTTTGAATCTGAATTTGTTGGAAGACTTCCAGTAAGGGCTGTACTTGATCCTTTAAATGAAGCTGATCTTTTTGAAATCATAAACAACCCGAACAACCCAACTTTTCTAGGAAAAAAATCTGATTTTATGGCATACGGAATAAAAATAAATTTTTCCAAAGATGCCTTAAAATTTATTGCCAAAAATGCGTCAAAAGAAAAAACAGGTGCAAGAGGTCTTGTAAACTCTGTTGAAAATGCGCTCTTGTCTTTTGAAACAGCTCTTCCATCTTCTGATATTAAGAAGTTTTCTTTTACAAAAGAAATTATTGAAAATCCTTTTGAGTATATTAATAATCTTGACAATCCCGATTATATTGAAAAAAGGCATGATTTATTTAACCAGCTTTCAGAAATGGAAAAGGGGAAAATAGTCTCTTATATCAAAGATAACCGGGAAAATCTTGAAGCATCAACAGGGTTCATGTTTACAGAAGAGATGATCAAAACAGCAGCAGACCACTATATAAGTTTTATAGAAACAGTGCAGGATTCAATGTTTGCTGTTAAAAATGCTTTTTATGAAATCAAGTCGATTGAAGACGAAGCTTTTTCAGAGAAAAATCTTTATGTTGAACTTTCACAGGATGCATCCGAATTTCTGATAAATGAATATCTTTTCAATCATCAGAATTATCTTGATATAAAAAAGTCTTTTCTTGAGAATTTTTCTCTTGGTCTTATGCTGGCAAGTGAAAAAACTCACAGACACAGATTTGTTGTAACCAAAAAAGGACTTACGGATCCTGAAGGTTATATTTCCGAACTTTTAAATGAAGATAACAGAAATTTATAAAGGATAAAAATAATGATTGGTATTTCAAAACTTTACTGCGGTTCTGTTGAACCATCCGACGCATTAAGATACGGAAGAAAGTCTCAGACCCTTCCGTCACATCTTCTTCAGTTTTCAAAAGATAAAAAACCTGTGGTTGTATGGAATGTTACAAGGAGATGCAATCTTAACTGTATACACTGCTATGCACAGGCAAAAGATGAAGAGTTCTCAGACGAACTAACTACAGAAGAAGGGCTCAGACTTCTTGATGATTTTGCTGATTTCGGAGTCCCTGTAGTTCTTTTTTCAGGGGGAGAACCTCTTATGAGAAAAGATCTCACTGTGCTTGCAGAGTATGCTGTTTCCAGAGGAATGAGAGCTGTAATCTCCACCAACGGAACCCTTATAACTGAAGAAAAAGCAAAAGAGTTAAAAGAGATAGGACTCTCCTATGTAGGTATAAGCCTTGACGGAATGAAAGATGTTAATGATAAGTTCAGAGGCTTAAACGGAGCTTTTGACATGGCTATGAAAGGTATTGAAAACTGCAAAAAAGCAGGTATCAAAGTGGGCCTCAGGTTTACTATAAACAAGCACAACGCAGGAGAAATACCTAAAATTTTCGATCTTGTTGAAGAAATGAAAATACCGAGAATCTGTTTTTACCACCTTGTTTATGCAGGACGCGGTTCCCAAATGATTGAAGAAGACCTTAGCCTTGAAGATACAAGAAAAGCTGTTGATACAATAATAGAAAGAACAAAAAAACTACATGATGCCGGACAGCCAACAGAAGTTCTTACCGTAGATAACCATGCTGACGGACCTTATTTATACCTGAAACTTGAACAGGAAGACCCTGCCCGGGCAGCTGATGTTCTTGAGCTTCTGGAAATGAACGAAGGGAATAACTCAGGCCGAGGAATAGGCTGTGTAAGCTGGAACGGAGATGTTCATGCAGATCAGTTCTGGAGACACAAAACTTTCGGCAATATTAAAAATAAGCCGTTTTCAAAAATATGGTCTGAACCCGAAGATGAACTCCTTTTAAAGCTAAAAGACAAGAAAAAATATGTTAAAGGAAGATGTGCCAAGTGCAAATGGCTTGACATATGCGGAGGCAATTTTCGTGTAAGAGCTGAGGCTGCACTGGATGATGTATGGGCGTCTGATCCTGCCTGCTATCTTACTGATGAAGAAATCGGAATAGGAAAGGAATAGATTATGCTTTTTCCTGAATACAGAGCAAGAAGAATGAGATCATCTGAAAATATAAGAAGAATGATAAGAGAAACAATTCTTTCTCCTGCAGACTTAATTCTTCCTCTTTTTGCAATAGGCGGTAAGAACGTAAAAAACCCGATACCTTCAATGCCCGGACATTTTCAGCTCTCTTTGGAAAACCTTATTACAAAAGCAAAAGAAGCAAGGGATCTTGGGATTCCAGCAGTTATGCTTTTTGGAATTCCTGAAAAAAAAGATGCACTTGGAAGCTCTGCATATAATAAAAACGGAATTGTTCAAAAAGCTGTAAAAGAAATAAAAAATAAAGTTCCTGAGCTTGTTGTTATAACAGATGTCTGCCTTTGTCAGTATACTGATCACGGACACTGCGGATTTGTGGAAAAAGGTAAAATCGATAATGACGTTACAATAGATCTTCTGGGAAAAATAGCTGTTTCCCATGCAAAGGCGGGCGCGGATATGGTTGCACCTTCAGATATGATGGACGGAAGAGTCGGTGAAATAAGAGCCGCACTTGATGAAAGTGAAAAATCTGAAACTTCCATAATGTCGTATGCAGTAAAATACTGCTCTGCATATTACGGTCCATTCAGACAGGCCGCAGGTTCAGCTCCCCAGTTTGGAGACAGAAAAACCTATCAAATGGACCCTGCAAACTCGGATGAAGCTGTAAGGGAAGCAACAATGGATGTTGAAGAAGGTGCAGACATTATTATGGTAAAGCCTGCTCTTGCATATCTTGACATAATATACAGAGTAAGAGAAGAAATAGACCTCCCTGTTGCAGCATACAATGTAAGTGGTGAATATGCCATAATCAAGGCTGCTTCTGAAAAGGGCTGGGTAAACGAAAAAGAGATTACCCTTGAAACACTTACTTCAATCAAGCGTGCCGGTGCAAACATGATACTAACCTACTCTGCCCTTGAGGCCGCTAAATATTTACAGGATTAAAAGAACATGAATCACAGCCCGACTAAAAATGCACAGGACTATCCTCAGGTAAGGCTTGTTGCATGGGAAACCACAAGAAGATGCAACCTTTCATGCAAGCACTGCAGAGCTGCTGCTGAAGATCATGAATATCCAGGAGAGCTTTCAACCGATCAGGCTAAAAAAATGCTTGATGAAATCGCTGAAACAGGTTCTCCGATTATTATACTTACAGGAGGCGAACCTCTTTTACGGGAAGATATTTTTGAGCTTTCGAAGTATGGAGACAAACTGGGACTTAAAATGGTTATGGCTCCAAACGGTACACTTGTAACCGAAGAAAATGCAAAAAAAATGTATAATTCAGGAATTCAGAGAATCAGCGTCAGTATAGACGGCTCAACAAAAGAATCTCATGATAATTTCCGGGGAATGCCCGGAGCTTTTGACGGTTCAATGCAGGGGATTGAAAATGCAAAAAAATCCGGAATAGAATTCCAGATAAATACAACAATCACCCAGGACAACCTTGATGAAATCCCTGATATTTTAAATCTTGCCATAGAACTTGGCGCTGCTGCTCATCATATTTTCCTTCTTGTACCGACAGGACGGGGAAAATATATAGCTGATAAAACAATAGATGCAAAAACATACGAAAAGACCCTTAACTGGTTTTATGACCAGAGAGGCAAGGTCCCTCTTCAGCTTAAAGCAACCTGTGCTCCCCATTACTACAGAATATTAAGACAAAGGGCTAAAAAAGAAGGACAGGATGTAAACTTTGATACTTTCGGTCTTGATGCTCTAACAAGAGGATGTCTGGGCGGCATAGGATTTTGTTTTATTTCTCACACAGGCCAGGTTCAGCCATGCGGATTTCTCGAACTTGACTGCGGAAATATAAAAGAAGCCCCGTTTACAGAAATCTGGAAAAATTCTCATATTTTTAACAATTTAAGAGATTATGATTCATTAAAAGGCAAATGCGGAATCTGTTCATACAATGACGTCTGCGGAGGATGCAGGGCAAGAGCTTATGAAGCAACCAGTGATTATATGGAAGAAGAGCCTTTCTGCCTTTATCAGCCTTCAGGAAAATAAAAAAATGCACCTTGATCAGCCTGAATTAAGCGGTTTATTCTTTACCGCATACAAATAAAATATTTTCGGGCTGTAAAAAGGTGCATTAAAAATACAACTCAAACTTTATGCTTTTACTGATCTTTTCATTATAAAAGCTGCAAATAAAATCCCTGCTGCCAAAAGAACAAGTGTAGACGGTTCAGGAGTAGGATTTATTGAAACCGAGCCAGCAGGAACCTTATCGCTTCCTTCATCAGCAAACCCTTTGAATCTTACAAGCATAAATTCTTCTGACCCATTGGAATATTCGTTTAAAAAACTTTCTTCTGATAAAGCAGTTAAATCACTACTGCTTTCAAACAGAAAACTGAACAGATTTTCCTGCCCGACTCCTATACCTTCGTGAGGAGGATTTCCCGAAAGGAATGAATTCGGCAGGGAAGCACCTATATCAAAATGACCAAAAGGTGCACCTGAAATATCATTATTTATCTCTCCTCCGATAAGTTCAAATGAATCAAAGTCACCGGAATAAAAAGACATGTCAGTGATTGAAAAAGTATTATCAATAATACTTTCAAGATAAGAAGGAATATTGAATACAAACCCGGTTATAAAACCATCATTCAAAGGATCAGATGTATTTTTAAGTGAAACATCAATTTCTGCCTTTGAGCTGCTTATCAGGTTATATTTAAACTCTCCGGTAAAACTCCCGAGCTCTTCAGTTGAGCCGGTAGTATAGTCACCAAAAAACATAAAAGCATGACCATATCCGGATAATAAAAAAACAAAAAAGAATGCAGCAAAAAATTTTTTCATTTCTATTCTCCAATACAGTTGAATTTCTTTTTTTTATGAAAATATAGCCGGCTTGAAAATTTAACAAAAAAACTATAAATATAAACAAGATGTTTATATTTATAATAGAATAAATTCAAAAAAAAGCAAATAAATTCAATTATTTCTTTTAACAAATAAAAACATTATCCCTGAAACTTTTAATTTTTTAAAAACCAGTAAAAAATTATTCAGAAATCATAATTTAAAATCCTTTTATCGCAAATCCGTAAAAAATATGTCTCTGTTTTGTTTGGTATTTCACAATTATTGTTTGCCAATACTTTATAAATGGTTAGTTTTACATATATAACATAAATAGCACCCCTTAATATCAGGAGGATAATTATGAGTACTGAAAATAATGGTTCAATTTTATGGTTTATAGATCTTTCAGCTCCTCCGGAACAGGCATTTAAAGATATAGAAAAATATAAATCCGAAGGAAAAGAAGTTCATATCTATTATATAGGTAATGACGTAAGCAGTCATCCTTCATGGTATGGAAATTTCGAGCCTGTTCACGGAGATAAAATCCATGAAAAAGCATCCAGGAATGCAGAAAAACGTCTTGATCAGATTTGCGGTAAATACCTTTCAGGCTGCCCTTATTATGTAAGGCATACTCATATTGGAGATTATTTTGAAGATGTATTCGATATTCTGAGTAAAGAAAGTTTCGATATGGCAGTATTTTCAAAAACCGCGAATAGTGAAGATTCAGGATTATCCAGATTAATAGAAGAAATAGAAAAAAGAACCGATATCCCTGTTAAAGTAATTAACTGACAAAACAACCATTCATATTCTTTATGAATATGAATGGATAAATCACCCATATTATCTGTTTGCATACTTGATTCCCGTGATTATATTAATTATATATTAAAACTTAAAATATTAAAGGAGGATCCTATGCAGTGCAATCTTCCACCAGAAGATAAGCTTCAAAATGTGAAAAAAATTAATATCAACACAATGGATATGGATCTTCAGACAATCACAGGACACGCAGGAGTTATTGCATCCGAATATTATACCCATCCAAAGCTTGTATCCTTTTTTCATAAAAAGGAAGGTATGTGCGGACCTGAGAACCTATGCCATGAAGATCCTGACTACTGGTATGAAAAAGGACTTAAAGAAGGTGCAGATTTAACAGTTATAGTAAATGATATGGAACATGTTTTCATGTTTAAACCAGATCATATTGATTCGTGATTTAAGTCCTGATCAAAATCATTAAAACATATAAAAAGGCAGGGGTAAAAATTCCTGCCTTTTTTATAAAATATCATAAAGGCTTTTTGGAAAAAAAGCTGTAATTTCTGGTTTCTGTATTTTTTATTTTTTAAATAACGATTTAAACTTTAATTCAACTCGATTTATAATATTAATTTTATTTTGGTAATATTACATTAGCTCTTTATTTCAATATTTATTAAGTCGGCATTTTTTATAATCTATCTTTCCAATAATCCGGTTTTCGATGAAGATTCGCTACTGATACAACAAGAATTTCTTTTTCTCTTATTTAATAAATAATTCCGTATGGAAAGCGTCGAGTTTGACAACGCCTTGTTCTTTTTGAACATGGATGCCATGCTTCAGGAAATCGGGTTATCCTGTCCAACGCACTTAAAACCTCATCCAGAAAAGCATCTCCAAGCTCAGTCACCTCGGAATTATAGTATTCAATAGCATCATCCAACTCTATCCGGGCAATCTGTAAAAACTCTATCTTCATCCTGTATTCTGCCTATATTTTTGAAGAACCTGTTCTAAAGATACAGTCTTGATTTTTCCCTGATCATAGGCTTCGATCCGATTCTCTGCCTCTTTTTCCCATAACTCATCCATTTTCTTATCTGGTTCATCAAGAGTTGATATAAGTTTATCGATGAGTTGTGCCTTCTCAAATGGGCTCAAAACTGATGCTTCTCTAAGAATATATTCTGTATTGGTCATTTTTAACCTCAAATTATTTTTTTATATTTTAATCTATGTTTATGATTTTATCAATATTCAATACCACTGATTCAAATCAAATGGGATTACCTACTTTTTACTCTGCAAATTAAAGTTTTAATATTTTCTAACTTAAGTTTTAAATTCTGATCAGATTTTATTATTTTCCCAAAGTCAATTAGATCCATTTTAAACTTTATGCCTGTAAGGCTGTTAAAATATTTCACATCATTTAATACAACATCAAAAGCCTGTTGTTTCATAAGATGAAGTAAAAAAATCACTTCTGAGGGCTCTTTGGTGTCGTAATCCAGACACCGGGCTTTGTGAAAAGGGCTTTAATTCTCAGGGTTTTCATCTGAAAAAATTACCTGGATTCAGCTTTAAAAGGGATATGACCCGGGGCTTTCCGGAGACTTCTTAAAAACTGCCAAAGAGAGTTCCAAGAGTGATGAGTACAATGAGTGAAATAAAAGGAATGAACATAGCAGTTATGGCCAGATCAAAATAAGCCTGTTTATGGGTCAGTCCAGTAATGGCCAGCAGCGTGATTACGGCACCGTTATGTGGTAAAGTGTCCAGCCCGCCAGTAGCCACAGCGGTAACACGATGCAGCAGCTCAGGACTGATGCCATGGGCCTGTGCCATCTGCATGTAGGTATCTCCCAGGGTGGCAAGGGCAATGCTCATACCGCCGGATGCGGAACCTGTAATACCCGCGAGGATATTCACGCCAATGGCAAGAGATATCAAAGGATTCTCCCCGCCAATTCCAACCACCCCGTCCCGGATCATAAGAAAAGCCCCCAGAGAGGCAATCACCGAGCCAAAGCCCACGAGGCTTGCTGTATTGAAAATGGGCAAAAGGGATGCATTTGCTCCGTTATCCAGAGACTGTTTCAAGGTTGGCAGCCGCTTCCAGTTCAGGACTATCAGGAGAACAAGGGAGATCACCAGGGCTGCAATAACAGACCAGATACCCCTTACCTTTTCTATGCTCGTATCTCCATAAAGGGGATGAGACAAGTAGGTTGTATCCATAAGAGGAATCAGTACAAAGGTGAAAAGCAGGTTCACGGCAATGACCAAAACCAGAGGCAGAACCGCTATGCCAAAGGAAGGCTTATCTTTTGTTTTGTCCTCTGCGGGCAGCTCCATGATGTCAAAGCCCTCGCCTGCAGACCGTTCCCTGAAATTCTTGTCCGGAACAAAATCCTTATCTTCATGATCCCCATAGCCCTCTTCAGCCATTTTCCTTGCCCTGTATTGCAACCAGAGCATGCCTAAGATAAACATTACCAGTGCGGTAATAACACTCAGAGCGGGAGCAGCAAAGGGGGATGTGCCAAAATAAGGCATAGGTATGGCGTTTTGTATGGCCGGTGTTCCCGGCAGGGCTGTCATGGTGAAGGTGAAAGCACCCAGCGCAATGCTGGCGGGAATGAGTTTTTTAGGGATATCCGCCTGCCGGAACAGTGCCGCCGCAATGGGGTAAACGGCAAAGGCCACCACAAAAAGGGACACGCCTCCATAGGTCATAACCGCACATGACATCACCACGGCAAGGATGGCCCGGGCAGTTCCCAGCTTTGCAATAATACCGTTGGCCAGAGCTTCGGCACTGCCGGAATCCTCCATGAGTTTCCCAAAAACCGCACCTAGCAGAAAAACTGGGAAATAAAGGGCGATAAAATCTGCTGTTGATCCCATAAAAATCTGGGTATAGCTTGCAAGCACACGGCCTTCCAGACTGGCAACCACGGCAAAGGTTGCCAGCACTGGTGTCAGTATCAGAAGGCTGACTCCACGGTAAGCCAGATAGATCAAAAGGCCAAGAGTAACGAGAATCACTATAATTCCAAGCATGTTCTATTTTCCTTTCTCTTTTGAAGCCGGATTTTCATCCACTTCCGGCGGTCTGAAAGTATCTGTAAAAAGGGTTTTCAGGTTAAAGGATGATCGGACCCCCAGATCATCATAATGATTTTCAAGAAACGTACTTGCCCAGAGCCTTCCCCGATCTTTCAGATAAAGCAGATATGACCATTCAGCATTCATCTTGCTGGAAGCTTCCAGCCCCTTGAGATCTTCATGGGCATGAATGATATGAACCAGAATGTCTCTGTAAATTTCATCATCAAGATTTCCCGATGCAATAACCTGATGCAAAAGCTCAATGGTTCTCAGCTCCTTGATCAAGCTGGAGTTGAATGTGATTTCATTGATGCGGTTAATGATTTCCCGGCTGGTTTTGGGAATATTGTCTCTGACCATGGGATTGATCTGAACCACAATCAAATCCCTTGTGGCCTTGTCTTCCACCAAAGGGTGGAGGGCCGGATTTCCGGTGTACCCACCATCCCAGTAGGCTTCTCCATTGATTTCAACGGCCTGAAACATGAGGGGCAGACATGCCGAAGCCATTATCGTATCCACGCTAAGTTCCGGCTGGGTAAAGGTTTTGCCCCGGCCTGTACGCACATTGGTGGCCGTAACAAAAACTTTAATATCCGTGCAGTGATTCACGCAGTCAAAATCGACCATGGAGCTGACCAGATCCCTCAGGGGATTGATGTTCATAGGATTTAGCTCATAGGGTGAAAATTGTCGGCTAAGCTGTTCAAAAAAAAGATAGCTGGGCGACCTGTCCAGGGAATAACTACCTGTGAGCCTGTCCCAGATGCTACGCTGAATGGGTGAGGTCTTGGCCGCATCGCTCACTGCTTTCCAGAATTTTTCAAGATTTTCACGGGCGCCCTCCCGCCCCCCGGAGTCGAGACCTGCGGCAACCACCACAGCATTCATGGCTCCGGCGCTGGTACCGCTGAGGGTGGCAATCTCAATTCTATCATCTTCCAAAAGACGATCCAGCACACCCCAGGTCAGGGCTCCGTGGGCCCCGCCGCCCTGCAATGCCAGATCCACAACCTTTATGTTTTTGCCTGATCCCATACTTTTTGCTCCTTTTTCACTTTGATGTTCTTATCCCGAATACAGACGACATCACCACTCCAGGTAGGGGTCAAATCTTTAACCTTGACAAATACTCATCTATTTTAAAAAATTTCTTTTTTAAATCAACATCTTCTCCAAGCTTCAACCTCAACCTCTTTCTTGCATAACTCACTGAGCTATAGTCAATACCACCGACTATTTCTCCTATTTGAGGCTGGGTAAGATCACAATATCTATAAAGTAATTCCATAATTATAGATCTGTTATCGCTATTTTTACCTTTAGTAGTTATGAAGTCATCGTCTATTTTAAAAAAGTTGCAGTATAATTCTATTAGCTCATCTGGTTGATACTTTTTCTTAAGACTTCTGTTTTTTGCAACCCAAAAATGACCCACCTTTGCAGTCGAAATTTGACCCACCTAAATTAAAAAAAATTAATTGCTAATCTACGAAATAACACGTTATCGAAGCCTC
>Ga0136557_1002459_pt1 | contig 10724 bp, 7 predicted proteins | sample AntRauTorckE6832_FD_104796 | JGI IMG/M metagenome (GOLD analysis project Ga0136557, IMG submission 104796) | Saline lake microbial communities from Rauer Islands, Antarctica - Metagenome Torckler E6 #832 | ecosystem: Environmental > Aquatic > Non-marine Saline and Alkaline > Saline | place...
ATATGATCCTCCCAACAAGTGATTCAACAGTTTCTGTTGAACCAACATTCCAGTTCAACTGCCTTGGATTTTATCCGCTTAACTGTGCAGTGGCGTATAGTGGATGTGCTCAATCGCGGTTCTATTAACTCTTAGAAATACATATAAATATGTTGACGGAAAAAATTCAAGGTGTTAGTCCTAACATTCCGGTGAGCATGTTGAAATGTTGTGTTCAACAGAATGAGGAGAAACTGTATGTATGTTGTGCCTGACTCTGTTCGTGAGCGTATTGCTCTTCATTTGACTTCTCAAGGTATTGATGCGAACTCTCAGGGGCCGTATCAGAAATGGATACGCTTTTTCCTGGATTTCTGTCAGAAATACCGATCAGGGAAGACAGATCGGTCGAGTCTTGAGCCTTTTATTGAAAAGCTGAAATCCAAGAATCAGGGGCCCGCTAAGTGTGAACAGGCACGGTTGGCCGTTCTGTGAACAGGCACGGTTGGCCGTTCTCGCCTTTTTCGAAGTGGAAGTCGAGAAAAATCACTTTGCTCCATATCCAATGAATGACGGGGTGAAATATGACGAATATTCTTACAACACTTCGGAAGAAGGCAGGGGGTGGAATAGCAGGAATCAATCCACCAATGGAAGATTTTCTCAGGGGTATAGACGCGTCGGGTCGGAAAATGAGAACAGTTTCATCGACTCGAATGGACTTGCCCAATGTGAAGACAGGGCGAGACAGCAAACATATCATCAAACGTACCAGGACACGCATCAGTTAACTAAGAGTTCTTGGACCGAGAAAAAACAAGAGAGCTCCGCGTGGAGTGAGAAGCAGGAAAGTAATGATGTCGAGGCGAGGGCCGGCTGCGGTCAATCCTGGCAGAACGAATTTCAAAAGCTGGCGGAGGAAATAGCGATTCGCCATTATTCTGCGAAGACCTTGAAGAGTTATCGGCATTATGTCAGCAAGTTCCAGACTTTTACCAGAAGCAAGAATCCGCAGGCGCTGACTACCGAAGATGTGAAAGAATTTCTGACCCATCTGGCGGTGGAGAGAAAAATCGCCGCTTCAACACAGAATCTTGCCTTTAACTCGTTGTTGTTTTTTTACCGACACGTACTGGGGAAGGAATTTGGCAAGATTGATGGTGTTGTTCGTGCGAAGCGCAGGCCCTATATTCCTGTCGTGCTCTCCCGGGAGGAGGTCGATGCTGTTCTAGGACACCTGGAACCTCCGTTTGATCTGGTGGTGAAAATGCTCTACGGATGTGGTTTGAGGCTTTTTGAGTGTTTGAATTTGCGTATTCAGTGTCTCAATTTCGATGTTGAGATGGTAACCGTTCATGACGGCAAAGGCCAAAAAGATCGTACTGTTCCTCTGCCGAAAGCATTAAAGGATGAACTTCAAGATCATGTTCTGGCCTTGAAGGAGATTCATAGGCGTGACCAGGCCAAAGGATACAGGGGTGTGTTTCTGATGAATGCCCTGGAGAAAAAGTACAGCAATGCCGCCAGGGATTTCATCTGGCAGTGGCTGTTTCCGGCCAGGCAACTTACCCGGCAGCGGGATTCGGGGGAAATGAAACGCTACCACCTCCATTCCAGCCATGTGCAAAAGGCTCTGCGCAAGGCGGTGGATGACGCCGGGATCTGCAAGCGGGCGACGACGCATACCTTTCGGCATAGCTATGCCAGTCATCTTTTGCAGAATAATTTCAATATTCGCACCATCCAGGAGCTGTTGGGGCACAGCGATGTCCGCACCACCATGATTTACACCCATACGGTGAAGAAGACTTTAAGGCTGGAAGCCGCGAGTCCGCTTGATTTGTAACTCAGGATGATATTTCCAAACCAAAACGTTATCGGGATGGCAAGCGACTTCGAATGCAATGTGGCAGAAAACCATTGGGAAACCGCTATACTTTCTGTTTTTGGCCAAATATTTCCTGAAAAAGATGTCGCAGGGTGATCAAGTATGACATGCGCCGATTTTTTGTTTGCCTATTATGGATTTATTCACCATTATTGGTATAAGGAATGGTAAAGGGAGGCCGTTTAACTGATCCCTGTAGAGAATCAGCAAAATCTAAGCGCATGGCGGTGACAGCGGGTATGAGTGACAGGAGTAATTCTAATAGCAGTCTTAATAGCAGTTCTAATAGTAACGACAGTGTGGTGAACAACCAGCACGGTGCCGGCGGTATCGATTCGGATGCCCTGCGGGTCAATTTACAGGAAACGGCGGGCGAGGTGGTTATTGCTGCCGAACTTCGGCCGCTGCTTGATATCTTTCAAAGATTCAAGGGGATCCATTCCAGCCTGGAGAGCCTGCTTTATGAAGTCTGCCATCCATTTCGCAACTGGAGCCTGATTATCCCCCACCTGCGCAGTTTCGTTTTGCGCAACTGCAGCCACTTTGTCCGCCATGAAGATGGCCCGCGGGCTATACACCTGGTGGCTCAGATATTTTTCGAGGCTATTAAGGATTCGAACAAAAACAGTGCTCTGCTGGTGCAGATAATCGAGGCCAAGCTGGCCTGGATCGAAAAGATTATCCAGCTTCTCGATGGCGAAACCCTGGCGCGCTATGAGGATGTGCTCAACGAGCTCTTTGAACGATTGCATAATCTTGAAGACGGGGAGAGTCCGGTTATGCTCCATATTGTCCAGGGGCAGCATCCCATCAAACGGCTGGCCACGGCGTTGTATGCCACCTGCGGCGGGCAGGAGGGCAGTTTCGACTGTTATCCCCTGGCATCTCTCATGCGCACGGTGCTGAAGAAAAATTACGCCTACTGGCTCAGTGAAGATGATCCTATGGCATGGTTCCTCGAGCGCAGCGGTGTTGCCGCGGATGATTTTCAGTCGCAGGAGCTGTTCGATGCCATCAGCCATACAGCCATTGCCGAGTATAGAGATGCTCTGCTGGGGGTCGATATCGAAGAAGACAGCTGTGCCGGATTGTCCAGAATCCTCGAGTTGCCGGCGCATGTCGATATTGTCCGTTTTTATAAGCACATTCCTGCCAAACTGGCGCAATCGGCGGATATCGACGGTCATGGCAAAAAAGCCGAGACAGCCGAGACAGCCGAGACAGCCGAGAAGACCGGGCCACCGGCGGAAAACTGGAAGCTCCTCTTTCTCTTTAAAATCATGGACACCGAAGGGCTCTACCTGATCCATGAGGAATCGCTGCGGGAGATCAACCGCTCCCTGGTGCAGCTTGTTCGTCAACAGAGCTTTGAGGAAATTGAGGAGTTTCTGCTCACCACCTTTCAGCTGCTTAAGGCCAATGTCAGCAAGTACCCCCACACCTCACTGCAGTGCATCCAGGTACTCGGCGGTGAGGTTTTCAACCGGGGCAACAGCCGGATGGTCGAAGCCTTTTTGTTTTCCGTGGTGCGTTTCGGGTTTCAGTATGCCAATGTCATCGGTGTGGACGAGGACTGGCAGCCACTCACCAATCCGGCGCATCTGAGCAATATCCGGGTCTGGCTCAAACTGATTGAACAGGAGCCCAAGTGGTGTGCAACGCTCTTTTCGGCTCTGATAATCAATCTCAAGCTGACCGGCACGTGTATCAAGGATACCGATTTATTCCAGCGTGATATTTCCGAGCTGCTCAACCATCCCATCGAGCCCATCTATAACCTTGCTAAACAGTTCACCAAACTGATGCCCGTTTTTTTTAATGAGATCGGAGCAGAGGGTGAACTTCGCGATGTCTCCACGGAACTGGACGAGCTGCATAAGCGCGGCGATGTGCTTATCCATTTTCTCCGCAAACAGAGCCATGTGGAAAGCTCCAATCTTATTGTCAATTTTATCAAGGCCATTTTTAATTTTTGGAAAACAAAAGACAAAGAGCCGCTCAAAGCCTATCTTCCCGAAGAGGTTTACGACCAGGTGGCGGAGTCGGGGAAATATGTCGGTGAGCAGCACCGTTTGGTGACGCAGATAATACATGAGTCCGGGTACGACAACATCGACTCCATGCTTGACTGGGACAGCGACAGTTGCCGGCGCTATTTAGACCGGCAAAGTGATGTGGAAGAGCGGGAAAGGCGGCGCTTTGAACTCCTTCTCCATATGTATAAGCTGCTTGATAAAAAATATAATCTCGGCTTTCAGGAATTGCGCTCCGAGCTCGAACAGGCTGCGCGTGAGGGCATCCAGGGCATGGATACCCTGATTGACGAGCTGGAAAATCGCGATACGGTTTCCGGCTTGAAAGCATTGCTTAGTCGTCTGGAATCGCTTAAGGAGATCATTGTTTCCAAGGAGCGTTTCGAGGCCCAGGAAAACATTTATTACAAGCGCCATATTGCCGTTGATATTCCCTCGGTGTACGGCAGGTATCGGGAGCGTAAGTTCGACAGTCTCAGCCTGACGTTCCGGTTGGAGAACCTCGCCAATATCTACCTTGAAAACCTGGCCGAGACGGTGCATCTCAGCTTTATCACCCAGGCGACGCTCTACCGGGTTGTGACCTGTATCGATCTCTATCTGCGCGCCCTGCGTATCGACGGCATCAGCTCGAGGAGGCTCGATATCTATCTTACCTTGCTCAAGAATTCCTTGAAGGTACGGCGTTTTTCCTATACCCAGTACCTCGATATCTTCCGCGGCATGGCCGAAGGTGTCAAGGACATTATTTACAGTTTTTATACCAATATCCATCAGAACAACCTCTCTATCATCATTCCGCAGATCAGTGAAGACGACCTGCTGACAATTTATAAATCCAAGTATGATAAAAATGATAAGGTCTCTACCCTGCACAGGCTGTCCGAAGCCTTTTTTCGGGATCTGATCGCTTCCACTTTTGGCCTGCAACATCTCGATAATTTCATTATGCGTATCCTGCAGACTCTGGAGAGCCAAAAGGATATTCTCGACAAGGAAGGAATCGACCTGCTCATGACCTACAATCCGGAAAAAGCCATTTCTTCGCTCTACAAGGTCAACCCCTTCACCAACAATCTTATCCACCTTGGCAACAAGGGCTTTAACCTGCTCAACCTTATCAACGACAACAAGCCTGTCCCCGCTGCCTTTGTCATAACTACCGAGGTGTTTCGTTGCCGTGACGTGGTCTTTGGTTTTGCCAAGGCCAGAGAGGAGTTTATGGCGAGGGTCCGGGCCTCGCTCACCGAAATAGAGCAGCGCACCGGCAAGGTTTATGGTAGTCCCGACAGGCCGTTGCTGCTCTCCGTGCGTAGTGGCGGTGCTATATCCATGCCCGGTATGATGGCGACAATTCATAATGTCGGTTTTAACGAGGAGCTCATCGAGGAGCATATAAAAGAACACGGAAATGAATATCTGTGTTGGGATAACTATCGCCGTTTCGTCCAGTCCTGGGCCATGATCTCCGGCATGAAGCGTGAGGATTTCCAAGGGCTGATGGACGATGCCAAGGCCAGGCACAAGGTCAAGCTCAAGCGGGAGTTTTCCCCGGAACAGATGCGGGAGCTGGCACTGGCCTATCAGAAACTGGTGCGCCAGCGGGGCTATGGCATACCGGAAGACCCCTGGCTCCAGCTGGTCGACGGTATAGAGAAGGTGCTCGATTCCTGGGAGACCCATAAGGCCAATGAGTATCGCAAGGTCATGGATGTTTCCAATTCATGGGGGACTGCCGTTATTGTGCAGGAGATGGTTTTCGGCAACCGCTCCGGCAATGCCGGATCCGGTGTGCTCTTCACCTCCCATCCCTATCGCAAGGTGCAGCGCGTGGCGCTGTGGGGGGATTACGCCTATGGCGACCAGGGAGAGGACATTGTCTCCGGCCTGGTTACCAGTTGCGCCATATCGGTGGAGCAGGCTGAGCTTGACGGTCGAGCCATCGAGGAGACCCTGGAAAAGCGCTTTCCTGAAATTTACCAGCAATTGCTGCTCATCTCCCGTGATCTGGTCTATGAGAAGCGCTGGAATCCCCAGGAAATAGAGTTCACCTTCGAGGGGCCCTCGCCCGATGATCTCTACCTTCTGCAGACCCGTGACATGATAATGATCAAGAAAAAGGAGAGGCTCGATGTCTTTGCCGACTCCACCGACATCAACGCTTCGTTACTAGGCAAGGGGGTCGGGGTTTCCGGCTCGGCGCTATCGGGAAAGGCGGTGTTTTCCGAGGAGAATATCCGCGAGTTGCGGCGCAAGGAGCCGCACAGCAGGCTGATTCTTTTCCGCCAGGACACGGTGCCCGAAGATGTCAAGGTGATCAATATGGCGGATGGCCTTATCACCTCGCGCGGCGGCCAGACATCGCATGCCTCGGTGGTCGCCGTCCGCCTGGAAAAGACCTGTGTTGTGGGCTGCAAGCACCTGAAGGTTTACGAGACGGGGCAGTACTGTGAAATAGACGATGTCCGCATCGGTTTTGGGGATCCGGTCGCCATTGATGGGCGCAACGGTTTACTGCTCAAAGGGGCGCATCAAATTCAGGAAGAGATGCATATTCTGCCGATATGACGTTGCATCGGCAGTTGTGTGTTGCAGGCATGTCTACCGGGATGCGCCCGGTGCAACGAAGGATTTAGCGTTCTTCCGGGACGCCAAGGGCCTTGAGGATATAGGCCATGGGGCAGAATTTGGTGAAGCCGTACTGAAAAAGGTTGAGACCGACAAAGGCAGTGAAAAAGAGCCAGTACGAGCTGTGAAAGATGGGGCTTACCGGGACCCCAAGGAGAAGGCTTAGCACTATGAAGGTGCCGGCCAGCGTGTGTATCCAATCGGTGACTATCATGGTGTGCCTCGGTTAGAGCTATTTTTCGAAATCCGGACAGAAGAGTTGCTGCATTTTCAATATCAGCTCAAGGATGCGTTTGTCCGATATTCGATTATAAATAAAATTTGCATCTTTTCTGAAATCGATAATACCTTGATTCCGCAAAATATTGAGGTGCTGCGAAACATTGGCGTTGGTTGTCTCGACCTCACCCCGGATATCCCCAACCGACATTTCGTGGTCTTGGAGCAGACAAAGTATCTTGAGCCGTATGGGGTGGGACATCGATTTTAATAATTTTGCCACTGCGTCTATTTGTTCGTCTTTCATATTGGACCCTTATAGTTTATTTTAGGAATCAGTTTAATGGTAAGAATGATTTTGTAAAGGGTTTTTTTGAATGATAAAGCACATGGTGGTAGCCAGGAGGCGCCTCGGGGTGCCGGGGTAAGAAAAACGGGGAATAAATTCGACTATTTCACAAGAATTTGGGAGAATAAAAAAAAGTAACTGCTCACAGGGCACCAAATCTTTTCGCGATCAGCCTGGCTTACGTATGACCAATACGCTTCACTTGTAGGGGCACGGCGCGCCGTGCCCCTACAAGAATCTCCGGCACCCTGCAAGCAGTTACAAATATCGGGAGTAGTGACATTGCGTCGCTTCCCCCAAAAGTAGTTACAAAAAAATCAGATCGACAATCAAGCAAGTGACCATGCCCCGAGCATTACAATGCGGGGTCTGTCCAGGGAGAGAGGAAAACGTTGTTGCAGCACTAACTAAGGTGATGGGGCTGGGGGGGGCTTCCAGAGGCTGTCACCGTGGGTACGGCGGTGGATGATATGCTCGGTAAAAATAGCTGGCAAAAAGATAAATCGGAAATCGGAAAACACGTTGCCGCTCCAGAGGTTATTGTTGCCTTTCTCAAGAAAATCATGCCGTTCAAAATTCTAGGTGATGAGCAACTGCAGCATATAGGCCGGCACTGTCGGGTTGATTTTTTCCCCAAGGGGGCTCGGCTTATGACGGTGGATGAGACCGTCATAAGCCATCTCCTTCTTATCCAGCGAGGAGGCGTCAAGGCCTTCCTGATAGATGCCCAGGGCCAGGAGGCGCTCAAGGACTACCGGGGTGAGGGAGCCTATATCGGCGCCCTGGGAATAATTCGCGGCACACGGGCCAATCTCAATATTGAAACAATCGAGGATACCTTTTGTTTTCTTCTCCCCCGTGAAATTTTTCTTGATCTGGTCAAAAATAACCTTGAGTTTTCCAATTTTTACCTCAAAAGCTTTTCCGATCAGGTTGTCACTACCGCCTATCAGGAGTTGCGGCACCAGAAAATAAGCATGCGGCCTTCCGAAGAGTTGTATCTTTTTACCATGTCGGCCAAAGATCTCGCCAAGCCGGTGGAAAAGATGTCAATGAAGAGTTCAATCCAGGAGGTAGCCCGGCAGATGGCGAACCTGAGGATCGGTTCCATGCTGCTTCACGCCCCAGATAGCCCGGATGATGTCGCAGGAATAGTGACGGACACCGATCTGCGCATTAAGGTAGTTGCAACGGGGCGTGATTATAATGAGCCGGTGGAAAATATCATGACCAGTCCGGTGCGGACCGTCCTCGCCGAAGAGATATGCTTCGAGGTTTTGTTGAAAATGATGTCAGGCTCCATTCGTCATCTCGCCGTGGAGCAGGGAGGGCGGATAGCCGGTATCCTGACCTCGCATGATATAATGGTGCTGCAGGGTAAATCGCCCTTTTATCTGTTTAAAGAGGTTGTCAAGCAGCGCGATATCGAAGGGCTTTACCCGCTGAGTGCCAGGATCCCCGGGATTGTTCGTAATCTTATCAGGGAGGGGGGGAAGGCCGGCAACATATCACGTATGATTTCCCTGCTTAATGATCAGATAGTCCGTCAGGTATTGCGCTTGCTGGAAAAGGAGATGGGGGTGCCTCCCGTCAGTTATTGCTGGCTTTTTATGGGCGGCGAAGGACGGCGGGAGCAGACCTTCTTGACTGATCAGGATAATGGATTGGTCTATGCCGATCCCTACAGTCCTGAGAAAAAGAAGCAGGCTGAAGCCTTTTTTAAAGAGTTTGCAGCAAGGGCCATTGAGCATCTTACCAAATGCGGCTATCCTCCCTGCCCCGATGGAGCCATGGCCAGCAATCCCGAGTGGTGCCAGCCCTTTTCCGTCTGGCTTGAATATTTTAGAGAATGGTTGGTTGAACCGGAAACAAAGGGCCTTATCAGTGCCACCATCTTTTTTGATTTTCGGGCCGGCTATGGTGATGAAAAGCTCGCGGCGAGCTTACGCAATCACGTTATGGAAATCGCCGCGTCCGAGGATCATTTTGGTGTCTATCTGGCACAACATTGCCGTGCCAACCGTGTTCCATTGTCGTTTTTTAAAAATTTTATTGTGGAGCGGGATGGTAAACATCAAAACAGGCTTGATATCAAACATCGGGGACTTGGCCCCATTGTCTGCTTTGCCAGGTTGCTGGCGCTGAAATATGGCTTCAGGGAGACCAATACCATCGCGAGGCTGGAGGCTCTGCAGGGGGCGGAGTATATCCCGGTGGATCTCTGTGCCGCCGCTGTGAAGGCCTATGAGATGCAGATGCAGCTGCGCATTGTCCATCAACTCGAACAGATTGAAATGGGGCAGGTTCCCGATGATTTTATAGAGCCGGAAAACATGACCAGTATGGAGAGAACCATGCTCAAGGATGGGTTCAAGGTCATAGAAAAACTCCAGGCCTATCTGGAAAAACAGTTTCCGGTGTCCTGAAAACTCTACTCCGTATCCTATATCGTGCATCACTTGTTGAAAAGAAAGGATCCTTTTATAGCCGCAAATCATGATTTTTTTGCCTCGTTCGATCGCAACAAATCACTGAAAACCTATACCTTTGTAGTTTTCGATACGGAGCTCACCGGGCTTAACAGTCGAAAAGACGAAATTATTTCAATCGGGGCGGTAAAAATAGAGAGGCTTCAGATCAATCTGGGAGAGGTTTTCTCCGCCCATGTTCGTCCGCGAAGAATGCAGCATACCACCGCCACGCTCATTCATAAGATAACCCCGGAAGAGCTTGCTTCGGCCCGTGGCATAGAAGAGGTTCTTCCCGAATTCATCAGCTTTCTCGGCAGAGGGCTTATCGTTGGGCATTGTATCAACATTGATATGGGTTTTCTTGATAGGATATGCCGTAAACTGTATGGCGGCACGCTGGCCAATCCCACCATTGATACAATGCGCCTGTCGCGCGGATATCAGGGAGGGTTGTCGGGGTGGTATCATGATCACGGCTCCTCAAACAAGGTCTACAGTCTCCGCGATATGAGCAGGAAGTATCAGCTGCCCTCCTTTGTCATGCATGACGCTCTTGGCGATGCGCTGCAGACCGCCTATCTCTTTTTATATCTGGTGAAAAAGTTCGGCTCCGGTGGCCTTGAGACATTGAGTGATCTCTATCAGGCGGGCAAGACCGGGAGATGGGCTGGTGGGGTGTGAGCAGTGGTCCTTGAGTGCTTCGAGCTGAGTTTCGTAAGTAATCAGGTTGATTTTTCGCCGGAAGAGCAAGGACGCTCTTGATTCATAGCCAAGAAAAAGGTTTACTGTCGATTCATGTTCTTCTTTGGCATTCCCCCGCTTTGGTGGAGAGTATCGTGATGAGTCAGGATCATACAATGAGGATCTACAAATGAACAATTACAAATTGCTGAAACCGGAAAACTGTTATCTCCACATCATAGACCCCCAGAAGAGCCTGATGAAGGAGGTGTATGAAGCAGACCGGGTTGCCAGGGTAATCCGGCTCATGATAGAGTGCGGCCGTCTCCTGGGTATGCCGTGTCTGGCCAATACCCAGTATAAAAAAGGGCTTGGGCTCTATGACGATGAACTGGAGAAACTGGTGGAGGGCATGGCGCGGCCCGACAAGGTTGAGTTCAGCGCCTATGAAAATACGGAAACCTGCGGGGTTGTTG
>Ga0136557_1002461_pt1 | contig 10719 bp, 11 predicted proteins | sample AntRauTorckE6832_FD_104796 | JGI IMG/M metagenome (GOLD analysis project Ga0136557, IMG submission 104796) | Saline lake microbial communities from Rauer Islands, Antarctica - Metagenome Torckler E6 #832 | ecosystem: Environmental > Aquatic > Non-marine Saline and Alkaline > Saline | place...
CCTTTATTTATAAGTGCTTTTAGAAGAGCAGATGATCTGGCGCTAGCAATGGAGTCCAGATGTTATAGAGGTGGCGAAGGAAGAACAAGGTTACATGAGTTAGAGTTTCGGTATTTTGATTTTATTGCTTTAATTATTATAATTATACTGGCGGTTGCTGTATCATTTTATTAGGTGAGATATAAGATGGAACAAAATTATAAAATTATAGTTGAATATGATGGGAGTAATTATAGCGGCTGGCAGATTCAAAAAAATACAGGGCAGACAATTCAGCAGAAATTGGAAAATGCTCTAACAAAAATTAATAAAAAAAGAGTTCAAATTACAGGTGCTGGAAGAACAGATGCTGGGGTTCATGCGGCTGGTCAGTCAGCAAACTTCTTTCTTGATGTTGATATTCCTGTCAAAAAAATTCCAATTGCTTTAAACACTGAACTACCTGCTGATATAATATGTAAAAAAGCTGAAAAAGTTGATCAGGATTTTCACGCTCGTTATGATGCACGGGGCAAAAAATATAGATATAGACTTTTGAACAGTAATTTTAATTCAGTTTTTGTCCGCAATTTTGTTTATAATGTTTATAAAAAACTTGATTTAAAAGCTATGCAGAGCGCAGCTAAGATTTTTGAAGGTTCTCATGATTTTGCTTCATTTTGTGCTGCTGGTTCTTCGGTAGAATCTACAGTTAGAGAAATATATTCTATAGATCTCTACCCGGCAGATAATGGTGAAATTTGGATCGATGTTATGGGTAATGGTTTTTTATACAATATGATAAGAATTTTAGCCGGTACACTTATTGAAACCGGTCTGGGAAAGAAAACTCTGTCTGAAATGGAATATATTTTGCAGAGTTGTGATCGAAATAATGCTGGTTTTACTGCTCCGGCTCAGGGTTTAACACTAATGAAAGTATTTTATAATTAATTTATTTTCATTTAACTTGACAAAAGCAGAAGATTGTATTAAAATTACTATGAATTATTCTGTTCAACAACTAGCCCCGTTGAGGATAATTTCATGTAATTATAAAGAGTATTTTAACTAAGGAGGTATAGTTATGTCAACATATATGGCAAATAATGAAACTGTAGAGCGCAACTGGTATGTAGTTGATGCTGCAGGTAAAACTTTAGGAAGACTTGCATCTGAAATTGCTCAGTATATTAGAGGAAAGCACAAGCCTACTTTTACTCCTCACGTAGACATGGGAGATTATGTAGTAGTAGTAAATGCTGAAAAAGTTAAATTAACCGGTAAGAAGTGGGATGATAAGAAACATTACAGTCACACCAATCATCCGGGTGGTATTAATGAAATCACTTATAGAGAGCTTCGCGATAAAGATCCTGAATTTATTATAGAAAAAGCTGTTAAAGGTATGTTACCACATAATAAATTAGGTAAAAAAATGGTTAAGAAATTGAAAGTATATAGTGGAGAAAATCATCCACATCAGGCTCAACAGCCAGAAAAATTAGAACTTTAATTTTGAGAGGAGGAATTTAATAGATGGCTTCTGAAGTACAATATAGAGGTACAGGTCGTAGAAAAACTTCTACAGCTCGTGTTCGCCTGCTGCCTGGAGATGGTAAATTTTTAGTGAATGACAAGGAAATTGATAACTATTTTAATAGAAAATCTTTAATTAAAGATATCATGTCACCTTTAGAATTAGTTAATGCTGATGGAACATTTGATGTATTAGTAAATGTTAGAGGTGGTGGACTTTCCGGTCAGGCTGGAGCAGTTCGTCATGGTATTGCCAGAGCATTACTGGAAGTTGATAAGGATTACCGTGGACCACTTAAAAAAGCTGGTTACTTAACCAGAGACTCCCGTATGGTTGAAAGAAAAAAGTACGGTCGCAAAAAAGCGAGAAAAAGTCCACAGTTCTCAAAAAGATAATATTTATTTTTCATTTTATTCAGGCAGAGCTCAGGCTCTGCTTTTTTCTTTTTATAATCTTTCTGTTTCATAATTATTTTAAAGATGAGCGCTAAAATATCGATCCGGAAAAAATTATTACAATAACTAAGATTCATAAAAGAACTTAGTACAGCTGCCTGAGCTAAGGAACATCATGTTCCTGGCTCAGCTCAGAGCATCCTTGCTCCTCGGCTGCCCTAAGTTCTTTTATTCACCAAGTTATAATAAAATAATTTTTTAGTCACTCATTTTAGTGCTCATCTTTAAAATAAAATATTTAAATAGATTATAAAAAATAAAAAAACAAGCCTTCAGCTATAATAAGATTTTGTTAAGGTGTTTTTTTATCAGCTGATTTGTTGTATAATAAAGATGATAGAGGAATACAATTTTAAATTAGTTATTCCCTATTTGTAATTCAAACTTATTTCTTTTGATTTTATTTGAATTTAAGTGGAGGTGAAAATGATGGGAGTTAAATGTGCTGCTCTGCTGCCACATCCGCCGATAGTGATTAAAGAAATCGGTGGTCGAGAATTGAAAAAGGCAGAAAAGACTGTTCAGGGATTTAAAAAGACAGCTGAAGAGATAGCTCAATTTAAGGATGAGCTGGATCTAATAGTTTTTATTACACCTCATGGACCGGTATTTCGTTCTACAGCTTCATTAATTATTAAAGATCAGCTGACGGGTAATTTTGGTGATTTTGGTTTTCCTAAACTTGAATTTAAAGAAAAATCAGACACTATTTTTGCTGAAAAATTACTTGCAAATACTAAAGATAAAAATTTAAATTTGCAGCCATTAAGAAAAAAAGATTTAAATAATTATGGTATCGATCAGGAACTTGATCATGGAATTATGGTTCCCTTAAATTATTTAGAAGAAGCGGGACTTAAATTACCGCTGCTTCCAATTTCAATTGGATTTATTTCCTATCAGGAGTTATATAAAATTGGTCAGGAGATTAAAAGGACTGCAGATGAGCTTGATTATAAGATAGCTGTGATTGCCAGTGGTGATTTATCACACCGTTTAAAAAAAGGGGCTCCTGCAGGATTTAATCCTGATGCTCATCTTTTTGATGAAAAGCTGCTGGAATATTTTAAAGAAAAAGATTTTGATTCAATCTTAAATTTTGATCAAGAACTGGTTGAAAAGGCTGGAGAATGTGGTTTGAGACCAATTGTTACAATGCTGGGAGCACTGGCTGGATTAGAAGTTGATCTTAAAGTTAATTCATATGAGGGACCATTTGGGGTAGGCTATGGAACTGTTTTTATCAATCCTAAATAAATTGACAAGTATATTAAAATCAGTAGTGAGGAGTGATTATAGTGAAAAAAGAAAAATTTATTACAGATTTAGCAAGAAAAGCGATAGAAGAATATATTATTTCTGGAAAAGAAACTGAGGTGGTGGAGTCAGAGCTGCCAGAAATCCTAAAAAAAGAAGCTGGAGTATTTGTTACCTTAAAGAAAAATGGGAAATTAAGAGGCTGTATGGGTACTTTTAAATCTGTTCAGAAAAATACTGCTTATGAAATTATAAGTAATGCTATGACAGCTGCAGAAAATGACCCTCGTTTTCCGGAACTTAAAAAAGAAGAATTAAATGAAATTTCTATTTCAGTTGATATTTTATCGGAACCAGAACAGGTCAGAGATAAATTGGAACTTGATCCAAAAAAATATGGTATTTTAGTTAAAGGTGGACATCAAACGGGTCTGCTGCTGCCAGATTTAGATGGTGTTGAAACAGTTGATAAACAGCTGAATATTGCTAAACGAAAGGCGGGTTTGAGGGAAGATGCTGAAGTAGAAATTTATCGTTTTACTGTAAGTAGGTTTGAGGAAAATGAGTGATCAGCATCCTGCTCAATTTTACCATCAGTTAGATAACGGACTCCTGCAATGTGAGCTCTGTCCTCATAACTGTAAAATTAATGATAATAAAACTGGAATTTGTAAGGTTAGAAAAAATATTGACGGTAAATTATATTCTTTAAATTATGGCAGGGTATCTTCCCTGGGAATTGATCCAGTTGAAAAAAAACCTCTTTATCATTTTCACCCTCAGGCAGAGGTGCTTTCAGTAGGCAGCTGGGGCTGTAATATGGCCTGTTCATTCTGTCAGAACTGGCAGATCAGTCAGCAGAAACCTCAGTTAAGAGATTATAAACCGGCAGAAATTGTTCAGACTGCGTTGAAAAAGGATATTGAGTTATTGGCTTATACCTATTCTGAACCAACAGTATTTTATGAATTTATGCTTGAGACCGCTGAGATTGCTCATGAAAAAGATTTAAAGAATATTATGGTCAGTAATGGCTTTATTAATCAAAAGCCTCTAAAAAGGCTGATACCCTATTTAGATGCAGCAAATATTGATTTGAAGGCTTTTAATAATGAATTTTATGAGCAGCACTGTAGAGGTGGGCTGGAGGCTGTAAAACGAACAATAAAAATTTTAGTTCAGGCAATACATTTGGAAGTTACAACTTTAATTGTAACTGATTTAAATGATGATATAAAAGAGTTAGAATCTCTTTTTAGCTGGCTGGCAGATATTAATAGAGAGATACCACTTCATTTAAGCAGATATCATCCAGCTTATAAGCTCAATAATCCACCTACTGATTTAGAGTTGATGAAAAAGGCCTATCATACTGCAAAAAAATATCTAGACCATGTTTATTTAGGTAACACAATAATCAATAATACAGCTGATAGTTACTGCAGTAGTTGTGGGGAAAAAGTGATTAAAAGAAAAGGATATAACGTTGAAAACAGCTTAGATGGTAATAAATGTCCCAACTGTGGCGCTAAATTTTACGGAGAATTTTAATAAATTATATTAGATACTGATAAATATAAATTTTATTTTTGAGCAGCATAATTTATAGTGAAGAGATTAACAATTATCAAATAATTTTAAATTTTACGCTTTTATAAAATTAACTTGACAGTAATAATAAGTACTGCTATACTCTAAATAAGCTCATATAATACTATAAGACTAATAAGGAGGGCTTAATAATGAGAAATAAAAATGTAAAATGTAATGTTTGTGGAAGTCAGAATTGGTCTGGTGCACTCTATTGCGAAAATTGTAGTGGAGACTTATATCATAATCATAATGATGAAAAGATTGCAGCAAAGATTAATCAGGTAAATAGTATCTTTAAGCTGTGGGAGTAAAGTAAATAAGAAATTAAAAAGGTCGGCCTAGGGCCGGCCTTTTACTTTATCTTGATTATGATAATTTTTTAGATAATTACAAAGTCAAAGCCATAAAGAAAAACTATGTAGAGTGTTAAAAAGTAACTGTAGAAAATAATTGGAGTAAATAAATTGTAGTCACTTATAATATATAGATAATTACTAATAACCACGGAAATAAAAATAATTAGAATAAAGGCTGGATTAAATTCTAAAAATAAGATTGAAGCAAATAAGGCACTTAAAATAACGGCAAGAAAAGTAGGTAAATATAAAGCAAACAATGAAAAAACTACTTTATTGAAAAGAAACTGTTTCACACTGGCTGTAAAAATTAAAATTATAAAAATCATAATCAGCAGAGGCAGGTCACTATAAATTATTCTAAAAATATTTTCTCCTAACTGTAGTGGGAAAAAGCTGCTTTTGACTTGAGGTCTATAATTAAGATTAATTAAAATTACCCCCACTGTTAAAAGGCTAATGATTATAAATAGAGCTTTTAAATTTATTTTTTCTTTTTTAAATTTAAAGCCAAGATCAGCAAAACTAAAATCATAAAGCAGATTAAAATAACTATAAATTATAAATAAAAGAACAATATGAGAGAGAACATTAATTGCAAAAGCTAAAATTTCGTTGATGTAAATCAGAGAAGTAAAATCCTTCTCTATAATATAATAACTGCTTAAAGTGATAAAATACCAGGCGACAATAATTATTAAAAAATCCTTATAATTAAGACGCTTATCGGAAAAAATATTATTTTTCAAACTATCACCTCCTCTCTCTTATTTCTATTAAAATTGAGTGATTCCTTTAAAAAATTAATTTTTTGAAGCTATTAAAAAAATAAGCAGGGTTTAGACGGTTTTTTGCGAATATTTATAGTAAGAGGTGATAAAATTGTCCTGGAAAGTCATAACAAGTTTATTAGATATTTTTATAATTGCCTTTATTATTTATTATTTACTTAATATTATATCAGGGACCAGAGCAGTACAGCTAATAAAAGGGCTGGGCCTAATTTTTTTGGTTGCCTTATTTGCCCAACTATTAGAATTGAATACTGTTAACTGGTTTTTAGACAGCTTTTTAACCATTATTATGGTAGCGCTGCCAATAGTTTTTCAGCCTGAATTGAGGCGGGCTTTAGAACAGATTGGTAGAGGAGGATTTCTTAAAGAACAGTTCTGGCAGAACTGGGGGCCAAAAGAAATTAATGAGATTGTTCTGGCCATGGCAGATATGTCAGAAAAAAAGATTGGTGCTTTAATTGTTATTTCGCGCAGAGTCGGTTTAAAAAACTATATTGAAACTGGAATAGAGCTTGATGCTTCGATTAGCAAACAGCTTTTATTCAGTATTTTTCAGCATGAATCCCCTCTGCATGATGGTGCTTTGATTATTGAAAATGGTACGATTCAGGCAGCCAGCTGTTTTTTAAATCTTTCAACACGTTCTGATATAAATCCCAGACTGGGAACAAGGCATAGAGCAGCAATTGGAATCACTGAAGAATCTGATGCCCTGGCTTTAGTTGTCTCAGAGGAAACAGGTGTAATCTCAGTTGCTGAGGACGGACAGTTGAGCCGACACCTTGATAAAGCAGAATTAAGAGAAACGCTGGCTCATAGTTTTGAAAAATCTAAGGAAAAATCCTTTATGAGGAGGCATCTCTAAATGTTTTCTCTAACTGAAAATCAAAAGAAATTACTCTTAGCTTTTTTTATAGCAGTTTTACTCTGGGGTTATGCCAGTAATCAGACTGCAAATGTCTTTAATTATGGAGAAGAACAGGCTGCATCATTTTTAATGGATATTGAAGTTAGAAATTTAGCAGAAGCTTATCAGCTAGAATCAATGTCTGTTGATCGAGCAGTGGTCAGGATTGATTATGTATCATATTTTTCTCAGGTTAGTAGAGATGATATTACAGCATATGTTGATCTCCGCAATGTGGATCAAGGAGATAATATGAAAATAATCGAGGTTGAATTACCAAATTCAGCCAGATTGATGGGGGTCGACCCGGGCTACTTACTGGTTAATATCAGCAGAAAAGATGAATAAACAGGCTATTTTTAAATTGAATTATAAAGCAAAAATATTTTAGATAGATAATGACTGATTAATATTAATAATTTGAGGTGGGAAATTTGGAGAAAAAGTTATTTGGAACTGATGGTGTTCGCGGTGTTGCTAATCACGAGTTAAAAGGTGAGCTGGCATTCAAATTAGGTAGAATTGGTGGTTATTTTCTGACCAAAGATTCTGAGCAGGAGAGGCCGGTAGTAATTATTGGAAAAGATACTCGTCTCTCAGGAGACATGCTGGAGGCCGCTCTGATGGCTGGTTTGACTTCTGTCGGAATTGATGTCTATAGACTGGGAATTATTCCAACTCCTGGAGTCTGTTTTTTAAGCAGAACCAAAGAGGTGGCTGGTGGAATTATGATTTCTGCTTCCCATAACCCAACTGCTGATAATGGGATTAAATTTTTTGATCTAAATGGAGTCAAGCTCAGTGACCAGGCGGAATTAGAAATTGAAGAATTAATTTTTAATGATCATTCAGAAGAACTACCATATCCAATTGACAAGGAAATTGGTCTGGTTGAAGAAAAATATGACTGGATTGAAGAATATATTGATTTTGTCATTAACAGTGCTGAACAGAAGCTGGATGGATTGAAAGTAGTAATTGACTGTGCCAATGGAGCTGCTTATCATGCTTCACCAGACGTATTTAAGTCGCTGGGAGCAGAAGTGGTTGTAATTAATAATCATCCTAATGGGGAAGAGATTAATGTTAACTGTGGTTCAACTGCACCAGAACTGGCAGCAGAAAAAGTAATTGAAACCGGCGCTGATTTAGGAATTGCTCATGATGGAGATGCTGACCGGGTAATTCTAATTGATGAAAAGGGTGAGCTTGTCGAAGGTGACAATATTATGGCAGTTGCCGCTAGAGAGATGATTGCTGAGGATAAGTTAAATCAAAAGACGGTTGTCACAACTAAGTATAGTAATCTGGGACTAAAAGAAAGTTTGGCGGAAGTCGGAGCTGATCTGGTAATAACTAAAAACGGAGACCGCTATGTCCTGGCAGAAATGCTTAAAAATAATTATAAATTAGGCGGAGAAAAATCAGGTCATATTATTTTTAGTGAATATAATACAACAGGTGATGGAATTTTAACTGCGGTTAAAATCGCTTCCATAATTAAAAAGCGTGGAAAGTCACTATCTGAATTAAAAAACGTTATGAGTTACTGGCCGCAGCTGCTGGCTAATGTGACAGTTAGTCAAAAAGAAGGCTGGAAGCAGAACGCCAAGATTACTGCTGAAATTGAAGCTGCAGCCAAGGAAATAGGTAATTCAGGCAGGGTTTTTGTGCGTGCTTCTGGAACTGAGCCTTTGATTCGAGTAATGCTTGAGGGTAAAGAAGAGGAACTCTTAAATAAATGGGAAAGCAGATTATCTCAACTAATTAGTAAAGAATTGAACTAAGGATTTGCTATTTATAGTAAATTATAATAAAATAAAAGTTGTATTTGCTGATATTTAGTTGAAATGCTAAATAGTCTAGTATTTACAAGTAGATAAAGGGGGTGAGTGAAAACAAGTGGAAAAAGCGCCAGAACCTGATTGCAACGGGATTTTAATCAGGTGGACGAGGAAGAAGGTTATCGAATCTTCGGCGGATGCCTTCAGGCAGCAGCTGTTCTGCCTCAATTTTATTTCTCAAAATCAGCGGGTAATTGCTGAAACAAAGGGAATAAATAACAGCTGACAATTGAATATTAATACTAAAACGGAGGTTAAGATAATATATGTGTGGAATTGTTGGTTACATTGGAGATAGAAAGGCAGCTCCTATCTTGCTGGCTGGACTAAAGAAGCTGGAATACAGAGGTTATGATTCAGCTGGGATTGCTGTTCAGGAAGAGGAAGCTGTTAAAATACTTAAAAAAGAAGGTAAATTAGATAAATTAAAGACAAGTGCTGAAAATGAAATTTTTAATGGGGAAACCGGGATTGGACATACCAGGTGGGCTACTCATGGTAAACCCTCTGATTTAAATTCCCATCCTCATACAGATTCTTTTTCGAAGATTGTGATTGTGCATAATGGAATTATTGAGAACTTTAGAGAGTTAAAAGAAGAATTAGTAGAAAAAGGCCATCAATTCAAATCCGAAACTGATACGGAAGTTGCTGCTCATTTAATAGGCAGTTATTATCAGGATAACGATTTAAAAGCAGCAGTTATTAAGGCAGTTAAGAGGCTGGAGGGATCGTTTGCTCTAGCAGTAATGTCATATACCGAAAAAGACAGAATCATTGCTGTCCGCAAAGACAGCCCGCTAATTGTTGGACTTGGTGAAAATGAGAACTTTTTAGCTTCCGACATTCCCGCTTATCTTGAACATACAGCTGATTTTTATATCTTAGAAGATGGAGAAATTGCTGATATCAGAAAAGATGAGGTTAAAATTTATTCTTTCAGCGGTCAAGTAATTGCTGATAAGAATAAAACTAAAATTGACTGGGATGCAGAAATGGCTGAAAAACAGGGATATGAACATTTTATGCTCAAAGAAATTCATGAACAGCCGGAATCATTAAAAAGACTGCTGGAAGATAATCTGAAAGCGGGTAAAATAGATCTATCTGAGAGTGGTCTGGAGAAAAATTGGCTGGAAAATTATGATAAGATTCATATTGTTGCCTGTGGAACCGCCTATCATTCGGGAGCACTGGCTAAGTATTTGCTGGAGGATAAACTTCGGATTCCAGTTGAGGTAGAGGTTGCAAGTGAGTACCGCTATCGGAATCCAATCATTAATCAGAGAACCCTGATGATTGTGGTCAGCCAGTCAGGTGAGACTGCTGATACTCTGGCTGCTCTGAGGCTGGCTAAAGGTCAGGGAGCAGGTGTACTTGCTTTAACTAATTCTCGAGACAGCAGTATTGCCCGAGAATCAGATATGGTAATTTACTTAAAAGCTGGTCCGGAGATTGCAGTTGCTTCAACTAAGGCCTATACCAATATGGTAGCAGCTTTTTATATTCTCTTAATCGATGGGATGAGGCAGCGGCAGGAAATAAGTGAAGAGCTTACAGCAGAGTATACTTCTGATCTAATTAAATTACCGGAGATGATCAGGCAGCTGAGTCAGCAGAGTAAAGATCAAATTAAGCTGATTGCCGATAAATATGCTGAAAAAGAAAATATATTCTTTATTGGCCGTAATACTGATTATACTCTGGCTTTAGAAGGTGCTTTAAAGTTAAAGGAGATTTCCTATATACATGCAGAAGCCTATCCTGCTGGTGAGCTTAAGCACGGAACCCTGGCTTTAATTGAGGACGATGTACCGGTTGTTGCTCTCGGCAGCAGAGCCGATGTTTTTTCCAAGTTATTCAGTAATTTAAAAGAAGTTAAGGCCAGAGGGGCTGAGACCTTATTAATTACTGAGGAAGAGCAGAAGTTTGAAACTGAAAGTGTTGATCACTTAATTGAGCTGCCGCTTTTAAATCAGGATTTTGCCGGACTA
>Ga0136557_1002462_pt1 | contig 10719 bp, 10 predicted proteins | sample AntRauTorckE6832_FD_104796 | JGI IMG/M metagenome (GOLD analysis project Ga0136557, IMG submission 104796) | Saline lake microbial communities from Rauer Islands, Antarctica - Metagenome Torckler E6 #832 | ecosystem: Environmental > Aquatic > Non-marine Saline and Alkaline > Saline | place...
CGAAAAGTAATGTCTGAGAAGTCCGTCGTCGAAAAGACATTTGAGGCGTTACCTGAACTCAAGGTATCCGACCCGAACGCATACCGGGCTTTTATGGTGGCCGCTCACTGTTCGCTTCGTCGTAACGAGATGGGCTATCTCAAATGGTCATGGTTCCGCGTCCAAGATGACAGGATCGCGTTGGAGATCCCTGACGCCGATGGAGATTTTAGGCCGAAAGGACAAAAGGGGCGTCGAATCATTGTCGAGAACTGGGTTTATCGTGATTTACTGGCAATGCGGTCGACCAAGGATGATTATTTAGTCGAAGGCGACGAGGTAGAGAGATTGTCGATCAACAGGAAGCCTCCCGCCGTAGTTGCCCGGCTAACTCCGTGGTTGAAGGCTCAGGGCGTCACAGAGCGTCTTCCTTATCACAACCTCAGAAGCTGGTGGTTCTCTGCCAAGGTCAAGCTTGACGGGCTACTTGCAGCATCACAGCAAGGAGGACATGAAGACCCCAAGACGACCTCGGACAGCTATGCTGACAACGAAATGCCCGACGAGCTTCTAGCTTTCTGGCGGACTAACGGAAAGGATCAACTATGAGTGAAACGAACTGTAATAATCGACTGGTTCTCTGCCCATTTTGCGGGTGGAAAGAGCCGAAATACCAGAAAAACCGAGACATGTGGGAAGGCATGTTGCATGAGATTCACTGTTTTGGGTGTGACACCGTAATGTCAGACTACATCGAAGTGTCTCATGACTGAGGCACGAAGGAATTGAGACAACTGACTGGTTATGAAAAATTGGACTGAACGAGGACTAGACAAACTATCGCTAAACGTGGCGAACCCAGTGGAACATGCCGCCGAAGAGTATTGGTGTGCTATGAAGATACTAGATGAACGAAACATTCCGAGATTCTACGAAGACGAAGAGCTTTCCCTTGTGGGGCGTATCGACTTCGCTATGGGCTGTTTTCATAACAAAATACTAATATGAGCGGAGGACACTTCAACTATGACCAACATAGGGTAAGACAGATTGCTGACGACATTCAGCATTTGATCGATAGTAATAAAGATGAAACACTCAATGAGTTGGGTGATAAAAATGGGCAACACTACCCGACGGGGATCATCGATAAATTCAAGGAAGCAGCGCACACCTTAAATCAAGCTGCCGCCATGGCACAGCGAGTTGATTGGTTAGTGAGTGGTGACGACGGCGAGGAATCATTCCTAGCCCGATGGGAAAAAGAAGTGCCCGATTCTTGGAATAACACAACGTAAGCAGTACGAGCTTTACCGATAGCGGACAGCCTGTAAGCGTAGAAATACAGTTTAATAATTACAACGCACCTAATTCGGTGTGGCGTAACAAACACTCATCCATTAATGGCTCTGAGTGTTTTTTTTAGCTATCACATCCCGCTTGACTGTGCGGCCATGATATGAGATTGTCCTTGCATGGCTGAATCTGCACCATCAACACAATCGAACTGTCTTGTTCCTGAAGACCTTAGAGCATTTATGCTGGACAACATGGTTGAAAATAATCTACTTGACCTCGACTTAGTCTGGAGCGAACAAGAAATTTTAAATGCAATGCGCAGGTGCGCCATGATGTACAACGGCAGTGAACCGTTGAGCAGTTCCCTAAATATCAAAACTCTCGCACTACCCAACGCGTATGTATTTCTAGTAGGTACTGCATACCAGCTTTACCTCAGTAAATTGATGAATTACCAGCGCAATGACATGGAGTATACTACTGGTGGTGTAAAGGCCAGCATCTTTGGCAACCGTATCAAGCACTTTACCGGCATGATACAGTACCTCCGCGAGGAGTTCAAGGAGCTGGCCAACTCCCGTAAAACCAGTCAGAACCTATCCAACGCTTGGGGCGTAATCGGTTAATGATCACAAATCTAACAGTACAACCTCACTGGGGAACGAATGAGTTGGCGCTCGAATGGAAGACCAGCGAAACACCAGCACCAGATCATCACGTGACTGTGTTGAGTTCTATTGACTCGGAACACTGGGTGAATGTGTCATCCCAAGGAGCATTGGACACTGTTGGACAGACCTTCATCCATAAAGAACCACTATCCTTACGACGCATGCAGGAAGTGTTTTATCGTGTGATTATTCAAACAGATGGTCAGCGCTGGGACTCCCCGTCTGTGTCCGCACAACAACTCCTGCGCCCTCATGAGTTTGCGGCAGTCCGCCAGATGCTGGCACATGAGCTGCACAACATGCGTGTGGGTGACGGCCTTGAGGTTCTACTTCTAAAGCCCCTAACCTTTGGCGAGCCGGCCGACTCTTTTGATAGCGAGACTGGACAATCACTCGCAGCCAATCAGGACTTGAGCGGCTTTGGTGAAGCCTTCAAGAACGGTTTCTTCCCACCAGTCACCACGCACATGCAGTTTGTTGCACAAAAGGACCTTGCCGAAGAGAGCCCGCAGGGTAAAGGTGCTTATGAAATTTCAGTGATTCAGGCACGTGGTTTTTGCTTTCCACGACCCGCCCGCGGCGATCTGATCATCAACACGGCTATTGACGAGCGTTATGTTGTTGGTAAGGTGGTGCCTTATCGGTTCCGTGGCATTGTGGGCGTGACCTGTGATATTACTCTTGACGTTCTGCCGCGCGGTGACATACGTTACAAACTAGACCAAAACAATGTCCCAGACCCATACAACCAACCAGCAGAGTAGCCAGCAAGGTATTCTTGATTTCTGTGAGTCGTCTTATCAGGTTGATCCTTTGACACTTCGTCGTATTTTCCTTTTGCTAACACGCAACCACTTTGCGCAACCTTCCTATTTTGGTAACGTGCCCCCATCATTCAAAGACCTGTTTTATGATGATGACTTGAAAAAGACTAAGGTGCGGATTGAATTAGACTATAACTATGACTGGGAGACTTCACATGTGCCCAACGGTATTTTTGTTGGTGTAGGAGATGTGGCCACAACCAAAAATGTGCTGGACAGTTATGCGCAGGCAACCGAGGAACGCAGCGGGCGTGAGTATGTTGATTCTGACAAGGTTCGTGTGACTATCAGTCATGTTAGTAAGTCCCCGGACGCGTCCCTGCAAATGGGCATTATCAGCAAGGGCTTTTACCAAGGTATGCGTCAGCTTATCAAACAACGTCTAGGCCTACGAGGTTATCAGGTGGTCGGACTATCTGAACCCAAGCCCATTAAAAAAGGTGATGAGATCAAGTACTACAGAACCGACCTTGTTATTGAGCTGCTCATCAACAGTGCGTGGGTAACCCTCTTAGAGAGCCATCGCATTAAAAAGATCAATATAAATCTAGTCTAAATTTGCTTGTTGACACCTTCATTCTTATTCTCTAACTTACCTTTCAAACAAATAAATTTGCCATGCCAATCCCAAATTACACAAAACCACAGTCGTTTGTTCAGCAGTATTTACAAGTCCTGACTGACGTTGTAGCTGCCTCCCGTAATGCTTTCATATATGGCCCACAATACCGACTGAGTCGTTACACCAATGCGGCTGAAAAAGCAGAGACTGCAAATATAGCCCCTGCCACTGTTGATTTACTTGCCACCATAGCTTCTGATGAAATCTTTGACAGTTCTTTCGTCAAGGTTTTCGGTGAAGACCTGGAAATTGCTGTGGGTTCCGAAGTTGGGGATCGCAATGACACAGGCTTTTACTTAAAGAGCTTGGAAGAGCCGCACAAGATAGTTTACAACACAGACATCACAGGTACAGCAACCGTAACAGCAGTACCCCAGGTACTCGGTCGTGACATTAAGGTGGGCGATTTCATCGAGATTACTGACGGCGGTGGCGCCGCTAGTGTTACGCGTCGGGTAACCGCACTAGAGCAAGACTCGGGCGTGGACAGTGTTATCGTTCTCGATGGCGCTGCAACACTTCGTTATGTGACCCAAAACTGGGCAGGATCTACAGACGAGATTCTTTCGGCCCAAGTGGTTGTTAAGTACACTGGCGTAATCAGCAGCGATCAGTACAGTGCTACGACTAATGGTGTTAATTTTTCAGCGCTCCCAAAGGTACCAGTGACCGGAGCCACGGGCTCCCCACTCGTGGTCCGCTCAGGTGAGGGTACGCTCTATCTACACTACCGAGCCCTGGTTCAACCAGGTGCAAACGAACCGATCAAAAAGCTCCAACATGATGCCGATATCGAATCTGCATTTGGACCCATCGACGTTGATAACTGGCTCGCATACGCTTGCTCCCGTGCACTCGCAGGTAGTGCAGGCAAAACAATTTACGCGACACGAGTCCGGGAGGATAGTGTTACCGCTTACAACGAGGTTCTGAAAAAAGCCTCACAAAACATCAACCTTTACGCACACTGCCCGTTAACATACAATATAGACATTCAGCAGGCTGTTGCCTCACACGTTGAGTCTATGAGCCGGTGGGACGTGAAACGTTGGAGACGTGCTTATGTTGCCTCCGACGTTCCATCTTCATGGGTACTCATCGACAAGCAGGATGGCGGCGCAAACTTTGAAGCACAAATCGATTCCGATGATGGTCTATTGACTGTCACACTTGGTGATGTCGACTTTGTCGCAGAGGGTGTACAACCAGAAGACATTGTTCGCACGAGCTACGTTAGTGATGGCTACACCGAGTATGTTGTTGAGAAGGTTCTCGGGCCTGTCACGCTCCGTGTGAAGAGCACACCAAGTGCAGAACTTGTCGATGAAAAGTTTGAAATTTGGAAGGGTGATACAGGAACGGCGCAAGCCACCTATGCAGCCAACCGTTCTGATCAATTGGGTACACGACGTGTGATTAATGTATGGTCTGACAATGGCACGCGGATCAACTCTGACGGCGGGACCGATGTCGTTGAAAACATCTTCCTCGCGGCCGAGATTGCGGGTCTACGTTCCGTAGCACTTCCGCACCAGGGTCTGACGCGAACAGAAGTTGAAACGATTTCTGCAGCACCTCTCATGTATACCAAGTACACTGATGACGACTTGGACATTGCCGCAGCAAGCGGTGTGTTTGTAATCACACAGGACCTAGAAGATGGGCCTGTTTACATTCGTCACCAGCTGACAACGCAGGCCGACAAGGGATCGCTCTACTACGAAGATAGTGTGGGGGTTAATCTTGACGACATCTCTTTCAACATTGTAGCCATCATTGATGGGTACATTGGTAAATACAACGCAACCCCAGACACTGTTCAGGTGATTCAAAACAAGATCAACGAGCTGTTCCACAACAAGGCACGCGCAGATCGCGCTCAGTTCTTCATCGGTCCACAGTTGCTTGACTACGATCCAGCTGACCTTGGTGTAGAGATTGATGCTACGTTTCGTGATCAGATTAACGTGAAAGCGACCTTGACACTACCACTTCCGTTGAACAGAATAATCGTTGAACTCTTTGGTGGGGTTTCGTTTAACAACTAAGACTTATGAGCGACTATTTCGGATACACACGACAAACACAGGCTAACCAAATTATCAGTGCTGATAATGCGGTCATTGATATCGGCAACGGGCGACTTGGACTTGTACAGAGCTTCCAAGGTGGTTACTCCCACCAGGTTGAACCGCGTTTCGAAATGGGTAGCAGCACACTCTTTTGGGTTAACGGTAAACCCAGCGGCCAGTTCCAGGTTTCTAAACTTGTTGGACGTGAGGGTATCCTTAGCGAGTTCCGAGGTGGTGCCAGTGGAGGTAGCGATGCTTGCGGAGGTATTCGCCAGATTGCGGTCTCCCTCGACAAGGCTTCTTGCGACGTTCAGGTTGGGTCAGGTGTTAACTTCAATGGTGCTAAGCTCCAGAGTGTTCAGGTTTCCGGCAGTGCAGGCGCTTTTGAAATCGCTGAATCAGCAACATTTGTTGTTGCAGAGCTTACATAAGGTGTGCTAAACCTTTCTGCCTATGGCAGTTGTTAAGAAACTTAATTCATCCTATACGTTCAGCGATGCTCAGGACGCACCCTCAAATGAGGTAAAGTCGCAGCCTCAATCTATACCCAAAGATGCATGGGATAAAGGCGTTTTATTCCGATCCACGATACACTCGTGGATCGCAGGTAAGAACACAGCGCTTGTGACCATACCCGAGACAGAAACAACTGAACCTGCCTATTGGCTTACAGGCGCACTGTTCTCCGGCGTGCTCGGACTACGCACACACTTTCAACCAGACGCTGGCAGTGAGGTGTTGGTGTTACGCAGCACTAACAAGGGGGAGAACTTTATTATAGGCTCATTACCCCACGCTACAGGAGATGCAGGGGCCATGAGTGACCAGGATACCGACCTTATCACAGACACGCCCGCGGGCGCAGTGAGCAACCCTTCGACCGGGCGTCAGCAAAAGGGGGACCCAACGTCTCGCTTGGACCGTGCAGGCGGTGAGTTTGACATGATGAATGCACAGGGCGTTGGTGTATCATTCCTACAGAACCTTGTGCGGTTGCGCGCGAGCGAGTTGAGTTCGATCGAGTGCCATGTAATGGATGATCTTGTTCGTGTGATCAGTGATAACTTTCAACACGTCAACGCCTTTGGCGACTTTACGATTCGAAATGATGGGGGTCGTCCAACTGTTACGTGGAAGGGTAGCAGTAAATTGCACGAAACAGAGGGGCGTGCCGACCCAAACGCGGAACTTGAAGACCCTGAGGATTGGCTAGAAACAAAGGCCAAGCAGCGATTTCAGTCTTATGTTGGGCACTTAGGAAACATGGTGCATGTGTTTATTACAGAGCCTACGGACGCGTTGAATAAAACAGCTGCCGGCCGCTTTCGCGCACACGTGAATGAAGACGGTTCATTCCTCATGCAAAGCTTTGGCGATATTGCATTTGAAAAGACTTTCGCAGTACAGGTACCAATTCAGAAGTATCGTGAGGAAGACCCAGAGGGTGACCACTTGGCCGACCTGGAGTACATGCCTCACCCAGCGCTACAAGATTGGATTCCTGGGGATGATGAGTTTTTTTACGAGTCGTTTAAACTTCGTGACTACGCACGTTGGCTCAACAATTGGTACTCGCTGGCGCAGTACCACCGGTCTAAAAAAGACTATCGTGTACCCACAGAGGGTGAGAACAAAGGTGCACTATCCAAAGACTTGAGTGGGGACCCCGAACGCCCGAACCAAGGATTGACTGACGCGCACGAATTCTACCTAAATGTTTACTCAACGATTCGTATTTTTAAGGATGGTTCCATCCTACTTTACGATGGTTATTCCTCTAGTGTTCATATGGCCGGTGGGCATGTGAGTATTAGTGCCGCAAAGAATTTGAAGTTGGAGGCCGCAGGCGATGTATCAATTTCCGCAGGCCGTGACATGACGATTAAAGCCTACAAAAACTTTGACCTTCTTGCAGCTACCGGTGGTATTACTATGCGCGCAAAGCGTTGGTTCCGTGCCTTGGCCGAGCGCGCAGAAATGGTGGTTGAAAGCCTAGCCACACAGACCACGTTAACAGAAGAGGGTACAGGCGCGTCTCACGCGGTGACGGTCCGTTCTGCGTATGATAAAGTACGCATCCTTAGTCTCAGCGAGGTGATTATTTCTGCGTTGGAGAGTATCCTGCTAAAGAGCACAGGCATACTAGCACGCTGTTCGGCCGGGTTGCGTATGGAATCCATTGACGGCGAGTCTAACGTAGCCCCTTATTTTGCCGCGACACCAGGCGGGATGGCGGCGATGTCCGGACGCTTTGATAATCAGGTTGATTGCTCCCAAGTTCGTGTAGGAACCCCATTACCCATCAGAAACTCTGGGGGAATTTCTGGAGTACAGGATGCTGAGGATAATGTACAACTACCACAGGCTTTGTACGAAACACTAAATGGAGTATTGAGTGCGTCAACAGCTACCCTAGCTGAGTCCTCTAACTTCCCGATGGGATCCGCCACGTTCAAGCATCACAACGAGTTTGTAACAGACGAGAATTTTAGGAGTATCACGCAAACTACACTCATGGCTGATGCTCCACCGACCCTAGGCGATGTAACATACCAGCAGTTTAACGGCTCTGAGTTAGATTTCCAACTTGGGGAAGGTTCGTTTCCACCAGGTGCAGAAGCAACTGAAAAAGTTTATAAGGCCAATAATGCAGGTATGCACCAACCCTCAACTACTAACGAACATCCAAACAGCTCACCATCGAATATGGTTGACAAAGCGTGGGGATTCCGTCGTATAGATACCCCATAACCCATTTAAATTATGTCAGAAGAAGAAACAGATAAACCAAAAACACAACGATTAGAAATTGATTCCAAGGTTGATGCAGAACTACAAGAGGCCTTGAAAGCAGGTCTTGAAGACTCAGACCAACCCATTGAACAAGAACAAGAAAAACGTGTTGAATTCGCACGCGAGGAAACCTTTGACACACCCGCAGACAGCATTGATCCAAGAGTGTTTGATAATCCAGCGCTCAAGCTCCTTGAAAAGCAGATTGAGGTAACCGACTTTGAGAAAGAAACCTTTTACGAGTCACTTATTATGGATGAACCATTCCGCTTAAACATCGAGGTCATTGGTGACAAGACGATTAATATTGGGTCCCGTAGTACCTATGAGCAGGCGCTTTGTTATGCGTGTGTGGGTGACATGCTTGAAGAGTCCAGGGAGAACAGCGCAACCCAGCCTGACATTCTTCTCTGGTTACAGCGTTTTAGCTGCGCCATAAGTGTGTACTCAATTTTCGGTTCAGCCCAAAGCCCTATCTCATTCCAGGGAGAGTCCGAGAGCATCAACCCAGAACACAAACAGCAGCTGCGTAAGGTTGCTGCCGAACGGTTTGTGAATATGAAGTACCCCCGATGGCAGGCAATACTCAACGCGTTCATGATCTTTACAGGTAAGGAAAAATTACTACTTGAGAATGTTGGTAATCGGGATTTTTGGAATCCCGCAGATTAGGTCTGCTCCTGGTTGCATATCTGCGGGGTAGACTTAAACCCGGACGCCCACAAGGGTTAAGAAGCGTGCTCCGTAAGGAAGTAATGCTTGAGGCTACATCTATTGAACTACAGATGGAGTCACTGGAATTAAACACCCTATTTCGATCGGGTGTCATGTCCTCTTTGGAACCAACAGCAATCCAACAAGCCGTAGATGATACTCAGAAGAACATTCGTCTTGCTAATGAGCTGCGTTCGTTCTATTTTGAAGAACAGAATAAGGTCCGCAGACTCAGCCGAGACACCAAGGTGCAGCAACGCATGTTCCAGACACTCGACCGCGCGGGTCTCCTCGAAAAAATAATGAAAGTTCCCATATAATGGACCCAGAAGTATTAGCAATGATCGCACAGTACGCCCAACGTTCCGGGATAGGCAGTTCGCCGTCCCCGTTCGGCGGGAGTAATGATATGCTGCTAGGTTCTTTCGGTATGCCCACTTCGGTCAACATGCCCTCAACGTACAACGCGAACGCCCTTGGCTTAATGCAAGGTATTCGCGAGTCTTACATCTCGAAAGGGGGTGATCAGACGCTTAACCGAATCACACAGGCAACCGGTATAGAACAAAGGGCTGCGGCTGGATTTATCGGGATGTTCCCACAACTACAGAACATGTTCAGTACACGTGCGGACCTGACAGGTGGTGCGTTCACAATGGCGCAGAGTATGAACCCTTACTTGGGGACCACTCTAGAACCGGGACAGCAAGCCGGAGCGACCTTCAAGAATTTCGAGCAAGAGTTATACACACAACTTCGTGCAGACTTGGACGAGGGTAAGTATGGTGGTATCGGGAGTGAACGTGATGCAGGCGCTATTCTTTCTTTTGCCACACAAACCGGACAGGCCTCTCTGCCCACGCGCAAGGTTAAAGCGGATGGTTCAATCGGAAACTTTAACGCTAAGGAACTTACCTCCAGTGCAACTGAGGTATTGGACCAGTTTGACGGGCTGCTCGAGGCAGGCCGTCAAATCTTTGGACCAGACGCCCCAGCCAAACAGATTTTACAGCGTATGCGTCAAATTGGAGGGGATGTGTTCAACAAGAGTCAAGGCGACGCGCTTGCTAAAGAGGCAAAGTATCTAGCAGCAAACGCTTACACAAACGGTGCCAACGTGCAGGCAGTTTTCCAGAACGTTGCAAACACATCTACACAGCTACAATCCTACGGTATGGGGAGTCGACGCGCGAATGATATTGCATGGGACTCAGCGAACTATGCTGTGGTAGCTGCAGCTGGTAACCGCAGAGCGCGTGCGCATTTCAAGGATCAAGGCTTCAACATAGGCGAACTAAATTACGAAACATTCGCCTCCGCAGCAACCCAAGCCCGCGTGCAATACGAGTCTAGAAACGAAATTAAAATGCGTAAGGCAAAAATGGCTTTAGGCAATCTCGGGCTTATGGGGGAGGGCGGAGATGCCGCAGCTGGAGCGCTTTCATTGCTGGGTACACACAACATGGAGTTTATTGACGCGGCGCTCACAGCAGATCAGCTTAAAGTCTTTGGTGATGAGGCGGATACAACATACGCCAAGGACACAGCACTCGACAGATATAATGCGTTGATGCGCGCCAACCAGAATAAGAACGTAAACCGTGGTGCGGTAGATAACTTCGCCAAGGCGCGCTTCTTTGAGGGTAAAGAAAAGGCTTACGACACCATGAAGCTTATTCGGAACTTTACGGATGCAGAGGGCGTCCCAGGACGTCGTGAAGAGTTACGAGCAAAGCTGCGTAAAG
>Ga0136557_1002464_pt1 | contig 10716 bp, 9 predicted proteins | sample AntRauTorckE6832_FD_104796 | JGI IMG/M metagenome (GOLD analysis project Ga0136557, IMG submission 104796) | Saline lake microbial communities from Rauer Islands, Antarctica - Metagenome Torckler E6 #832 | ecosystem: Environmental > Aquatic > Non-marine Saline and Alkaline > Saline | place...
TACTACGGCACGCCCACCGTCCGGCAGGCTGAGAAGACCGCCGCGCAGGACGAGCAGGCCACCCTCGACCTTGCCGACGATGTCCTCGCCGACATCAGCACCATCACGAAGGTGTACGACGGTGTCGACGCGTTCATGAACGAGAACGGCAAGATTGGTGCAGTCCACACAACCAGCGACTTTCCGAAGGCGTTGGCGAACCTGCGTCAGCGCCTCGTGCGGCAAGACACGCCCATTGGTACGGCCGCTTGGCGGTCCTGGATTCCGAGTCGCCTTGTCGGCACGACACCCGACTTCAAGCCCGTCCGCGGCCTGAACATGACGGAAATGGGTGAACTCAAACTCCGGCCTGAAGGTACGGACGTGAAGTACACCACCCTCGGGTTTACGGCCGACCACTTCATGGTCGCGAACTACGAGCGTGCCCTCCAGTACACGTGGGAAGCCTGGCTCAATGACGAGGTCTCGGCCTTCGCGCGTGGCCTCCGCAAGCTGGGGGAAGGCGCCAGCCGCACGGAAGCAATCGTCATTTTCAACGCCATCCTGAACGGTGTGAGCCGCTCAAGTGAGACAGGCGTTACGACCGGCAGCCCCACCGCCAGTCGCATTGCTGCCGCCCGCACTGCAATGGCCGCTAGGACCGTCACGGACGTGGATGGTGTCGCGACAACTGGCGAGATCATGGCGACCGACATTGTGTACCCCGCCGCGTGGCGTGACGTTGTCGAGATTGCGTTGGGTACGCAATACACGGACTTCCAGGCGGGCGCACCCAACGTTGTGTACCGGTCGGTGGAGCCGCACCTGGAGCGCTTGTGGGGTCGCGTCTTCACGAGCGACTGGATCATGTTCGACCGCGACATTGACTGGATTGACGTGCGGTTCCTGCAAGGCTTCGAAGGTGGCCCCGCGACGTACACGAAAATGCCGAACGTGCAGGACAACCCGGACCAGGGCAGCTTCGAGAATCACAGCCTCAGCGTGAAGGTCGGGCATACCCTCGGTGCGCTCGTCACGAACACCGACGGGGTCCTCCGGAACCAGGGCGCGTAACCATGAGGATTCGCCTCCTCGCACGGGATTACGTTCGGCCTGGTAGTGAAGTCGGGTCGGAGCATGACGTGAGCGAGAGTGTCGCCAACCGCTTGATCGAGCGAGGCGTAGCGCAGCAAGCCGCCAGGGGCGACACGCCGGACGAGTCGTGGACCGTCCGGAACCTCCGCGTGTACGCAGGCGAGGTTGGTATTGACCTGGGCGACGCCACGAAGAAGAGCGACATTCTCGCAACCATTCACGGCGCCGACTCCGACTGAAGGGGGTGAAGCGTGCCCACTCTCGACTTCGAGCTTCTCGCCGATGCCGTCACGGTCATCGAGGAACGCACCGGCCTCACCAGGACGGATGAGTGGGACACGCTCCTCGAACAGACGGCCGGCACCAACGCGTCTGACACGACCGTCTACCGGCCGTACGGCGTTGCCGCCCTCATCAGGGGCAACGCTCAGCACGAAGCGGTCGTGTTGTCCGCTGAGGGCGTCCAGTTCGCTGCGCCTGAAGCGACCCTGAAAGCCCTTCTCGCCACGCAAAACGCGTGGGATGAAGCGTTGGAGTTGACCGTCCCGACCCAATGGACGATCGAGAAGATTCGCGAGATGATTCTGCCTGCCGGGTTTGCACCCCCAGCATTCGGCAAGATTGGCTTCTCGTGAAGGCGTGGCACGCGAACGTACCAGGCGTGCCCCTCCACACGTTGACGCTCGGCGGGGAGACCGTCCAAGTGCGGTTCGCGACCAGCAAGGCCCGCGCCTCGCCCGGTTTGGAGGAGTGGCAGTTGGATGCTCGCATGAGCAACCCAGCAGTCCTCCCTACAGCCGCCGTACCGGGGGCGACGACCACCGTCGCGATGGACGGCACGACGTACCTGCTGCAACTCGCTGGCAGTATCGACACTCGCATCCAGGCGGCCGTAGACGCGACGGGTGAGAAGATCCGGTTCCTCGCCCTGGAGTGGCTTGACTGGACGGTCACCCGCACGGCACAGACGGGTACCGACCCGGACACGGGCGCGCCGACCACCACCACTAGCGAGGTGGCGGTCGGTAGCCACTTCGCGTGGCTCGCCGGTAGGGACCCGGTGAACTACCGGGCCGACACGACCGGCATCCTCACGACTCTGCCGAACGAGGTGCAGGTCGGGGATCGCGTGGAGCACGCAACGTTCGGCGCGTTCATCGTGTCCGAGGCCAGCCCCAGGGCCTACCGCGGCCTGGACCAGTCGGAAGTGCGGAGGGCGGCGTGAGTGTCCTCGACAACGGCATGCGCAGCCTCTACACCCTCCTGCAAGCCGCGTGGCCCACCGGAGCAGACCTGCTGCACCCCGACGACTCCACACCCTTCGAAACGGCGCTTGAGACGGCCGACACGGCAGGAGACCTCCTCGTCCGGTACTACCAACCGCAGCTCGTGCAGACCGGCGGCCTGGCGGAGGTTTTGTGCACCGTCGACGTGTGCGCCCGCACCAGCAGTGTCGCCATTGCGGGTGCCGACACGCTCCTCACCACGATCGGTAGTCTCCACGCCCGAAACCCGACAGGCGCCATTCAACCCCGCGCAGCCAGCCTGCGGGAAGCCAGTTACCACCGCGTAAACGTGCAGTTCACACTCCTCGTAGACACGCTCTGAAAGGATCATCATGGCATTCACCACCCGAAACACGTTCGGCAAGGACACTCTTGGCGTGCTGGGGGTGCGCGGGTACTTTCGGCCCGGCACGACCCTCACCGCCGCCGCTGTGGCTACCGACACGACCATTACCGTGTCAGACCCCAGCCTCTTCACTGACACGGACACCATCATTGTCGGCAGTGGCGCGGACCAGGAATCCGTCACGATCAGCGCCATCAGCGGTAGTGACCTGACCGTCGGCGCCCTCAGCAACAACCAGGCGCAGGGCGCCCTGGTGCGCCTCGCCGGCTGGGTGGACATGGGCATACTCGCCGACTGGGAACCGCAAGACGAAACGGAAGAACTCGAGATTCAGGGTGCCCGGAGTGGCCTGACGGAAACGTACGAGACGCTCGCCATCAGCGCCAGCCTCGCGTACGGCTTCACCAGCAACAACCCGAACGATGAGGAGATTCTCGCCCTGTGGAACGGTGGCGCAATGACGGCCGACCCTGGCGCGACCGGCGCGTCGGCGCCCCTCACGTTCGACAGCACGAGTGGTGAACTTCTGTTCGTGCGCCAGAACGCGCAAAGCTCCAAACCCAGCCAGATTCTGTACCACCCCAGCTCCAGTATTCGTCGGGATGGGCAGGCAGGCACGCCTGGCGAGGAAGAGTCCGGCCTGACGTTCACGAGTACCGTCACGGCGTTGGAAGGCTTCACGATTCCCGCCGCGATCGACGCGGCTGGCCCTGCTGCCCGGTACGGGTTCCTGTACAAGGTCCCGACGAGTGGCTTGGATACGGCGATCGCCACCATCAGCGACGGCGTGTAAGCACCCACCCAGCATCGGGGGTGCGGGCGACAGCCCGTAGCAGGCTTGCACCCCTACGCTTGGCGCCGGCTACGGGACGGCGCCACCCTTCCTACCCGTAGGAGGAGCCCTATCTAATGAGCACCACCAAACAGTTCAAGACCGGCGACACGACCTTGACCATCCAGCGGCCCAGCTACCGCGCGTTCCGCGACATCGCGGGGAAGGTCGAGGCACTCCTCGAGATCGAACCCGCCGCCGCAGTCGCGGTACCCGAGTTTGAGGAGGTCCTCAAGGCCACGCAAGCCGACACGGAAGCGTTCGAGACGTGGATCGAGACTGCGGACTACCAGGAGGTCGTTCGCCTTTGGGACGCGACGATTGAGCACTGTGAGTTCGTCCCTTTCTTCGAGGCGCGGCGCAGGCAGCACTCCGAGCGATCCAAGGCCAAAATGATGGACGAGATCGACCTGATGGCCGCGCAGATGGAGAAAGCGAAGAGCTCCGGACTGCTGCCCAGCGACTTCTCGATCAGCGACGCCATGACCGAGGCGATGAGGACAGGCGAGACCCAGACGATGATGCCGTCCTCACAGACTTCTACGCCAGCAGGTACGGATGGCGACGGCAAGACGTCGAAGCCGAAGACTTCTGGCTCATCGTCCGGGACCTCCCGGAAGCGGCCCGGAGGCGGGAAGCGCTCCAGCAACTGACGGACGCCATTCACCAGGTCGAGACCAGAGGTCCCGAGGGTGAGCAGGACGTCAAGGACGAGAAAGGGAAACCCGTGAAGAGCGGCATGCGCGTCGCCTACACCGGGTACCGCGCCTACATCCGCAAGTTGATGGGTGAAGCCGGCCTCATCGACGTGGAGCTGGAGGAGATCGTCGACCAGCTCGTCGACACCGACCGGAAGATGAACCGCATCGAGCGCGTCATGGGGAGCATGAACTCATGATCGAGACGACCGTCAGCATCCAAGGCCTGGAACGCCACTTCAAGCGCTTGGAGGGCCTCGCGATCGACCGGATCGACGAAGGCTTCACGAAGCTGCAAGGCACCGCCGAACAGCTCGCCAGGCAACTGATTGACGTCCAGATTTACGACACGCCCCCCAGGGGGTACGACCGGACGAGAGAACTGAAGCGCAGCATCTACGCATTCAAGCGCCGCAAGGGCCGGGACTCGTGGGAGATCGTCGTTGGTGCGTATGGGGGTGCTGGTGGTCGCCTGTACGCCCTGTACAACGAGCGCGGCACGTACGGCGGCCGCGTCACGCTGGAGAGCATCATGCAGCGCGCCCTCACTGCTGGTGATGGCCTCATTCGGTTGGAGTACGGCGATCCCGCGTCCGGCCTTGAGCCCAGGCCGTGGACCATTCCGACTGTCGTCATGGTCAGTCGGCAAGTACCGACGGTGGTCCTGAAAGCCGTTCGTAGTGCAGAGCGGGATGCCACTCGGACTCGCACGGCAATGGCGGCCGACTAGTTGACGTGCCGCACGGTCCAGGTTGGGCCAGGCCGCACGACGCACTGGAATCGACCGCGAATCCGGACGTTGTACGCGTTCACGCCCGTCACGTCGACAATCCATCGCCACTCCCCCTCAGCGGAGTCCCACACCGGGTCTGCGCCGACGGGATTGCCGATCACGCGCATGCTGCTCGGCGACACGAGCTGCGTTGCGACGCGAGCTAAACAGTCGTTCTCCACCCTACGGGCAGACAGCCCATGCCGTGAGGGTGGCCGGGGCGCTGTCGTCGGCACGCCCGCCATCGAGTCGGTAGGCGCTTGCAGCGCCAGGATGATAGCGGCGGCAAACCCGATCACGACGGCAATGACGCCGTACTCAACGTGGCGGCGTTCCTTCCGTACGGCACCCCAAACAGCGAGTGCCGCGCCGAAGATGATTATCAGGCTCGTCATGCCTCTCAATAGCACGAATGGAGGTCAGCATGGCTGACATTACTGCCAGTACCACCTTGGACAACAGTCAGTTCAGTCGCGGCCTCCAAGACGCCCTGAAGCAGGCACGCACATTCCGCAGCAACCTGAGTCGCAGTTTGAACTTCAACCCGTTGGAACGCCTCGAGAAGAGTGTTACGAGGGTCAACACGACGTTGAAGCAGGCACGCCGCGTCAAGATTCAAGTCGATACGCGCCAAGCGCAGCAGGGCCTCGCAAAGTTGGGTGCGTCAACAAGCAGTGCGGTGCAGGCCACGGCCCGCCTCAAGGTCGAGAGTCAAACGTTGAATGCGGCCGTCACGGCCAACGCGAACCAAATCAAGAACCTTACGGCCGCCCACCGTCAGGGTGGCGTGTCCACCGAGGCGTTCGTCCGGCAGATGAGTACGTTGCGTGGTGTTGCGCAGGGCCTGTCCACGAACCTGGATCAGGACAGTGGTGCCCTCGTCAGGTTGAACGCGAACCTGAAGCGTGCTGACGACAGCATGGCTAGCGTGAACGGCGAAACGAACGCCGTTGCGCAAGCTGTCCTCAAGTACCGGAACGCGACGCTGTCCCTCCGGAACGAGGTGGAGAGCAGCGTCATTAGTCAGCGCGAAGGCATCGAGACTGCCAGGCGCCTGCGGGACGAAAGTCTCGCAGCTGCGCAGGGTGCTGAACGCTGGTCCAAGGAGTACCGAGACCTCCTCGTTGCGTCTGGCCGGGCGGACCGGACGCTCGCGACGCTGGAGGGACGCACCACGAAGCTCGGCTTGTCGCAGAACGTCGCGATTGGCACAACGAACCGCATGGCAAGCGCGTTCCAGCGGCTGCAGGGCGCCGTGACGGGCGCCCTCGCTGCATTCGGCCTGTACAGGGCCAGCCGAAGCCTCGTGAACTTCAGTGCCGAAGCAGCCGAAGCTCGGAACGCCGCCAGCCTCTTCTACGACCAGCTTGCTCGCGGCGGACAGAGCATCGACCAGGCCGACCAGCTCGTCGCCCGCCTCGCGGAACGCTTCGAAACCACCGCCGACTCGGTGCAAGGCAACGTCACGATCATGCTGCGCGCCGGTGCTGAACTCGAGCAGATCGAGGACATCCTGCGTGGCGCCGGAGCGAGCGCGTTGAACTTCGGGCGCACCTCAGCAGACGGCTTCCAGAACGCGGCCGAAGCGTTCGTGTCCGGACGATCCACCCTCCTGAACACGATCGGCATCAGCAAGGACCTCAGTGTCGCCAATCGGGAGTTGGCTCGCTCGCTCGGGATATCGACGGATGAACTTACAGATCAGCAGAAGGCGCTCGCGTTCCAGAACCTGATTCTGGATGAGACACAGTCTGAAGTCGAGTCGCTCGACAAGATTCTCGGGTCGTTCGTTGGTGCGCAACAGCGTGCCAGGACTGAACTCACGGAGTTTCGTCGTGCCGTAGGTCGTGGTGCCGAGACGTTCCTCGCGCCCCTCCTGAACGCTGGTGCTGCGCTCCTGCGGGTGTTCAACGCGTTGCCTGGCGTCCTGCAGACCGCCGTTACGGCGACAAGCCTGCTGGTTGGGACTGTTGCTGGCTTGGCGGTTACGTACGGCACGCTCCGCGCTGCTCTCGCGCAGGCTCAGATCATGCAGGGCCTCGTGACGACCCTCGTCGAGCGCGAGCTGGTGGCCCGCACGGGCCTTGGCGCTGCCGTCCTGCGCTTGGCCGGCCGGTACGGCCTGTTGACGCGCGAGCAGGCACGGAACACCGTCGTCATGCGACGGCAAGCTGGCAGGGTCACGCTCTTGGGGACCGCCATGCACGGCCTCAGAGCCGGCCTGAACGCCGCTATCACCGGCATGCGTCGACTCACCGTCGCCAGCCTCCGGTTCATCGCGACACCCGTCGGCCTCGCCCTCGCGACCATCGCGGGTGCCGTGGCGCTCATCACGACCGCCGTGCGCCGCAACCGCGCCGTCGTCGAGCCAGCCTTCGAAGCGTTCGGGAACCTCTCGACAATGGTGCTCGAATCCCTCCAGCCCCTCATCCAGGCATTTCGACGCTTGACGGAAGAGGGAGGCCTGCTCAACACCCTGTGGCGCACGGTGCTCGCCCGCACAGCGCAGGTCGTGGCCTTGTCGATCGGCAAGATGGTGCAGGTCATGCGCGAACTGGCCGCCGTCTTTCAGCTCGTGACGGACGTTGCTGGCGGGAACCTGATTGGTGCGTGGGACCGCTTCCGCGAACGCGTTGACGGTGCCGGTACAGACTTCCAAGACCTGGCGGACGAGATCAATGCTGCGACCCGCGCAGCGATCGACGGAACCGCCGCGACCAACGAGTACAGCGACGCCGTCACGGATGCAGGTGACGAGGCCGGCGCAGCCGCCGAGGAGGTCGAGAAGCTCCGCAAACAGTTCGAGGAGCGCCTCCGCGGCATTGAAATCAGCCTCATTGAAGACGGCCAAGCCCGCGAGGTTGCGGAGGTCCGCAGGGAGTTCGAGAGTCTTCGTGAGGAGATTCGCGACGCCGGCCGGGAGAACCCGGACCTGGACATTTGGTCGTTCCTGTCGAAGTCGTACGAGCTGGAGCGCCAGAAACTGGCGCAGATTGAGGATCAGTACAACCGCGAGCAGGTCGAGGAGGCCCGCCGCCAGACGGAAGAGCTGCAGGATGCCCTGCAGGAGCGCCAGCGCGCCCTTGAGGATGCCCAGTTGGCGGGCCGCGCGAACGAGGCGCAACTGCTGCAGGTCGAGTACCAGCGGCGCGTCGAGGACACGCAGGCCCTCTACGGCGACCTGATCGGCATGGCGCGCGAGTACGGGCGCGACACGAGCGAGCTCGAGGAGACCCGCACGCAAGAACTCCTCGCCATTCAGGAAGCCCACGCCCGCGAGGTGCGCGAGTTGTGGAGCGCGTTGCAAAGCGACATTGCCGACTTCCAGGCTGATGTGGCTCGCCAGTCTCTAGAGGGTGACGAGCGTGCCCTCCTGTCGTTCGACTACGCGCGAGACCTGCAGGACCTGGAGGAGCGCCTCGCGGACTTCCGTGAACGCGCCGCGGGCAACGCTGCGCTTCTGCGGCAGGTGGAGCAGAACGAGTTGGATGCCCGCCAACAGTTGCGGGTGGACTACTGGGACAGCGTCATGACGCTCACGCGGGAGCGTGGCGAGGAGCTTGTCGATCTTGAGCGTGACTTGCGCCTGAATGCTGCCCGCCTGGCGGGCGATGGTGAGGCTGCCGCCCGAATCGAGAACGAGGCCCGCCTCGCCCAGATTCGACGCGAGTACGGCGAGCGTGAGGCGGCAGCCGAGGGCAACGCGCAGACCTTGCGCCGCCTCGAGGCCGCCCGGGCCGAAGCGATCAGGCAGTCGAACGAGCAGTTGACGCGGGACGTGACGACCATCGAACAGGAAGCCGCGAAGGCCCGCATCGAAACGCAAGAGGAAGCCGCGGCCGCCATCATCAAGGGTGAGCAGGACCTCCGTCGACGCCGCGCCGAGTTGCGGGGCGACCAGGTCGAGCTTGTCCAGTTGGAGTGGGCAGAAGAAAGGCAAGCCATTCAGGACAGCTACGACAGCCTCATCGCGGCGGAGGGTGTCGGCGCTACGCAACTTGCCGCACTGCGAGAGCAACGCAATGACCAGCTCGCTGCGTTAGACGAGGAGTTCGGTCGGCAGTTGCAAGACACGCGGAACGAGGCGGCAGCACAAACGTTCGAACCTACCCTCGACCGGTTGACGGAAGGTCTTGACGACGCCAGTCTCGACGTACTCACCACCATTCAAGAGCAGTTGCAAGGCTGGAGGGCGGCGTACGGCAATAACGGTGAGGTTGTCGACCTGATCGACCAGGCCCTCGATAAGGTCACGAAACGTTTGGAGCAGGCTAGAGACGAGTCCACCCGCACGATTGAGCAACTCGTCACGGAGGCTCAGGCGGCAACAACCCAAATCTTTCGTGGCGACTTTCGTGACGACCTGAGTGAGGTCGAAACGCTCCTCGCGGACGCTGTCGAGCGGACTCGTGAACTGCGGGCACGCCAAGCATCCCTACTCAACGCGTTGCCAACAGCGACGGATGAGCAGAGGCGCGCCATCATCGCTGAAGTCCAGACACTGGACCAGGCAATCGACCTGGTGACCAACAGCAGTATCAAGGCTGCCGAACAGGCGACCCGCGCAGCGCTCGACACGTACAGCGAAGGCCTGGAGGAGGCCAGGAAGGAAGCCGGCGGCCTCGCTGTCGACCTTGCGACGGAGGATATCGAGAGCCTGATCGACGGCATCAGCAACGTGCAGCTTCTCGCGCTTGAGGAGGCCCGCACGAACCTGGCGCGCCTCCGCGCCGACTTCACTGCCGCTGGCCTTGACACGGCCGCCCTCGAACCGCTGAACGAGCTGGATGCGCAACTCGACGCGACCCTCCGCAGGCAGGCGCGGTCCCTTGCAGACTTCGCGGACGAGTCGTACCAACACTTGCGCCGCGTTGCCGACGCTGCCCTCGACGAAGGTGAAGCGCGGCAGGTTGCGGTCGAGTCGTACCGCCTCCTGATTCAACGCCGCAGGGAAGCCCTTGCTGAAGCGCAGCGGGAAGGCGCGAGCCTCGACGAGCTGACGGAACGCACGCGAGACGTCACCACCGCGCAGATCGAACTGATTGGTGCGTACCAGCAGCAAATCTCGAGCCTTCAGGATGTTCGCGGTGCGTACATCGGAACGTTCTCAGCTGCGAGGGACCTCAGTACCCTCCTCGGTGAGGCCGTCCCACCCGAAGTGCTGGATGCGCAACGCGAGCTGGCAGAGTCCAGTCTCGACAATGTGCGAGCCCTGCAAGAGGAGGGCGCATCGTTCCGGGACTACAAGGACGAGCTGCAGGAAGCTACGGGCCTGTGGGGTGACTACCAGGACGCCCAGCAGGCTGCGCTTGGCAGTGAGTTCGATCGCCTCGCGCAGCAGCAGGCAGGTGGCCTGTTCGACGGTGGCGCGTTCACCAACTTGGCGCGCGACCTGGCCGAGTCGTTCGCAATCAGCTACAGCGAAGCCCGCAACCTCCTCTCGACCCGCCTCCGGCAAGCCGCTGCGGGCGAGGATGTCGACCTGTTCGCCGGCCTCGAGACGCGCGTACCCGAAGTGCTGCGCGGCATTCTCGAAGGCCTCAACCAGGAAGCTACCGAAGCTCCGGGCGCGATCGAAGACCTCAACGTCACGATCGCGGATCTCGAAGCGAAGGTCGAAGAGCTCCCGTCCACCATCCGTGACGGGTTCGACATTGAAGGCGTCCTCGACGGTCTCCTGTCCGGGTACGACACGATCCTGACGGCCA
>Ga0136557_1002466_pt1 | contig 10714 bp, 12 predicted proteins | sample AntRauTorckE6832_FD_104796 | JGI IMG/M metagenome (GOLD analysis project Ga0136557, IMG submission 104796) | Saline lake microbial communities from Rauer Islands, Antarctica - Metagenome Torckler E6 #832 | ecosystem: Environmental > Aquatic > Non-marine Saline and Alkaline > Saline | place...
AATACTGCCATGAAAAAGCTGAGGTTCCTGTCCAAGCCATGCCATGTGACTGCGCCATTTTGTAATATCCAAATCGTTTAATTCTGTTCCATTGATTTTAAGGGAGCCTCTATAAGGTAAAAATCCCAATAAACCGTTCAAAAGGCTTGTTTTCCCTGATCCGCTTGGCCCCGCAATTGCCATGTGTTTTCCTTTTTTAAGCTCAAAACTCAAAGGACCTGTAAGTGTTATACCCGAATAACTATGAACAGAAAAATTATCTGCTATTATCTCGATTTTACTGTTTTTGTTTATGGTTTTTACACCAGAAGATATGCTTGCATTGTTTTTTGTCTGATATTCAAGCAGGTTCATAAGCTCTTCAGCTGCACCAATGGCCTGGGCTTTGGCATGATAATGTGTGCCCATATCCCGCAGCGGCTGAAAGAACTCAGGTGCAAGCATTAAGACAAACATACCTGTAAACAGGGTAACGCCATTGCCGTAATCTCCAAAACTGAAAAAGTCTAAATAAGTTAATCCAAAATAAATCGCTATCACAGCAATTGATAAAGCAGCAAAAAATTCCAGTACTGCAGAGCTTAAAAAGGCTATTCTGAGAACTGCCATGGTTTTTTCACGAAAGGATTCAGAAGCTTTTTCAATCTCTCTTATTTCTGCTTCTCCGCGGTTAAAGAGTTTTAATGTACTTAAACCTTTAAGGCGGTCCATAAAATGGCCGCTCAGTTTTGACAGTGCAGTGAAGTTTTTACGGTTGGCACTTGCAGCACCCATACCAACAAGAATCATGAATAAAGGGATTAATGGTGCTGTGCATAAAAATATAAGTCCTGCTGCCCAGTTGAGAGGGAATATAACAACCAGGATGGAGAAGGGAACAAAAGCAGCCAGAATCATTTGAGGCAAGTATCTTGCATAATAATCATGAAGGTCTTCAACCTGTTCAAGCACAATGCTTGCCCAGCTCCCTGCGGGTTTGCCTTTTATAAAAGCCGGACCTAATTCACTGAGTTTATCAAGTACTGCTTTTCGAATATGTAATCTTAGTCTTTTCCCGGCCTCAAAACTGCTTTTTTCCCTTGCAAAGGCAAGGATTGCACGTATTGGTATCAGCACAAGCAAAGCTATAAATTCTGATTTAAAATTGGATTCAGGCTGGTTTAGAATTATAATGCCATGCAAAATAAAAGAGATAAGGTATGCCTGCAAAATCAGAGAAAAGCCGGTCAATAACCCAAAAATCACAGTTAAATTAAGATAAAAACCACAGGCTTTTTTTTGTTTGTTTAACCATGCGGTCAGCTGCTTTTCCAGACGGTTTTCCATATTATCCTGCAATTAGAGTTTTATTACTTTGGCTGTAAGTCTATACGTAGATGGGCGGTTTATTTTTGTCAAGAAAACTTGGAATTGGGTACTCAGGCTTTGCCGGGTGATTTAAAACTTCAGAATACTGAGATGAATAATTTTACAGTCTATTATAAAAAGAGTGGGAGTATAATAGTCAATAGTAGATCCTGTCTATGAATATTAAAAGAACAAAAAATGACTGCAGTATCAGATACTTTTATCTTCAGCCATTTTCTTTATTCTTTTAAGTGCAGCTGCACAGATTAAAAGATAAAAAGGAAGAAAAACCGGCATATCAAAGGCAAAAACAGTTTCTTTCTCATTTAATGGAAAAAGACAGTGGCCTGTGGCATTAATTCCTTCCACCTTCCAATTCCAGTATTTTTCATATTTATAAGAAGTTATTTCAAACCTTAAATAAAAACAGGGATAAACCTTTATTATACCTTTTGAACCTTGTGAAATAAATCTTTTATCAGAATAAACTTCTGCAACAGAAGGCCCCCATTTGTTCCAGAGATATGTATCTGTAACAATTCTCCAGACTTTTTTTGCAGGAGAGTTAATCTTTTTTGATATTACAAGTCTTTTGTCTTTTATAAAGATTTTCATAGTTAGTAATTGGCCGAAAACTAGAATTTTTTGTTCAGTAAATAGTTACACAAAACCTGTCAGCAATTTATTATTATCTTTTTAACTGCGAGGCCGAAGTAAAAAAAAACCTGATAAAAGAAAACGGTTTTCTCTCCCAACTACAGATTTAACCCCCAGTAAAAGTTAAATTATTTTTTGAATACAAAACAAATTCACGCTTAATAACTTTATTCATTAATTGGAATCGAATTGTGATCAGGCATGAATATGATTTTGAAAAAAGCTTACTATTCTTGTAGTTTAATTGAGTCCAGAACTTTTCTTGAAATCTTATTATTATAATTTTGCACTATACTCTGGGAACGGAAAAGGGCATACAATTCGATTATAAATATACCCAAAATCAGTAATATACCCAAACCATTACCGAAACCTGTCAGAATTAAAACAATTCCGGTCAAAAAAACACTCAAATTGATAAGTCCTCTGAATATTCGCCTCAGGTAAAAATGATGTAAACCCGCAACAAAAAACCAGTTAAGAACAGCGTATGTATCAGGATCTTTAACCCGGTTTTTTAGAATGGAGTAAAATTGTTTTCTTTGATCATCAGGTAACTGATTGATCTCTTCTCTTATTTTTTCTTCCTGTTGTTCAATTTTTTTCTTTGAAAGCATATTTATTCTAACACCCTTATCTGGAACAGGATCATGTATCTGTTGAGTTAAATCAGGTTGGTTGCAGCTTAAAATTCTCTTTATTGCTAACCACCCACCGAACAAAAAACCAAAACGCTTAAGAGCCTGCTTTGCATATTCAGAACATGAAGGAATATAGTTGCAGTCTAAATAAAACAATTCCTTACCGCCGCCTTTTTGCTGGTAATGCTCAATAAAGCGAATTGATATTTTTGCTAACCAGTTCAAATTTATCTGCCCAATGTTACAATCACAGCTTCTCTGGTCCAGAATAACATAAATCTTTTACTTTCAAGTACTTGAAAAACAACTTGCCAGCCCTGTGATGCTGCTTCATTTAATGCAGTCTCCATTTTTTTGATCGGTAAACCTGCTGATCCAAGAAAAATAGTACCGCAACCACTTTCTACAATGTGAAGAACTTTGTATTCTTTGTAACTCATTATTCCTCCGTGTCAGTGTTTAATCGTATATTTTATAAAAATATTTGTACAAATCCAAATAATAAATTTTGAAATATGGCTCGTTCCCAATTTTTAATTGGGAATGCATAGAAATATGCAATAAAAAACAGTATTGTCCTCGGAATTTATGCAGAAGAGCTTGAAAAAATTTATCCTGTTTTTAGTAATTATAGTTTTTATAATTTATAATAATTAATTTTATACTAATATTTTATTTGATTGTATTAAAATTAAATATTTGAATTAATTATAAATATTTTTATTATTTTAATATGTATTTATTCTAAATACTAGTTTTAAAAAATTAGTATTTACATTAATTGTATATGTTAGTATCTTTGTTTATTAAGTTGTAAATATTTTATTCAGGATAAATTTTTATGAAAATGCCAGTTAATCCCCCCGATTTTATAAATATAATTAAAGAAAAACATGAGCTTTTTAAAGATGCTTTAAATGCGAGTGTAACAGACGAAAAGGGCAGATACCTTCATTGGGATAAGCTAAGGCATTTAAAAGCTCCGAATGGTTTAACAAGTGAAGAATGGTGGGCACTTATAAGATTTAAAAGAGAAAGCTTGTTTTCTGAGATTTCTTTATATGATAAATCCGGTGACCCTTTTAAATTTTGTACCCCGGATATTGTCAGCCGGGATCTCCATTGGCTTGATATGAATGCCGCAGGAACTATTTCGGCAAATCAGCCCGTGGCAAATCAAGGTATGCAAGGTACTTATCTGTTAAAATCTCTAGTTGAGGAAGCTATAAATTCCAGTCAGCTTGAAGGAGCTTCTACCACCAGGCATGTGGCAAAAGAAATGCTCAGGCAGCGAAGAGAGCCAAGGGATAAAAGCGAGCAGATGATTTTGAATAATTTTAATGCAATGCAGTTTATAAGAGATTTTAAAGATGATGAGTTGACTCCGTCATTTCTTTTTGAACTTCATAAAATATTAACTGAAAAAACTTTGGATGATCCTGATAAAGCAGGTGCTTTCAGATCAAAAACCGATAATGTTTATGTGGCCGACCGAAATGGATCTGATGTTCTGCATTTACCCCCCAAAGCATGTGAATTAGAAAAAAGGCTCGATTTGTTATGCGATTTTGCAAATCGTAGGTCGGATAATAAATTTATTCATCCGGTTATAAGAGCTATTACTCTTCATTTTATGATGGGCTATGATCATCCTTTTATAGATGGTAACGGAAGAACAGCAAGAGCTTTGTTTTACTGGTCAATGATAAATCAGGGGTATTGGCTGGCTGAGTTTATTTCAATATCAAGAATAATAAAATCAGCACCGACTCAGTATGAAAGAGCATTTCTTTATGTAGAGACAGACGGTAATGATCTCACTTATTTTATAATTCATCAGCTGGAAGTAATTAGAAAAGCCATTGAGGATCTTCATCTTTATCTGGAGAAAAAGACAAAAGATATTGAAGAAGCCAAAGAAGCACTGCAAAAAGCTGATAAATTAAAAGATAAACTGAATTTCAGACAGCTTGCGATTCTAAGGCATGCTTTGAAACATCCAAGGTTTATATATAAAATTAACGAACATCAGAATTCCCATGGAATTTCATATGAAACTGCACGAAAAGATTTACTATATATGTCTGATAAATTACAGCTTTTAAGTAAGGTAAAAGAAGGGCGGGCATTTATTTTTATTTCTCCTTCTGATCTTGAGGAGAGAATAAAAAGAGGTTGATATTGAATAATATTTTTAGTTTCTTATAAAAAAGTAGGGGGATGGTGAGAAGGGCCAAGAGTAGGTGACCCTTATACTATATTTTGTTTGTTCTCGCTTGCTTGTACTGGTCAGCTCCGCCGGAGCTTCGGTTGTTTGTGCTGGTGCGATCAGTTCGCACAATCGACGGGTTCATTTTCGAACACAATAAAGCTGCATTTGCTCGATAGCCGAAATCAACAAATGAGGTGGATGGAAGTTTAAAACAAAGTCCTTTTGTGAAACTGAATTTTTCCTTGCCTCCAAGTATTTATTAAAATCTAACTCAAAGCGTTTGCGGTTTCTGTTCTCTAAATGTTGTTTGAATTCGATTAATCCATGAGAGGTTACCAATTCCCCTTGATTAGGATAAATACCTTGTTTGGCGAGCAGTCGTTGATGCTCAAGCTCTCTATATAATGGTTCTGAAATCTTATTAAATTCAATTCTTCTATCGCGCCCAAGAGATAACCAATGACCAACAATTGTACCAACTAATACACCAAGTAGTCCTGTTAATATTGGCAGCATAGCTTTTCCTTTATTGACCGTAACATTGAAATAGGAAATTTTGGGGACATAGTACTGTTTTTTATTAATTGTTACAAGAGTCATACTTTAATCTTGACTCTTATAGGGGGAGGTGGCGCAAGAGTAGACCTGATCTATTTCATTGACTCCTTGCCTTCTTCCCTTCTAATTAAAACTGCTAATTGTTATTGATATTATTTTTTTACTTTTAATTATTTTAACCACTTTAAAAAATACACTCTGTGTTTTAGGACATTATATGAGCAGCTTTATAAAAAAAAATTGATTCAATCAACAATATGGCTGTTTTCCAGAATTTTCAAAGGGACTCTTCTGTCAGGGATGATGGCGATAACAAAGTTGAATTCAAGAAAGTCAATATTTTATATGGACGTAATTATTCAGGTAAAACAACTTTATCAAGGATTTTTAGAGCTCTTAAAACAGGTACGATATCTAAAAAGTACACCTCCCCAGAATTTCAGGTATCTTTTAAAGACGGCACTAAAAAGACTCAAAACTCTTTAAATAATCATGGTAAGGTGATTCGGGTTTTTAATGAAGATTTTTGGCTCGTTCCCAATTTTTAATTGGGAATGCATAGAAATAACATACAAGAAAAAACAGTATTATTCCCTGGAATTTGTAGTTGATATAATTGTGCAATAGTTTGATATAGGCACCATTATGACGTACATTAATTAAAAGGTTTGACTATTTTTATCCCAAAAGAGGTTCATTGTATGGTTGCAGGAGAAAAAATAAAAATTGAACGGATTAATCTCCGGTTGAATAGTAGCGCTAAGAGCGTTTTAGAGCGTGCTGCCGGCTTTGAGGGAAAGACTGTCAGTAGTTTTATTTTAAATTGTGCTATTGAAAAGGCAGAAGAAATTGTCAGAAAGCATGAAACAATGACGCTGAATACAAAAAATTCAAAAGCCTTTTTAGAGGCTTTATCGGCTCCTGCAGGTTTCAACAAAAAACTATCTGATACGCTGAAAGAACATGGAGATCGGGTTACTTCCAAATGAGTGATTTTTGTGATCTGGTTATTGAACCTCTCAATAAAAATCATAACAGTTCGGCTTTATCCCTATAAGTAATGACAGTCTTAGATTATTTTTGCCTTTGAAATCTGTGTCAAAATAGTAGTTTCCAAGACCCAATCCAAATATCCAAGTCACTAAAAAATAGAAAAAAGCATTCTAACTCCAAGAACATATAAAAGCAGAGCAAAAATCTTTTTAAGCCTGTCAACAGGAAGTTTATGTGCAAGCTTAGCTCCCAGAGGTGCAGTTAAAATACTTGCAGCTACTATACCCAAAAGGGCTTTTAAATGTATAAAGCCGAGTGTGAATGAAGGTAGAGCTTTTACATCGAGACCGCTTAGAATATAGCCTGCAGTACCTGCTATGGCTATTGGAAATCCTATGGCTGCAGAAGTTCCTATGGCCTTGTGCATGGGAGTGTTGCACCACACTAGAAAAGGAACTGAAAGGGTTCCCCCTCCTATACCAACAAGGCTTGAAAAAATACCGATTATCCCGCCTGCGCCTGTTATTCCTGCAGCTTTTGGAATTTCCCTTTGGGGTTTTGGCTTTATTGCAAGAAGCATCTGAGTTCCTACATACAACAGAAATATTCCGAAAAAACCTTTTAAAAAATTTGTTGAAAGCATTGATGCTATATAGGCTCCGGTCATGGTTCCGATGATTATTCCGGGAGTAATTTTCAAGACAACCGGCCAGATTACCCCTTCAAGTCTGTGATGGGCCCTGAGGCTTGAAAGAGAGGTGAATATTATGCTTGCAAGAGAGGTTCCAAGGGCCATGTGAAGAATATAGTTTTCAGGCATTGAAAGATAGGTAAACATTATTGTAAGAGCAGGCACAATAACAAGCCCGCCTCCTATGCCGAGAAGTCCTGCAAGAACTCCTGCGATTGCCCCAAGTGAAATGTAGAGTAAAAAAGCTGTCATTTTAAAATTCCTCTGTTAATTATTTTTGGTATAGTTTTATCTATTCAGATTAATGTCTTTTCAATATCTTCCATATGCTTTTTCATCATTTTATAACTCTTTTTTGAATCTCTGTTTTTTATTGCTTCAAGGATTTTCTTGTGATTTTCCAGAGATTTTTCAAGCCTTTCAGGGCTTAACAACTCATCTGATCTCGACTCTTCGATAATAGATTCAATCTTTTCATAAAGACTTATCAAAACAGAGTTTGAAGCAGACTTTGCAATTATTTTATGAAATTTTCTGTCGGCCTTTCTAAAGGCCTTGGTATCCAAAGCCTTTTTTTGTTCTGAAATTGAATTTTCAAGTTTTTCAATATATTCAGGTTTTATTCTTTGGGATGCTATTGCAGCTGTTTCAGGCTCGATTATTTTTCTTAACTCAAAAACATCACTTAGTCTTTTTTTCTTTTGCCTTGTAAAACTCATTAAAGCACTGGAGATTAATTTTGAGGCATCCTGGGAAACATAATTTCCTGCCCCTGTTTTCACAATGAGAACCTTTTTTTCAACAAGTATTTTTAAGGCTTCACGTACAGTGTTTCTTGAGACCTCAAATTCTGAGGCAAGGGCTCTTTCAGAAGGAATTCTGTCTCCTGGTTTGAATTTTTTATCAAGAATCTTTTTTTCAATCTCTTTTGAAATTTTATCATAGATTTTGTGAGACATTTTTTCTCCTTATTGGTCCAACCAATATCAGCATAAAATATCCGAGTCAAGATTTATCATTTTGCCCGTAATCATAATTGATCTAGAATATTATAATTTAATTAATGCAGGATTTAAGCATAAGATATAATTTGTGGAGGCTTAATTTGAAATGGACTAAATTAAAAAAGCTGGTAATGGAAAAAACAGCTCCGGAAGTTTTAAAAAGAATAGATTTTCAGATTGCAAGATACAGGACAAACAAAAAAGAAGAGGGAAGATGCTTTATTCTTTTAGATAAACAAGAGGTCTTTTCCGCATGTACCTTTACAAAAAGAAGGGAAAAGGCAAAGCTTTTAAGCTCATATTCCGAAGAAGAAGCAGATAAAATTCTAAAAGAAAGAAAAATCATCTCCCAATACGAATTCTATGATGCATTTAAAGAGTATATCTCCCTTTCAATTGATGATGCAGTTAACTCAGACAATTTTATAATAAGAGCCTTATCCTTAATAGATAAAAGGTTTGGAAAGAGAAGGCTTTTAAAAATAAAACCTCCTGCTGATAAAAATGATCCGGAATATATTTTCTTAAAGCTTAGATGTGAAAGTCTTGGTCTTTATCATGAATCGCTTAAAAACCCCTCTCCCTAATCCTGAAATGGGAGAGGGAACTATACCGGAGAAGTCCCGGTGACATTCATTTTTTTGAATCTTTCTTTGAATTGCAAAAAAGAATAGAATCTTTTGACCAGGCTGCTAAAAAACTATTTTTAAAAAAACCGGGTAAACATAGCTTATTGCAATTGCACTTGGGAAAATTATTTTTACCGGTTCGATATGGTCCGGATTGATATCATAGACATTTACCTGATAAGTAAACTGCCATACAAGCCGCCAGATCCAAAAACATGAATATGCAATGCAAAAGCCAAAAGCCAGACCATCTGGTCGACTCAGTTCCCCGGCATATAAAATTGAAATTAAACCAATAATTCCAAAAAGTATTGCAAGTGCAGTGTTTACAGTATAAATTGCTTTAATTTTTGTTTCATCCATTTTGTAGAATTCCTGAGCCCATTCAAGTTTTTTATAAACTCTCGTATGATAAAAAGCCACGAGTAAAGTTAAAATTGCACCAATATATATACTTATCTTTGCAGACATGATCTTATCTCCTTTGTTTTTCCTGAAAATATAAAAATATGCCTATTCTATTAAAATCATTTTAGATTATGAAATTTGTTTAAATAAAAATATAAAGCAGATTTAAAAAAATACGAGGGTATATATTCTTACCGGATGTTGTAAGTTAACATATTTAGAAAGCAATGATAAACCAAAATAACATCCTGAAATAAAGAAGAAAATGGTTTTTAGTCCTGAAATGGGCAGTCTGGGTATTTTTGGAAAGAGAAGACAACCAGGTATTATCTTTAAGGTAATGCCTCAAAAATAAATTATAGATGCCACTGAAATATAATCAGGTGGTTTTAAGAGCAGTTTTAACACTGCTTGTCTGAAAAAAGATTTTAGTGACTTGATTCATAAAATAGTATATCTGATATATCCTGTATTGTATGTTTAAATTAAAGGTAGATTTATGCCAAAAGTTGGTGCTGTTTTAGCCGGATATATTTTTGCAATAATACCGACTGCAATCTGGTCGGGAAACTTTGTAATAGCAAGAGGGTTAAATGAGGTTATCTCTCCAGTCAATCTTGCTTTTTTCAGATGGGCAACAGCTGTTTTGTTCTTTTTACCCTTTGCATTAAAACCTCTGATAAAAGAGATACATATTGTTAAGGAGAATTTTTTTTACTTTGCTGTTACAGCCTTTCTTGGAGTTACTGTTTTTAATACCCTTATTTATACAGCAGGCCGTACTACAACAGCAACAAACCTTTCATTAATTGCTATAACCTTTCCTGTACTTATAGTGATAATTTCAAGAATCGTTTTTAAAGAAAAGATTACAATAAATAAGATTGCCGGTATTTTGCTTGTTGTTTTCGGTATTGTTCTTCTTATAACAAAGGGAGATTTTAACGTGCTTAAAAATCTTTCCTTTGCGTTGGGGGATCTTATTATGCTTGCTGCTGCAGTTGTTTTTGCAATCTATTCAATTCTCCTTAAAAAGAAACCTGAAAAAATGAATATTTTTGCATTTCAGCTTGCACTTTTTTTTATGGGACTGGTTTTTCTCTTCCCTTTCTTTCTATATGAAAACATTGGACAAAGCTTTGTTGTCCCTGAAAAAGGAACTCTTTTTTCAATACTTTATTTAGGGATATTTGCCTCACTTACCGCTTTTGTTCTATGGAACAAGGCTATTTTAATTATCGGACCTTCAAAAGCTGCAATGATTTATTATGTACTCCCTCTTTTCAGCGGTTTGCTTGCATTTATATTTCTTGGTGAAGAAATAGGAAGAATACACTTTTTCAGTTTTTTTCTTATTCTTTCGGGGATAATTATTGCAAACAGGGAGTTTAAAAAAAGAGGTTATGATGATTTTGCCGAAAATTCGTTATAAGCGGAGAATTATTTAAAAAAGCTTTTGTTATAAAGCACTTTTATAGTTTTGAAATGGTCTTGACCCGCGACAGCCCGGGCCGGATTAATTATTTAATTCCTTTTTTTTTACTACCGGGCTTGTTTCTCAGGTTCTGGTTTGA
>Ga0136557_1002467_pt1 | contig 10713 bp, 10 predicted proteins | sample AntRauTorckE6832_FD_104796 | JGI IMG/M metagenome (GOLD analysis project Ga0136557, IMG submission 104796) | Saline lake microbial communities from Rauer Islands, Antarctica - Metagenome Torckler E6 #832 | ecosystem: Environmental > Aquatic > Non-marine Saline and Alkaline > Saline | place...
GGAAAACAACAATGACAAAACGGGTATTCATAACAGGCGGTGCGTCCGGGCTCGGCCGGGCCATTGCGCTGAGATATGCCAGAGAAGGCGCGAAAGTATGTATTGGTGATATTAATCCCGAGCTGGGAGCGGCTGTCGAGAAAGAGATTAACAACGACGGCGGCGAAGGCCTGTTTCTGCAATGTGATGTCCGCCGCTACCCGGATTTCGAGAAAGTCCGGGACCAACTGGTGGAGAAGTGGGGCGGTGTTGATGTGGTGATCAATAACGCCGGAGTAGCCTCCGCCGGCGCCATTGAAGACACCACCATCGGCGACTGGGAATGGATACTTGATATCAACGTGATGGGCGTGGTGCGCGGCTGCAAGGCTTTCACACCGGTCTTTAAAGAGCAGGGCGGTGGTGCGTTCGTAAACATCGCCTCCATGGCCGGGCTGATGTTGGCGCCGATGATGGACAGCTACAACGTCTCCAAGGCCGGAGTGATCGCCTTGTCTGAAACCCTCAGCCAGGAACTCCGGGACAGCGGTATTCATGTCAGCTGTGTTTGCCCGGCCTTTTTCCAGACCAACCTCGTCAGCCACATGCGCTCGGACATTCCCGGGGTTCAGCAGAATGTGAGCAAACTGATGAAACGCTCCACCCTGACCGCCCAGGACATCGCCGAAGTGGTTTATCGCGGCGAGCAGAACAAGAGCTTCTGGGTGTTGCCCCATGCCAAAGAACGTCGCATGTGGCTGCTCAAACGCCATGCGCCGAAGCTCTTTGACCGGTTGATGCATCGGGAAAGCAGGCGCTGGATGAGCAAAATGGGGAACAAGCGGAACGACCTTCAGGAGAGAGTGAATGACACAGATTGATCAGGCGGTTGCGATTCGTGAAGGCGAGGAACTGGATGCCGCTGCGGTAGACCGGTTCATGAAGCAGGCTATTCCCGATCTGGAAGGGCAGCCGACCATCAGGCAATACCCTGGCGGTGCTTCCAACCTGACTTACCAGGTGGATTATGCCGCGAAGTCCTACGTACTGCGGCGCCCGCCATTCGGCAAGATCGCCAAATCGGCCCACGACATGCTGCGCGAAGCCCGGGTGATGGATGCCTTGAAACCGGTTTACCCCTATGTGCCGAACATCATTGCCATTTGCGACGACCACCGTGTTCTGGGCTGCGATTTCTACGTGATGGAGCGGCTTCAGGGCATCATCCTGCGCCAGGATTTTCCCAAAGACCTGGAACTGAACGAAACAGACACCCGCAAGCTGTGCCTGAACGTGGTCGACAAACTGGTGGATCTGCACACCGTCGATGCCAAAGCAGCCGGCCTGGACAAGCTGGGTAAGGGCGCCGGCTACATCCAGCGCCAGATTGGCGGCTGGAGTGACCGCTTCCGCAAGGCCCGCACCGATGACGCGGGGGATTTTGAAACCGTGATGAGCTGGCTGAATGACAAGATGCCGGAAGACATAGCGCAGGTGGTCATTCACAACGACTTCCGGTTCGACAACGTGGTGCTGAACCCGGATAACCCGTTTGAAGTGATCGGTGTGCTGGACTGGGAAATGGCCACCATTGGCGATCCGCTGATGGATTTGGGCAACAGTCTGGCCTATTGGATACAGGCCGATGACGAAGGCCCGTTCCAGATGTTGCGCCGACAGCCCACTCACCGGCCAGGCATGCTGACCCGTCAGGAAGTGGTGGACTACTACATGGAAAAATCCGGCTTCCGGGCCGATAACTTCGATTTCTACGAAATCTACGGCCTGTTCCGGCTGGCGGTCATTGTTCAGCAGATTTATTACCGTTTCTATCACGGCCAGACCAAAGACAAGCGCTTTGCCGCTTTTGGTCACGCCGCCAATTATCTCGAGAAGCGGTGTGAGCGGTTGATCAGCGAGAGCCACCTGTAATGGCGACGATTTATCTGGTTCGCCACGGCCAGGCCAGCTTCGGCAAGGACAATTACGACCAGCTTTCGCCCCGTGGCTGGGAGCAGGGCAGGCTGCTGGGCCAATGGCTGGCGGATAAGGTGAAACCCGGAGTGGTCGTCGGGGGCAATCTGCAACGTCACCGGGAAACCGTGGAAGCCATTGCCACCGGTTACGGCCCACGTTTGCCGGGTATGTGGGGGATGGACGGGCTGAACGAGTTTGACCACATGGAAGTGATCGAACACTTGCGTCCTGAGTGGGCCGACCGGCAGGTGATGGCCCGTGACCTGGCCAGTGTTCCCAAACCGGCGAAGGCCTTCCAGCAACTGTTTGAGAAGGCCGTGGCGCGCTGGGTCAGTGGTGAATATGACCCGGAATACACAGAAACCTGGCTCAGCTTCCGGCAGCGGGTGCTTGCCACGCTGGATGAGGTGATAGAGCTGGGCGATGGCGCCGATGTGCTGGTGTCCACCTCCGGTGGCCCCATCGCGGTGATGATCAGTGAGCTGCTTGAACTGTCAGACCGCAAGACGCTGGAACTGAACAATGTGATTGCCAATGCCAGTGTCTCCCGGCTTCTGTATTCCGGCTCCCGGCGCAGTTTGTCGGTGTTCAACAATTACAGTCACCTGGAGGCGGAAGACCCGGCCCTGGTGACTTTTCGATAGCCACTCATTTCAATAAAAAGACGGTGAATTCATGAGCAAAACCAACCTGTTTGATCTGACCGGCCGGGTTGCCCTGGTAACCGGCGCCAGCCGTGGTATCGGTGAGAGCGTGGCCCGGACTCTGGCGCAGTATGGAGCCCACGTGATTGTCAGCAGCCGCAAGATCGATAGCTGCGAAACCGTTGCCCAGAGCATTCGTGACGACGGTGGCAGTGCCGAGGCCTTTGCGTGCCATATCGGTGAAATGGAGCAGATCGAAGCTGTCTGGGCGCACATCGAAAGCGCCCACGGCAAGCTGGATATTCTGGTGAACAATGCCGCAGCCAATCCGTATTTTGGCCCGATTGAAGACACCGATCTGGCGGCGTTCCAGAAAACTGTGGATGTGAATATTCGGGGGTATTTCTTTATGTGTGCACAAGGTGCGCGATTGATGAAGAAAAGCGGCGGGGGCTCGATTGTGAACGTGGCTTCCGTGAATGGCGTAAACCCGGGGCATTTTCAGGGTATTTACTCGATAACCAAGGCGGCGGTCATTGCCATGACGAAATCCTTCGCCATGGAGTTGGGGCAGCAGAATGTGCGGGTAAACGCACTGCTGCCGGGCCTGACGGACACCAAATTCGCCAGTGCCCTGACCAGTAACGAAGCCATCAAAAAGCAGGCCATGGCCCACATCCCGATGAAGCGGGTGGCAGATCCGGATGAAATGGCGGGTACCGTGTTGTACCTGGCGTCAGACGCCTCAACGTACACCACCGGCGCTTGCATTAATGCGGACGGTGGTTACCTCACCATCTGAGCCGGAATATCTTCACAGGCAGGTAAGGGCGGTGAAATCCCCGTCAAGTTCGCCGGCCTTGCCGATGATATGCTGCCGGTGTTCGGAGCCGCCGGCGGCCAGCAGGTCATGGATCAGTACGGCCATGGCGGCGCGACTATCCCGCGACATGGCCTGGTACTGCTCTCCGCGAGCCTGCTCGTAGTTAACCATCAGGTCTTCAATCTGATCGTCGAATCCAGGCTGGTTGCGGATCTCCAGGGCGGCCAGGAGCGATTTCTGCCAGTTCCGGCGACCCGTTAGCCAGATTTCGGTCTGCCGGCCACGATCAGCAGACCACGCGGTAATCAGCGATGCCTGCTGATCGTTCAATGGGCCCAGCCAGTTCTCCAGCCGCTCAGCCGTGCGCTCTGCCCGGCCCTCGGCATTTTCCTGTGCCGAACCGCCCAGCATTTCCTGCTCCAGCTCCCTATGCTGTTGGGCCATGTTGGTAGCCAGCTCTTCCACCTGTTCGTCACTCAGGGCAGACAGCAGGTTCACCGTTGCCGGTACGGCACGCTGGAGCAAGGCATCGGTAAAAACAAAGAGTTGCTGCTGGTGATGGCGAATAACGTCCACCTCCGGCACGCTCGGGGACAGGTCTTCTTTCAGGGTCTCAAGCCATTGTGTGTAGCGCGGCAACTCGGCAGAGCAATGCCATTGCCGGAGATTATCCAGGTCTTCTTCCAACCGGGCTTTCTGGTCACTGTTGAGCGTGACATAGTCCTCCACCCACCAGACGATGCCCCAGTCGGCAAAGCGATAGGCGGTGCGCGTGGAGCTGCAACCGGCCAGAAACACAGCCATGAGGATCATGGCCAGAGCTGGCCGTGTTCTGGTGAAGATGGCGTTAAGCAGCATGTGAAGCCCTTTGTGTAGGTCCTTATGGCAAATGGTTGTTTGCTTGCTAAGATGTCGCCATAAAAGACCAGATGACTACTAATGATTTTACGGAACATTGATCCGTTTGGATGGCAGTGATGCGCTCAGAGTGGAGAAACCATGTCAGAACAGAAGGTGATGCGTGTGAGGCGGTTTGTTTTTTCCTTTTATATGTCCGGCATTATGTCGTTGCTGATGTCGGCAATCATTACTCTTATTAACACCGGGATCAGTGAAGGCTTTTTGTCGCGGTGGGGGGGCTGCATTTCTGGTTGCATGGGGCGTCGCCTTCCCGCTGGTGAGCTTCATAGCTCCCCTGGCGAACAAGCTGGCGGATCGAACCATGGCAAAGCTGTTCACTGCAGACTGACGCTATTGTATCGCGCTGGTGTCGGCTGTATCGGACTGAGAGATAGTGGTGCCAGTCGGTGGCCGGAAATGCAGGGAGTACAGGACACGGTCCAGAACCGCCTTGCCATTCCAGGCGGGGTCATTATTGACCATGCCCACGATGGCCCAGGTGGTGTTGTTTTCGTCCCGGCTGAAGCCGGCGATAGAACGCACGTTGGCCAACAGGCCGGTTTTGATCCGGCCTTTGCCATCCATGCCGGTGTTGCGCAGGCGGCTGGCCATGGTTCCGTCCATGGCAATGATCGGCAAAGAGGCAATCAGGTCCGATGAAAACGGGCTTTGCCAGGCGTGCTGCAGAATATCGGCGCCCTGACGCGCGGTGATCCGGCCATGGCGGGTTAACCCGGAACCGTTGTCGATCACCATGCCTGCGGTATTGATGCCTTTGGCTTCCAACCAGTCGTAAATGGCGTCTATGCCGGCCACGCGGTCATCACGGTGTTCTTTTTTGCGTAGTTCCGCACCAATGTTCAGCAACATCTGGCGGGCCATGACGTTGCTGCTCCATTTATTGATGTCGCGGATCATGGTCACCAAGTCCGGCGAGTGGGAGCGCATGACCAGACGTGCATCCTCCGGCGTTTCGGCAAGCCGGTTGCCGCCTTCGATACTGACACCCATTTCTGACAATACCGAGCGGATCAATGATGCGGAGTACTGATCATGGGGTAGCAGCGACAGGTATTTTGTGGTGCGGCACCCCTGGGGTAGTTCCCCGGTTACCCGCACGGTTACCTGGTCACCCTGATGAAACACCGGTGTCCAGTTGAACCGTTTACGGGATGGGCAAGGGCCATCCGGCAAGGCTGTTACCCGGTTGTCGATAGTCACTTTTTCCAGGGCAGGCGTACTCCAGGCCTGGGTACCGCGCTCATCGGAGCGAACCTGAAAGTGCAACGTGTTCAGATTGGTGAGGTAGGCGGAGGGTTCCACCAGAAACGGGGCATAGGGGTTATTGCCGGTGTCGTTGAATTCCGGGAAGCCGCCATCCACGCGAAAGTGGCTGCCATCAAGAACCAGATCACCACTGATACGGTTTACGCCCATGGAGCGCAGTTCCCGCAGGGTGCCCCACAGTCTTTCAATGGTTAACTTGGGATCTCCGCTGAAACGGACATACAGGTTGCCATTCAGGGTGTCACCAGCCATGGTGCCGTCGGTCAGGAAATCGGTTGTCCAGCTATGGTTGGGGCCGAGCAGTTCCAGAGCAGCGTAGGTGGTAACCAGTTTCATGATGGAGCCGGGGCTCATCAGCTGGTCAGCGTTCACATACTGATCAATACCGGGACCGTTCAGAGGGATGGCGGCCACGCTAAGAGCATCGGTGTTATTCAGGGAATCTGTGGCGTAGTCACGCACTTCGTTGGCCCACAGCCGGGAGCCGGAATACGGTTGGTATTCTTGTGCTGAGGCGGTTGTGCTGAACGCGCAGGTAGCCGTTAACGCCAGAGCTAGCAGTCTTGAGGAGCACGACTGGGCGGCTGAAAATGTCTTTTTGCTCAAGCCCTGAGTCGGCATGACTGCAGTCCTCTGTTTGACGGTCTGGTTCAAGATAACGGAACTTGGGTAGCCGGTCTATTACGTCGTGTAAGCGCTGTATAATAAGGGCTATATCTTACATGAAAATTTAGTTACAGCTGTTTGGTTTGTAAAGAATTTTACGGGCAAGATGTTAAATTTAATGTGAGCGGGTATGATCTCTTTTCTGAATATCCAGATAATACCGGGAGTTAGTGGTGTATACAGGTCAGTGTCTGTGCGGTGATATCCGATTTGAATACGATGGTCCCTTGGGGCCGATTGCCCTGTGCCATTGCAGCCAGTGCCGGCGAGCTCACGGCAGCGCTTTTTCGGCCAGTGCGCCCATACAGAAGTTGCACTTCCGGTTTGTGTCGGGAGAGCACGCCATCAGTGAATATGAATCACGACCGGGCAAGTACCGGGCTTTTTGCAGCCGTTGTGGTAGTCAGCTATACAGCCGGCTGGATGCCATACCGGGTATTCTGCGCCTGCGGGTGGGTGCGCTGGATGGTCCGGTGGGCAAGAAAGCGGCGCAGCATGTGTATGTGGGTTCGAAATCGGACTGGTTCGAGATTACGGATGATCTGTCTCAGTATGACAAGACTGAGCGTACGAACGATCCGAACTAGAAGCCTTCTGATTTTGGGGGAGGAACTGGCGGGCAGGGGCTTCTGAAAACCGCTACAAGCACATCCCTGTGCGCTTCTCTCAGGCCATCCATGGCCTTCGAAATTTTCAGAAGCCCCTGCCCACCAGCTCCAGTTAGTCTGTCGGAGTTTATTCGACAGGCACCATGCGATATACCTTGCCACGTGGCGAGTCCGTCAGCAGCCACAAAGCGCCATCCGGCCCCATGACCACGTCGCGGATGCGTTCGTCCTGATCGGTCAGCAGGTCTTCCGATACCACCACATCTTCGTTTTCAATCTCCAGCCTCACCAGCTTGCGCATCACCAGCGCGCCGACGAACAGATCACCCTGCCATTCGGGGAACAGGTCGCCAGTGTAGAACGCCATGCCGGACGGTGCGATGGACGGATCCCAGTAGTGTAGTGGGTCGGTAATGCCTTCCATGGTGGTTTTGCTGGAAATAGGCAGGCCGGAATAGCCGATGCCGTAGGTCACTTTCGGCCAGCCGTAATTGTTGCCGGCGCGGATGATGTTGATTTCATCGCCGCCACGGGGCCCGTGTTCGTGGGTCCAGACTTCGCCGGTTTCCGGATGCAGGGTCATGCCCTGGATGTTGCGGTTGCCGTAGGTAAAGAAGGTGTCGTTGGCGCCGGCCTTGTCGATAAAGGGGTTATTGGCTACCGGCTCGCCATCCACGGAAATCCGGTGAACACCGCCGGCGTCATCGCCCAGATCCTGGGCTCTGTCTTTCTCGCCCCGGTCGCCTACGGACACGTAAAGGTGGCCCTGGGCATCAAACACCATGCGCCCGGCAAAATGCCGGGAAGTGCCGGAGCGGGGCAGGGCTTCGAAAATGACTTCTGTATTTTTCAGGGTGTTGCCATCCAGACGGGCCCTGGCAACGCGGGTGGTCATGCCGTCCAGGGTTCTGTGGGCGTAGCTGAGGAATAGAATCCGGCTGTTCTCGAAATCGGGGTGTAGCAGTACGTCAAAAAGGCCGCCCTGACCTGATACGACGAGGTCTGGCACGCCGTCGATTTCTTCAGGTTGCAGTTCGCCGTCGCGAATCCGGCGCAGCCGGCCGGCCCTCTCGGTGACCAGTTGGTCGCCGTTGGGAAGAAACGTGAGATCCCAGGGATGTTCAAGATTTTCTGCAACGACTTCGAGGCGAAAATCGGTTTTGTCGGATGACAGGGTCTTGGCGGCCATGCCCTGTTGGCTGGCGGTCATCAGCAGACCAAGAGCGATGGCTGTCGTGGTGCGGTACATGGTGCCTCCCATGACGATAACGGCTTTTTATATTCTGATGCATTAAACCATAGGCCCGGACAGCTGCATCTGCCAACTTGTTCCGGCCAAGCGCCATCGCAGCAGCGGGTGTTTTTGTTGGGAGTCAGTGTTTGAATGGATCCACGATGAACGAAAATAAATGATAGGGATTATCATTTGCAATGGCATGGCGTCTGATTTACATTAAATGAAACACAGGCTGAACAGGGAGGAGGTTATGGAAAACGAAGTAATGGAAGGCCTCAAAATAGCGGTGTTGGCTACCGGTTTTGTGGGGTTGGTGGTTATCGGGCTGACTCTGGGCATGTAGCAGCGTTCATGCGCTCTTTACGATAGACACCGCAGGTTCCGCAGTAGCCACCCTCAGGTAACAGATATTTCAGGCAACAACCCTTTCGTTGTGGAATCGCACACAGTTGTTGGCTGAACTCCGCCGGAATCCACTCAACATATCGATTCGCCTCGCATTCGAACTGCGCCAGCCAGGTGCTCGCAAGCCGACATAAGGCCTCCGGCTCCACGCGGTTCCACACCAGAGAGAACGGCATGCCGAACGCCAGGCCGACGCTGCTCCAGTAAGCTCCCGGGCTGATGCCGTAGTGTTTCCGGAAAACCGGGTACCACGCCTGCATCTGCTCTTTTGCCTTGCCTGCAAACGCTTCCGGTTCCAGTTTCTCGCTCTTTTCCGGCGACTCCGGCAGGTGTATCCAGCGGGATTCGCTCTCGTGGGTGTCGTCCACAGGACGCAGGAAAGTGTGCTCCGGGGCCGCCGGTGCAGCCTTGCCATCCCGAAACAGCTTTATCACCAAAGGGCCGATAACCGTCAGCGCCAGGCTCTGGTGTAGAACTGAAAGCCTGGCTTTTCGTAGGCGTGGCGTGTTGGCGTCCGGGTGATCGGCAATAATCTGTTGTGAAAGGATGTCTGGCTGTTCCAGCACCTGAGCCAGCGAGAACAAGGCTGGTCGCCTGGAAGCCTCGGCGGGCAAGGCGCTGGATAAGATACTGTTGGCGTTCAGGCCGTGGCTCTCCAGTAACCGGTGGTAACCGGTGAGCCAGTCGTTGGCCTGATGCTCAGGCCCGGCCATGACGACTCAGCCCCCAGAGAAAGTACACCCCGCCCACGAGTGCTGCCAGCAATCCGGCTGGCAGTTGGTTCGGATACACCACAATTCTGGCCAGGTAATCGGCAATAGCGAGCAGTAACCCCCCGGCCAGTGCCGCGATCACCAGCTGCCGGCCAACGGTTTGCTGGCCAAGAACCCGGGCCAGGTGAGGGGCAATCAGCCCGACAAAGCTCAGGGGCCCGATCACCACCGTGGCTGCTGCGGTCAGTACCGCTGCCAGTAGTAGCAGGAGCAGGCGTGCCCGGGCGACCGGTAGCCCCAGCGATGACGCCGAAGCTTCTCCCAGTGGTAACAGTGTGAGCGGCCGAACCGTGGCCAGCAGCAATACCCCGACAGACACCACCAGAGCCAGAAGGCCCAGAGCTTCAGACTCGGAGATAAGCCAGGTGGAGCCGTACATCCAGTTCAGCAGGCGAGCGGCGACGGTACCGCCAGAAGCCATCACCAGGCGAAGCCCGGCGTCCATGAATACGTAAAGCGCCAGCCCGCCCAGCAACAGTTGGTTGCCGGCAAAGCGATGTTTCCTGGCCAGCAGAATCAACAGTCCCAGTGCGGCGGCTGCACCGAGCGTGGCTGCCGCGAGTTGGCCGATACGTCCAATTTCCAGCCCGGTGAGTACCACTAAAACCATGACCAGAGCAGCGCCTCCACTGATGCCCAGCAATTCCGGGCTGCCCATCGGGTTGCCGGTCATCCGCTGAATCAGCGTGCCGGCCATGCCCAGTGCCATGCCGGCGAGAATGGCAGCCAGCAATCGGGGGCCGCGCCAGACCCACGCTTCACCCCAGTTAGCGGGGGCGGTCCAGCTCCAGGCTTCAAGCCCCGGCGACCATGCCATGGAAATGACGATAGTAGCGGCAAGCAGCGCAGTCAGGATGCTGGCAATCAGCAGGGTGGGTTTCCGGCTGGGCAGGAACCCGGCCGGGCCAGAGTCCTGGCCGGGCATGTGATGGGTGTTCCGGATACTCTGCAGTGCCATCAAAATGATTGGCCCGCCGATCAGTGCTGTGGTGGTACCGGTGGGAACCAGTGAGCCACCACCGAGAGAGGTGGCCCATTGCGCCAGCGTGTCGGCCAGCCAGAGTAGCCCGCCACCGGTGATCGTGCTCCAGAGCAGTCGTTGTTTAAGGGTGCGAGCGCCGAGCAGCTTGGCCAGAACTGGCGCGGCCAGGCCCACAAAGGCCACCACGCCAACGCGACTGACCACAATCGAGCTCATCAGCACCACCAGAAGCAGCGCACCACCCCGCACCAGAGCGACCTTGGCGCCCAATGCCGATGCCGAGGCCTGGCCGAGCTGGAGAAGCTGAAGCGGGCGCATCAGGGCCACCATCAACAGCGAAAGAACCAGTACCCGGGGCAGGAGATCCAGAAACGGCCCCCAGTTGTTCTGCACCAGCGAGCCCGCGCCCCAGATGAACAGGTTGCCCAGCCA
>Ga0136557_1002471_pt1 | contig 10698 bp, 9 predicted proteins | sample AntRauTorckE6832_FD_104796 | JGI IMG/M metagenome (GOLD analysis project Ga0136557, IMG submission 104796) | Saline lake microbial communities from Rauer Islands, Antarctica - Metagenome Torckler E6 #832 | ecosystem: Environmental > Aquatic > Non-marine Saline and Alkaline > Saline | place...
CCTGCAGGTTACCATTCAGGATGGCGAGGTCGGAATCGGGAATGAATCAGACCGCATCACCATAACACCGGAGATGCTGTCAGAAGGGAAACAGAAGCGGTAATAGCAAAGCGGTAAACAGGCCGGTAAGGCTCATTCCCAGAGAAGCAAAAGCGCCCGCCGTCGCGCTTATCTCAAAGGCACGAACGGTGCCAATGGCGTGGCCATTCAACCCCAGTGCAAAGCCCATGATCCGTTCGTCCGAAACCTTCAGGCGCGCGGCCAGCACATCTACGGAGATGGTCGCAATCACACCGGTCAGCAACAGCGCGCCCATCATCAATGAGACCGATCCGCCCAGTTCCTCAGTAATGCCGATCGCAATCGGTGCAGTCACCGATTTTGGTGCCAGCGACGCCAGCACTTCCGGGGTCGCGCCCAGCGCCCAGGCAATGACCAGGGTGTAGACAACCGCCAGCATGGCACCGACGGGCAGAACCACCAGAATGGGCCAGAACATCTGCCGGATATGGTGCATCTGCTGGAACAGGGGCACGCCAAGAGCCACGGTCGCCGGGCCGAGTAATGCCATCAGCCAGTTCGCACCCTCACGATACAGCGGATAATCGATTGGCAGCGCCACAATGGCCAGAGACAGAAAAACCGCCGACACCAGTATCGCCGGTAACCAGACCGGCTTCCCGAGCAGAACAAACACGGCATGCCCGACCACAAACGCCGCCAGGGTTAACCCGACCGCCAGCATGGGGCTACCGGTAATCCCCGCGAGCGCAGCAAAACCCTCAGAGAGATCAGTCACTGGCCAGAATTCCCGTTGTCAGAGGCAGTAAGCCAGTGCATCAGCAGCAGCGTGCTGATCACACTAAGCACCGTGCCCACCGCCAGTGCCGATATAATCGCTAACCAGTAACCATTGAACGCCTGGGCATTAAAAAAGATACCCACGACACCGGGCATTATCAGCAACACCAGCACCGAAATAATGGAGCGGCTGGCAGACCCTAACCCCTCCGAAACCTGACCCCGCAACATCAGGCACAGCACCAGCCCCAGCATACCAAGCACACCGCCACTGAACGGCAGCCCCAGACCAAGGCGCGCCATTTCGCCGGCCAGAAAAAATCCGATCAGGATCAGAAAACCCCGGAGACTCTCCATAACTCCCTCATGAACCCGCCATAAACAGCCCCAGACAACAAACGCCACCACTTGAGAGGGAAGACCTGTGCAACACCACATAGACCAAAGAATGGCGCAAACCCGAAATGCCCGCAGGGACTGGACAGGCCCCGTGGTCGCACGTACCATAGCGACCTCGAAATTGCGCGATCAGCCAGTTTCGAATGCGCCCGTAGCTCAGCTGGATAGAGCGCTGCCCTCCGGAGGCAGAGGTCAGAGGTTCGAATCCTCTCGGGCGCGCCATATTTCACAAAAAAGCCCACTTTCAAGTGGGCTTTTTTGTGAAACTCTGGTGTGTTTGGGGACAGATGCAGAACCGTGAGGAAAAATGACCGCTGCAGACCTGATAAAGCGACTGAAACCTTACCACCAGAATCAACGGTTCTTGTTCAGGTTACATATATTCCTATTCACATATTGCAAGGTATAACAGACAGGCGCGTGAGGTTTAGGATTTTTCACTGTTACGCACTATCATTCCAATCGTTAAGTGCATGCCGAACTTTCGTAGGATCTTGTTCAACGTCTTTACGGTTCCTGTCTCTGGGTCGCGCTCGATTGCGGAGATGGTCGTCGCTGAAAATCCTGCGATTCTCCCGAATTGTTTCTGGTTGAGGCCTGTAAACTTTAGACGAAGCTGCCGAATGGCTTGACCGAGGTGGATTTCCTCGGACTGAAGCTCAGTTAAAATCTGTTGTCGAATTTCGGACCGCTCTTGCGGTGTGAGATCCGGCCGCTTCAATTTGGGCATGATGTTCCAGATCCCTTAATTTCAGAAAATTCCTATTAAACGCTCGAGCTGCTCAAGCACAAGTTCAGGCTCATGCATTCGGATTGAGACGTGATCCAGCATCTTGAGAGGTGCATTGCAACTCCTGAGACCCTCTTTCATACCAGTCAGCTTCAATAACTCGCCTTCCATAATTTCTGCTGCTTTCCGGGGATCGGTAGCGAGCTCCTCCAGAATGAGCGCGTAATCCGGGTTACGTTTTCTATCCAAGAGATGTTTTGGCCACCAGGTCGAATTCGCGATTGGTTCTGGGTCTAATACCATTGGAGCTATGTCATAAGCTGGCGCCAATTCAACGTCATGTCTGCGTTTTAATAAAGAGGTGTTTCTTCCATGGTTGTCTCTATTGCCGACTGTGGTGTTCAGTACATCGCGAACCAGGTATTCAGCGAGTATTGCATCCTTATTTTCGGGCTTCGTAATGCACGCTCGCAGCTTCTGAATTACATCTAAATGCTCTAGCCGAACACCATCTCCGATCATTCCCATAATGGAATAGACAGACTCCATACCGTGGCGGGATACACCCTCAGGATTCACTTCTCGATCGAATCGAGGTAACCACAGCGCAACATCGCCATAGATATTGTCGAAGAATGTGCCGGTTATAGACTTGAACCCTCGAGCCTCAAGCAACTGATAAACAGCTGCTTCGCCTTCAAGTACCTGGATATCATCGTTAGATCTTTTGCCCCGCGGGAATTTCACGAGCCAGTGGCGCGCGATGTCTTCTTCAGGAAGGGTTCCCTCAAGCGCATACTTACCGTATTGATCCTCAACCAAAAGGAGTTTGGGGGCATCACCACCGGCACCCGTGGCGCCACCAATCGCGATATGTAAGTTGTTCGCATACAGAACCAGAGCGTCCGCACGAGTACACACGTCTTGCCGGTCAAAAAGGACGATTTCAGACTCTGCAACCTCCCTTTCAAAGGTTTTGGCGGCCTCTTTAATCCGGAGGTTGCCAATCGGTCCAATGCATCCTTCTGTCAAAAGTCGAACATCAATTGCCTGTTCTTGGTCACGGGAGTATCCAAGTTGTTTCACCAAAGCCCGTCGCCCAGCGCCTTGAGGAATAATGTCGCGCAATACTGGCGCGATTTCTCCCTCCATGAAATCACCGCCCAGAATGCACGGAAGATTCACTCCGACGGCTTTCTTATTGTTCAGGTCTTCCCTATCGTAATCGCCACCCTGCTCCAGAGCTGCCAAGACATATTCAATGTCATATGAAAACGTCGGTTTGCCGAGCAGCCCATCGCTCTCATATGGGAATTCGACGATACCCGCATCGTGCCACTGGTTGTCCCAGTGAATCTGTAGTGTGAGGCTCATTTAGACAAGACCCTATATTGCAAGAATACTTGCAACTATATTAGCTTTCTCGAATTATACTGCAAGTATACTTGCAGTATAATCAGGTAGAAGCAAAAACCTTGCAAGAAAACTTGCAGAGTGACTTTGATCGCATAGCGAGACCGTGACCTGCCCCCAATATCTGGTCCAACTACCCCTACAAATACACGGGGCAGGCCCTGTCCATATGTGACAGGGCCACGAAGCGATCTCGCTAATGGTCGTCCACGAGATCGTCTCAGATAGACTGGTCATTAAATCGCCATCAATGGACCTCAAAGCCGCAATAGAACCCTATCTCGTAGAAACCAGGTAGTAGCAATGAGGGGGGCAATCTCTGCCTCCCTCAACTCTGCTTGCCGTTCGAAGCCTCATCGCGTTCAGCCGTTCTGAGGGACAACATGGGCCTCACTGCAGGCATGCAGTTGGCGATAGTGCTGCAGTAGGATTTTCATGGCGCTTTCCCAGCTGAAGTGGCGTTCGACATACCGACGGGCATAGCGACCGCTGGCAGCCAGGTCGTTGCGGAACAGCGATTGACAGGCATCGGCCATCGCTTCAGGGTCCAGCGGGCGGCAGAGGATGCCCGCCCCCAGCGGCACGTTCTCTTCCAGCGCGCCGGCCCGGGCCCCGACCACCGGGATGCCGCTCGCCATGGCCTCCTGGGCAATGAGGCCGAACGTTTCGCGCGTGCCGGCATGCAGCATCGCATCACTGCTGGCCAGGACACGGGCCACTTCATGAATCCCGCAGCAGCGGTCGACAGAGGTCACGTTGTCGGGGACCTGGTGCGGCATGCCCGGCCCCATGAGCAACAGATGATAGCCACGTCCCAGCCGCTTCATTGTCGCTAGCAGTATGTCGATGTTCTTTTCGCTGGAGTTGCGTCCGATGAAGACCAGCAGTCGCGTCCCGGGCGCCAGCCCGAGTTCCTGGCGCAACGCCGGGTCGTGCCGACGCGGATGGAAGTGCTGCAGGTCAACGCCCAGCGGCTGGACGCGAACGTGGTCGAGCCCCCATTCCCGGAGCCGGTCGGCCATGACCTGGCACGGGGCCAGCACGCTGTCGAAACGACTATAGAGATTCACCACATATCGTTCCAGGCGCCGGCAGACCTGGCGGCCGAAGCGATCCCCCATCAGTTGCGGCAGATCCGAGTGATAAAAGCCCACAACCGGCACGCCGAGGCGCTGGCCGGCATCCAGCGCCGCCCAGGCGGTCACGTAGGGATCGCCAGCTTCGATGATGTCCGGCGCCAGCGCAACGAGCGCCTCGCGCCAGGGACGCGCCCGCAGCGGGAAGCGGTAGCCTTGCCCCAGAGGCAGGCGCAACGCAGGCAAGGTATGGTGATTGCCGAGACTATCGCGTTCGGCACCGGGCACCAGCAGGCTGGTGCGCAGGTCGGGAACGTGGGACAGAACCCGATGTTTGGCTTGAAGATAGGTGCGCACGCCACCGCTGGCAGGTGCATAGAACATGGTCACATCGGCAATATGCAAAGTGGTCTCCGGCCCGCGTCCAGAATCAATCGATACAGCCTAAGACGCAAATGCGACAGTTGTGAGTCAGTCGCCTGGCAACCCCCCAAAAACAGCGTAGACAGTAATATTGCCACCTACGCTGGTATTCAGGATTAGTCGACTGATCAATCGTAATTCCACCCAAGCCCAGAGCGCTGACGCCGGAGCAGCAGCGCATCCAGGAACTTGAGGCTCGTATAGTGGCACCCGCATTAACCTGCGAGCTCCGCAAGGGACGCTTCAACGATTGCCAGGCCTTCTTCGAGCACCTCACCTTCAATGGTAACCGGCATGAGAAAACGAAGGGTATTGCCGTAAAGGCCACAGGAAAGCAGAATCAGCCCTTTTTCACGCGCACGCCTGCACAGCGCAGCAGTGAGTTCTGGATCTGGCGCCTGGTCGGCTGAAACAATATCCACCGCCGCCATGGCACCCAGATGCCGTACATTCTCAACGCAGGCGAAGCGCTCTTGCCATTGCAAAAAGCGCTGACCCAGCGTTTTCCCTAGTGCCTGGCTCTGCGCCAGGATGTTTTCCTCTTCAAACACTTCAAGCACCGCCAATACCGCTGCGCATGATACAGGGCTGCCAGAATAGGTGCCGCCAAGCGAGTTCGGGCCGGATGCATCCATATGCACATCTGTGCCCACAACAGCAGAAATTGGCATGCCACCAGCCATGCTCTTGGCCATGGTCATCAGGTCGGGCTCGACACCACTGTGTTCAATGGCGAACATCTTGCCCGTGCGGCCAAAGCCGGACTGAACTTCATCGACGATCATCAGCATGCCGTGCTCATCGCAGATGTCTCGTACCGCTTTGAGGAAGCCTGCTGGCGCGGGATAAAAACCGCCTTCGCCCAGAACCGGTTCGATCACGATGGCTGCGGTATCACGCGGGTTGGCATCGGTCTTGAGCGTCATTTTCAATCCGCGAATGGCGTCTTCTTCACTGACGCCATGAAAAGGCACTGGATACGGCGCACGGAAGACGTTACCCGGCATGGTGCCAAAATCGGCGGCATAGGGCGCAACCTTGCCGTTCATCGCCATGGTCATGAACGTGCGGCCGTGGTAGCCGCCGTCAAAACAGATTACGTTGTTTCTACCCGTCGCCGCCCGCGCAATCTTGACCGCATTCTCCAGAGCTTCTGCACCGGAGTTCACCAACATGACTTTACCGTGTCCCCGCACCGGGGTGAGCTGGCTTAGCTTCTCAGCGACTCTGACGTACCCTTCATAGGGCATCACGGTCTGGCAGGTGTGCATTACACGTTCCAACTGCGCTTTTACGGCCTCCACGACTTTTGGGTGGCAATGGCCAATGTTCAGCACCCCAATCCCGCCGGCAAAGTCGATAATCCGGTTGCCATCGGCATCCCAGATCAGGGCATTCTCCGCACGATCCGCAAACTGCGTGGCGGCGCTGGCAGTGCCGTTGGCAACATACTGCTTTTTCAATGCATTCAATTGTTCGTTATTCATCAACTCTTTCCCTATCAGACAGTAGCAGCGCCTAAAGGCCGCCCACACAGACGTATTTCAGCTCGGTAAACTCGTCCAAACCGTGGCGGGAACCCTCACGCCCGAGCCCCGACTCTTTGACCCCGCCAAAAGGCGCCAACTCTGTTGAAAGAATACCCTCGTTCACGGCCACCATGCCGTACTCCAACCCTTCCATGACATGCCAGATACGCCGGTAATCCCGGGCGTAGAAGTAAGAGGCCAGGCCAGAATCTGTGGCATTCGCCATGGCGATCGCCTGTTCGTCGGTCTCGAAGCGGAATATGGGCGCCAACGGGCCAAACGTCTCTTCACTGGCCACGCGCATGTCACCTGTGACATCTGCAATGATGGTTGGCTCGAAGAAGGTCCCGCCCAGGGCATGGGCTCTGCCACCGCACACTAGACGCCCACCCTTCTCCAGCGCATCGGCGATATGGGCTTCGACCTTGTCCATGGCCGCCTGATTGATCAGTGGCCCTTGCATCACACCCTCTTCCAGGCCGCTGCCCACTTTCAACTGCTTGACGCGCGCGGCCAACTTTTCGATGAAGGTGTCGTAAACCCCGGACTGCACCAGAAAGCGGTTGGTACAGACGCAGGTTTGCCCGGAGTTCCGGTACTTGGACGCGACTGCCCCTTCCACGGCGGCGTCAAGATCGGCATCATCGAACACAATAAAAGGCGCGTTGCCGCCCAGCTCCATCGACGCTTTTTTGACAGTACCGGCACACTGGGCAAGGAGTTTCTTGCCCACCTGCGTAGAGCCTGTAAAGGAGAATTTGCGCACCCGCGGGTCGGTAGTCAGCACCTCGCCCACGGCGGCCGGTTGACTGGCCGTGATCACGTTGATTACCCCGGCAGGGAGCCCGGCTAATTCAGCCAGACGTGCAAGCGCCAGCGCCGTCAGCGGGGTAGCCTCTGCGGGCTTGATCACCACCGGGCAGCCTGCCGCTAACGCCGGGGCACACTTACGGGTAATCATCGCCAGGGGAAAGTTCCACGGCGTGACCGCCGCCACCACCCCAATCGGTTCGCGAAAGACCAGAATGCGCTTGTCAGCGCCGTGGCCGGGCAGGGTTTCCCCTGCCATGCGTTTGGCTTCTTCAGCATAGAACTCAACGAAGGAGGCGCCATAGGCAACCTCCCCCCTTGACTCCGCAAGCGGCTTGCCCTGCTCCAAGGTCATCAGCCGGGCGAGGTCTTCCTGGTGCGCCATGATGGCATCGAACCACGCGCGCAAAAGGTTGGCTCGCTCTTTGGCCGTTCGCCGCCTCCAGTCTGGCCAGGCCGCTTCGGCTGCGGCGATGGCTTCGCGCGTTTCTTCGCTGCCTAAATCGGGCACTTCCGCCAGAACTTTCCCATTGGCGGGATCTGTGACAGAAAAATGCGTCTTCGCATCGCGCCACTCACCGGCAATGAAGGGTTTGGGAATCAGGATATCGGGCAACGTTTCCATGGTATTTTCCTTTGTAGTGATTCAAAACCGGCTAATGCTTTACGTGCTAAACCACGCCCTTTTTCTTTAGCGCCTCGATCTCACTCGCAGGCTTTTGCAACACACGCTCAAGCACTGCGGTCGTGTCTTCCCCCAGCGCGGGTGGCGCTTTGTGGTATTCAAGCGCAGTTTTTGAGTACTTGATCGGGTTGGCCACTCCCTTCACCGGGCCATTGACGGAATCAAGTGTCACCTGCATGCCGCGCGCCTGGACCTGCGGATCATCGAATACCTGGGCGATATCCTGAATCGGACCGCAGGGCACGCCAATCTCATTGAGAAGAACTGTCCACTGTTTCAGAGTGCGTGTTCTGGTCACACTTATTAAACGCCTGATGAGCTCAACGCGGTGCTTCACCCGCTCTGCATTAGTCGCAAAGCGCTGGTCCCGGGCAAGCTCGCCGAGGCCAATGGCCTCGCAAAAACGCTGAAACTGGCCATTGTTCCCGATGGCAATGATGATTTGCTCACCATCAGCAGTGGGAAACGGCTGGTAAGGCACCAGATTGGGGTGGTAATCACCGGTGCGTGTCGGCGGTTTTCCACTGCAGAAATAGTTCTGCGCCTGATTGGCTAGCCAGCTCACCTGAACATCCAGTAGCGCAATATCGATATGTTGCCCTTCTCCAGTCCGGGTTCGGTGGTACAACGCACCCAGAATGGCAATGGTAGCATTCATGCCCGTGGTCAGATCCGCCACGGCCACACCGACGCGTTTTGGGCCGGCGCCTGGCTCATCGTCCGCCGCCCCGGTAATGCTCATCAGCCCGCCCTGGGCCTGAATCAGGTAGTCGTAACCTGCCATTCCGGCCATTGGCCCGGTGTGCCCGAAGCCCGTGATCGAACAGTAGATCAGGCCCGGATTGAGCGCCGAGAGTGTAGCGTAGTCCAGCCCTTTCTTCGCAAGACCACCGCTTTTAAAGTTCTCGACCAGGATGTCGCTTTCGCTGGCGAGCCCGCGGATCAATTCCTGACCTTCAGGCTGGCTGATATCCACCGTCAGGGAGTGTTTACCGCGGTTGGCGGAGAGGTAGTAAGCAGACTCGCGGGTATCGCGGCCATCCTCTCCCTGAAGCCAGGGCGGCCCCCAGTGGCGGGTATCGTCACCACTAGCGGGCCGCTCTATCTTGATTACCTCAGCCCCCATGTCCGCCAGAATCTGGGTGCTCCAGGGGCCGGCCAACACCCGGCTGAGGTCAAGTACGCGCAAATTTTTCAAGGGACCTGCCATGGTTCACACCTGCCGAGAGAAAGAATCAGAAAAAGGCCTGGAGCCCGGTTTGAGCCCGCCCCAGGATCAGCGCATGGATGTCGTGCGTGCCTTCATAGGTGTTGACCGACTCCAGATTCACCATGTGGCGAATCACGCCGTACTCATCCGACACCCCGTTGCCGCCGTGCATATCCCGCGCCACACGGGCAATATCCAGCGCCTTGCCGCAGCTGTTCCGCTTGATGAGCGAAATCATCTCTGGCGCCCAGTTTCCGCTATCAAGCAGGTGGCCGACCTGAAGCGCGCTCTGCAGGCTCAAGGTAATTTCGGTCTGCATATCGGCAAGTTTTTTCTGGATCAGCTGGTTAGCAGCGAGGGGGCGGCCGAACTGTTTACGATCCAGGGTGTACTGGCGCGCGGCATGCCAGCAGAACTCAGCGCTACCCATGGCGCCCCAGGCGATGCCGTAGCGCGCCTTGTTCAAGCAACCGAAAGGGCCTTTCAGGCCGCTGACATCAGGCAGCAAATTCTCTTCTGGTACAAAAGCGTTATCGAGCACGATCTCGCCGGTAATGGAGGCACGAAGCGAAACTTTGCCTTCGATTTTCGGCGTGCTGAATCCTTCAGTACCACGCTCGACGATAAAGCCCTTAATCTGATTATCGTGGGCGGCGGATTTCGCCCATACCACTGCAATATCGGCAATCGGACTGTTGGTGATCCAGATCTTGGCGCCAGTGAGAAGATAGCCGCCATCCACTTTTACGGCCCGCGTGATCATCGCGCCGGGGTCGGAGCCGTGATCAGGTTCTGTCAGGCCAAAACAGCCGACCATTTCACCGCTCGCCAGCCTTGGTAAATACTTCTGCTTCTGCTCTTCTGACCCATAGGCTTCGATAGGATACATCACCAGCGACGACTGCACGCTCATGGCCGAGCGGTAGCCCGAGTCAACGCGCTCCACCTCGCGGGCAATCAGTCCGTAAGCGACGTGATTGACCCCCGCTCCCCCGTATTCCGGCGAGACCGTCGCACCCAACAAACCGAGCTCGCCCATCTCGCTCATGATCTCACGATCAAAGCGCTCCTCGCGAAACGCTGACAGGACACGCGGCTGCAGTTTTTCCTGGCAGTAGTCGTAGGCAGCGTCGCGAATCTGGCGCTCTTCCTCGGTCAACTGCTGTTCCAGCAGTAGCGGGTCGTCCCAATTAAAACGGCTCATCGTCAAAGCTCCTGAATTGATAGCGGCGATTGGTAGTTCAGCAAATACCTCATCAAAATATCTACATTTTTACAAAACGTCAAAATATTTTATCCCCGTCAACCCGGGCAGCATCCAAAGCTGGATAGGTATGGCATCACCTGTTGCAGCCTTATAAGGCCCGTTCCGATAGGTCGCACGTTGTCGCGACCTATCCCGGCTGCTCAGGTAATGTAGATATTTTATTAATTTGTCTAAATTTTATGGCATGATGGCTTTATATGTGATTACACTGATAGCGCCTAACGTATTCTGGACGTTCCATGAACTGACAACCATTAACAACATTCCTGAAAAGAAGGGTCCTTCTATGCAGATCTCTACATTCGTGAAAAGTGCTCTCGCCACCTCCCTGGCGGTTTCCATGCTGGCCAGCCAG
>Ga0136557_1002474_pt1 | contig 10685 bp, 11 predicted proteins | sample AntRauTorckE6832_FD_104796 | JGI IMG/M metagenome (GOLD analysis project Ga0136557, IMG submission 104796) | Saline lake microbial communities from Rauer Islands, Antarctica - Metagenome Torckler E6 #832 | ecosystem: Environmental > Aquatic > Non-marine Saline and Alkaline > Saline | place...
CCCACAGACCCGCCGCATGACTCTCCCTAGCCAGCGACAGGTGATAACGCGTCATCATGCATCACCATCATTGCCAATGCTGCCAGGGTCTCGGGATCCTCGCGGCGGATACGATTGGCAATCTGCCGCTGGAAAAAATACACGACGCGATGTCGACTGTGACCTGGGTACAGGCAGGGGTCGTTGGGCAGGATGGGTGTGGACTCCACGAGCGTTTCGTCCGCCAGCAGCGCTTCCACCCGGCCATTGTTGTACAGACGCCAGCCGAACACCTGTTTCAGCTGCCACGGGTCGTCACTCTCGCCCATGCACAGTGCATGAGTACCCTGGGTTTCGGGAAGCTGCTGGATGAGGGTGGTTTCGTCAGTGTCTTCGTAGTCGAAGTAAGCCGCCGCATGCTCCAGTTCGAACACCTTGTGGTCGGGGGCCGTTTCGAAAAGCTCCTCCGTTTCGGGGTCGCGGTAACCAACGAAGCTGCCGTGATCCGCATCGCCCAGATGATGGCAGGCCGTCAGTGCTTCCATCCAAGGCACCATGCCCACCACTTCCCCATCCTCGCGCAGTCCCCAGGCCAGCAGTGGCATGCCATACAGGGTGTCTTCGCTCGACGAGAGCCGATACACCATTTCCAGGCCATCCAGTTCGGGAGCCAGGCGAATCAGCCGGCGCCTGGCGCGCTGACGCTGGCGCATGGTTTCCAGATCGATGACCTGGGCCGGACGACTAGTCAGAGGAATCCCCATGATGTACCTCCACGTGCTGCGTGATCACGGCATCGGCCTCGCGGCCGCTCAATAGCGCAATGCGTCAGTGTTGCACAACCAATAGCACAGACTCCCCCTGAAGGTTAAGTCCTGTGTGTCCACGGCAACGTGCCGCGAGTGTCTGGCGCAACGCCTGATGACGCTCCCTCGCTGCCATGAAGGCGCGAAGCGGGGCCCCGGGGGAGTGAGGCGAGAGCCAGCGATGCCGATAGGCTTGCACGGTATCGGGTGCTTCGATGTGGGCGTCGAGAAGCGAATCGATTGCGTTTAACCAGGTGTTGCCAGCGGTATCGAGCTGCTGGAGCCAGGCAGCCAGTTGCTCTGTCTCCAGGCGTTGCACGAGCGATGGCGTGAAGGCCTCAAGCTGAGAACAAACCGCTTGGTTGCCCATGGCGCCCTCGATAAGCGATGAGGCCTCTTCGAGACGCCGTTCGGCCAGCATCAGCGTGCGCAGCAACTCGGCGGTGTAGGGACGCTCCTGCAGGGTTTTAAGATGACCCTCGAGGGTGGAGGAGTCGGGATGCCAGTCGGGATCGAACTGACGCAGGACTGCCTCGCGCAGGTAAGCGAGGGCGGCGAGCTGCGTCGGTGGAAGCTCGAGATCCTTGGGCGACAGCACCGAGCTGGCTCGCGAAAAGTTCTTCACCCACTCTTCTGAGCCAAAAAGGGCATTCCAGCTGGCACGGGGTAACTGCTCGGTCTTGGTCTCGGTCAGCCGGGCCAGGCGCTCACGATCATCTTCGGCCAGCGACTGTGGGACCTCGCTTTTCCAGCAGGCGTCGAGGCGCCGCCAGAACGTCAACTCGTAGAGCCAGCGCTGGCTGGCCGCTGCCACACGTCCCAGCGGGTTATTGCGTTGCGCCACCAGGTTGGTGATATGACACTCGCGCAAGGCAAAGACATTGAGCAGACCGTCACGTGTCTCGGGTATCTCGAAGAGCCGCTGGTGACGGTCAGGGAAGATGCCGATATTACCGGGAGGCTGTGGTTTGGGCGGCTCGACCTGCAGCCGTTCGGCTAGCCATTCCTGGTAATCGATGAGCAGGGCGTCGCTCCCGCCGTTCCCGCTGCAGCCGCTCAGTACCAGGAGAAACGCGACGCTCCAGCGACGCACATCAACGGCGTATGAGCTTGGTGTTCCCATCCGCCACCTCCCTGGCTATCCGTCTCAAGCGCTCGCTCAACATCAGCGCTGCCGCGGAAAGACCCGCAATCAGGCCGATCCAGTAGCCGTGAACCCCCAGTGGCTCGATCAACCCGAACAGGCCGCGAGTGCCCAGCCAATGTCCGCCGCCCAGCCCCACCACCCAATAGGCCACGAGGGTGATCAGCATGATCACGCGGGTATCCTTGTAGCCGCGCAGAGCACCGGCCAGATTGACCTGTAGCGAGTCCGATATCTGAAAAATCATCGCCAGTATGACCAATGACAGCGCCAATTGCTGAACCTCGATGTCACTGGTATAGAGCGCGATGACCGGGCGAGCCGTCAGCCATAACAGCAGGCTGTTGAACATCGCCACCAGCACCCCGATCGCGATGCCGTTCCAGGCCACCAGGCGGGCGAGGCCGTAACGTGCCTGGCCCAAGGTATTGCCGACTTTCACGGTCAACGCCATGCTCAGTGACAGCGGTAGCATGAACAGGATCGAGGTATAGTTCAGTGCCACCTGGTGAGCGGCCACGGTCACCTCGCCGAGACTGGCGATGAACAGGGCGATCAGGGTGAAGAGCGTCACCTCGACGAAGATCGCCACGCCGATTGGTACTCCCACATAGAGCAGGTTGGCGATCATCTGCCAGCGCGGCGGGGAGGGCGTATGCCATAGGGTGATATCGCCATAGGCGTGGCTGCGATGCGTGTAAGCGATCATGGCCAGACCCATCACCCACATCGAGAACGCCGTGGCGATTCCGCAGCCGAACGCGCCGAGGGCGGGAAGTGCCTGTATCCAGTCGGGGAGTCGGTCGCCGAAGAGTCCGGTGAGGCCAGCGCCGCCATAGATCAGCACGAAGTTGCTGGGAATGTTGATGGCAAGCCCCAGCAAGCTGATCCACAACGACGGACGGGTATGATTGACGCCATCGGAGAACGCCCGCAATGCCTGGAAGAGCGCGACGCCGGGCATGCCGAAGGCCACGGCGGCCAGATAGGCCGAGGCACTCCTGGCGACCTCCTCGGGCACCGCCATCAGGCGAAATATCGGCATCACCATCAACCACAGTAGCCCAGCGGCCAGAACGCCGAGCGCCAACGCCACCCATAGTGCCTGATGGACATTGGGGCGAATGCCGGCGATTCGTCCGCCGCCGAGCAGCTGGGCAACGATGGGCGTCAGGCCCATCAAGGTGCCGGTCATGAACAGCATCAGCGGTAGCCACAGGCTGGCACCTACCGAGACGGCAGCAAGGTCCGTGGCACTCAGCCGGCCGGTCATCATGACATCCACGACACTCATGCCGGCCTGGGCGAGCTGGGCGCCGCAGATCGGCAGCGCCAGGCGGAGCAGGGGACGCGTTTCTCGGCGACTGGCGGTCAACAGGTCGGCGGCAAACTGAGCCAAGCGTGCTGCTCCATGCTGAGGGCGGGAAGATGTCTCAGTCACGGCGGGCGTGACAGCGGCCCGACAGTCTAACAGCCGCGCCGCGTTTTCGCCCGGCGCCCTCAGCGCCTATAATGGTCGCGTTTCAGGACACGTCATCCGCAAATGGAGCTTACGTGACGCATCGTCTCGAGGATGTCATCGCCCTGTTCGACGGCCTCTTTCAGCAATCCTACGGTACCTGCCTGGTCCGTGGGGGCGAGGAGCCGCTGTACTTGCCGGCGGACGACAGCACGCCGTTTCACCGGGTCATCTTCGCGCGCGGCTTCTATGCCAGCGCCCTGCACGAGATCAGCCACTGGTGCATCGCCGGCGCAAGGCGTCGCCAGTGGGAAGACTACGGCTACTGGTACCTGCCCGACGGGCGCGATGCCGCCAAGCAGCAGGACTTCGAAGGAGTGGAAGTCGCGCCCCAGGCCCTGGAGTTGCTGTTCTCGCACGCTTGCAGGCGGCGCTTCAATGTCAGTGTCGATAATCTGGGCGGCGAGGTCGAGGTCGACCGTGACGCCTTCCGGGCGAGGGTCGAGGCCCGTGCGGCTCGTTACCAACGTGAAGGGCTACCGGTCCGCGCGGCGGCACTGCAGCGAGCCCTGCAGGCCTTTTACCGTGAAGGCGCCGACCTCGAGCAGGCCGTGGCAGCCGGGCGGGCCCTTCTTATGCCTGCATCGATGCCGGCCTGAGACTCACTCTTCATCGCCCTCGAGCCGCTGATGCAGATGCAGCATCACCTCGACTTCATGATCGGGGCGCATGGGCTCCAGGCCCAGTTCGCCAAAGAGCTCGCCACGGGCGCGTGACCAATCGCCAGGCGCGATAGCTGAGTAGAGGCTCTCTGCCGGCGCGAGTTCCACGAAGGGGTCGAGCCCATAGGTGTCGAAGAGCCGTGACAGGGCGGCTTCGTCGTCGCCGACGCCGGCCGTATAGAGGGTTTCGTTAAAATGGTCGGTCTCCAGCTCGCGGATCACATCCAGCGGGCTTACGCCCATGCTGGTCAGCTCTTCCAGGCTGTAGCCTCCCAGCGCGACCAGTTCCTCGTTCAGCCAGTCGTCATCGGGCTGAATCAGCGTGTGCTTTACACGCCCGTCGGACAGCGACCAGGCGATCGCCAAGGGCAATCCGCCCTCGTCACCGGTTTCCACGGCGATAAAACCGGGTAGCTCGTTCGTGTCAGCGCCGGCCATGTCAGTGCTCCTCGCATTCTGGGGTCAGGGAGTGGTTCGGTGGGGCCAGACGAAAGAACGCGCTGGCGGTGGTGGTGGTGGCATCGGCCAGCTCGGCCTCGGGCATGCCCCGCCAGTGGGCGATCTCGCGCACGATCCAGGGCAGCAGTGCCGGCTCGTGTCGTCTGCCCTTGAGCTTGGCCGGAAGATTGCGTGGCAACAGGTAGGGGCAGTCGGTTTCCACCATCAGTCGCGTCAAGGGAATATCACCGACCAGCTCACGCAGGTGATGGCCGCGCCGCTCGTCGCACAGCCAGCCGGTCAGGCCGATATGCAAGCCGAGGTCCAGGTAACCGTAAAGCGTGTCACGGTCCGCCGTGAAGCAGTGCACCACGGCGTCGCTGATGTCGTCACGCCAGGCATGAAGCATCTCGCACATGCGCTTGCCGGCGTCGCGTTCGTGGAGGAACAGCGGCTTGCCGCTCTCTGCCGCCAGGCCCAGCTGTGCCTCGAAAGCGCGTTCCTGCTCGTCGGGGGTGGAAAAATTGCGATTGAAATCCAGCCCGCATTCGCCCACCGCGACGACGCTGGGCTCGCGATGCAGGTCGCTCATCGCCCGCGCCAGCGAGGCGTCCCATTGGCTGGCGTCGTGAGGGTGCACGCCGGCGGTCGCATAGAGCCCCGGATAGTGCTCGGCGAGGGCCACCGCCTGCTCGGCATGTTCCCGGTCGGTGCCGGTGAGGATCAGTGTGGTCACGTTCGCCGCGCGGGCGCGTGACAGCACCGATTCGAGATCCCGGCTGAAGCTGGCATGGGTCAGGTTGGCGCCGATGTCGACCAGTGGGCTCGGGGAGCGTCGTTGCAGCGCTTCGGGCAGGAAATCATCGAAGCTGTCGTCGGGGTCGACCAAGGCGGAACTCCTGTGTGGATCAGGTGCGCATTGTACGCGAGACAGGTACCCGAGCGTCCAGCGTCGCCGCCACGCGGGCCCGGCCATGCGTTACACTAGCGCCCTCGATGAAAGGAAGAGGTGAACGCGTGACCCTGCTACGTCTGGAACAGTTACAACTGGCCTATGGCAACCACAAGTTGCTCGATGGCGCCGACCTGGTGCTGGAGAAGGGTGAGCGCCTGGCGCTGGTGGGGCGCAACGGCACCGGCAAGTCGACGTTGTTGAAACTCGTCGACGGCGAGATACAGGCTGACAGTGGCAACATCTGGCGTGCGCCGGGGCTCAAGATCGGCGTGCTCGCCCAGGATCTTCCCGAGGCGTCCGGCAAGACGATCTTCGACATGGTGGCCGAGGGGTTACCCGAGGCCGGTGAGCTGCTCTGTGAATATCATCATCTGATCCATGACGACGACCCCGATATGCGGCGGATGGAACAGCTGCATAGCCGGCTGGAGGCCATCGATGGCTGGTCCTTTCACCAGAGCATCGACGTGGTGCTGACACGCCTGGGGCTGCCCGCCGATGCGGCAATGGTCGAGCTCTCCGGCGGGTGGCGCCGTCGTGTGGCACTGGCGCGGGCGCTTGTCGCCGAGCCCGACCTGCTGCTGCTCGACGAGCCGACCAACCACCTTGATCTGGACACCATCGCCTGGCTCGAGGAGCAACTCCTGGCTTTCAGCGGCGCGGTGCTGTTCATCACCCACGACCGCGCCTTCCTGTCGAAGCTTGCCACCTCGATCCTCGAGCTCGACCGCGGGCGGTTGGGGCGCTATCCGGGCGACTACGCCAGGTATCAGGAGCAGAAGACCCATGAACTGGAGGTCGAGGCCCGGGAACACGCTGAATTCGACAAGAAGCTCGCCCAGGAGGAAACCTGGATCCGTCAGGGCATCAAGGCGCGGCGAACCCGTAATGAAGGCCGGGTGCGGGCGCTGGAGCAGCTACGCCGTGAACGCAGTGAACGCCGCGAACGCCAGGGCAAGGCCTCGCTGTCGGTTGACCGTGGCGAGCGCAGCGGCAAGCGGGTCGTGGAGCTTGAACACGTCACCCAGCGCTTCGCTGACGAGGTGGTGATCGACGATATCAGCCTGGAAATCCAGCGGGGAGATCGCATCGGCCTCATCGGCCGCAATGGCGCCGGCAAGACCACGCTGCTCAAGATCCTGCTCGGTGAGCTTGAGCCCACCGAGGGCAAGGTGAGCATGGGCACCAAGCTGCAGGTGGCCTATTTCGATCAGCTGCGCGCCGGGCTCGAACTCGACAAGACCGTTTACGACAATGTGGCCCAGGGCAGCGACCGCATCAGCGTGGGCGGCCGCGACCGTCACGTGATGAGCTACCTGCAGGACTTCCTCTTCACTCCCGAGCGTGTCCGTCAGCCGGTTAAGGCACTCTCCGGCGGTGAGTCGAACCGGTTGCTGCTGGCCAAGCTGTTCACCCAGCCGGCCAATGTGCTGGTGCTCGACGAGCCCACCAACGATCTCGACGTCGAGACGCTGGAGCTGCTGGAGGAGCTGCTGCTCGACTTCGACGGCACACTGTTGCTGGTCTCCCACGATCGCGCCTTCATGGACAACGTGGTGACCAGCGTGCTGGCCTTCGAGGGCAAGGGGCGGGTTCGCGAATACGTGGGCGGTTACAGCGATTGGGTGCGTCAGGGCGGCCGGCTCCCGCCGGCGCCCTGGGATGGCGCCGCCCGCCAGCGGGTCGAGCCTGTAGCGGAGGAGGCGCAACATGAGCCGATGCCGGCCCCGACTGCGGCTTCACCGGCAAAAAAGGTGGTCAAACTGTCCTACAAGTTGCAGCGCGAACTCGACAGCCTGCCTGCCGCGATCGAACGGCTCGAGGCCGCAGTAGCCGAATTCGAGACCCAGGCGGGCGACCCGGCCTTCTACCAGCAGGACGCCGATACCGTCACCGCGACGCTGCAAGCGTTGAACGATCGGCAGGCCGAGCTGGAGTCGGCCATGGAGCGGTGGATGGAGTTGGAGGCGATGGCGGCTGGGGAGTAAGCGACGATTCGCTACTGCGCCTGACATCTTGGCCGCCAGTGGCGGCCAGACTCGTCGTTCCATCTATCTTCGCGCGTGGCGCGAACCCTTCGCTTCCTCAAGCATGAGGTTGTCTTGTCGGTAGGAAAGTGAGATTACTCCGCACTTTCCTCGCCTTTCTTGCCGACGCGCACGGCAAGCACGTCACAACGGGCGCCGTGCAGCACGCCGGTCGAAGTGGAGCCGAGCAGCAAGGCGAAACCATGGCGGCCGTGGGAGCCGACCACGATCAGGTCCACATCGTGCTCCTCGGAGAAGCGATGGATCTCGGTGTCGGGCATGCCGACCAGCACGTGCTGGTCCTCTTTGGCGACGTGGGGATCGGCAATCTCGGCCAGGCGCTGTTTGGCATGTTCGTCGAGTTGATCCTGAATGCTGGTCAGGTCCATGGGAATGTCGCCACCGTAGGCGAAACCCAGTGGCTCCAGGGTATGCAGGATCGATAGTTTGGCATGGTTGCGATCCGCGATCTGCATCGCTCGCTCCAGCACCCGGTGGGAGTCCTTGGTCAGGTCGACGGCGACAAGGACGTGACGGTATTCGTTGCTCATGGGGTGATTCTCCGTGCAGACGAGAAGCGATTGTTGATGTCTCCACTCTAGGACGCCTGACGAAGCAAGACAACGACTTGCATCAAGGTTCTCGCATCTTGATGCCGATGGCATTCAATGCCGAACAGGGAGAGTGCATGACCTGGTTGATCATTCTATTTGTCTTGATGCTGGTGATCTCACCGGTGCTATGGCTCAAACCGAGCCCCCGGCAACGGCGGGTGATGCGGTTGCGTAATACGGCCAGAGAGGCCGGCGTGGTGGTGAAACTGCAGACACCCCCGTTTCATGAGGCGCGTGGTGTCATGCCGGCCTACCGCTGGGTGTACCCACCGCAACAGCCGGGCCCGGATTTTGTGTTGGTGCGTGATGCCCATGCCGCCGAGGCGCTGGCACCCTTCGCCCACGGCTGGCGCTGGCGTGTCGAGCCGCTGCGTCCTCTCTCCGCGGAAGCCTTGGCGAGGCTCGACTCACTGCTGACACGCCTGCCGATGGATGCCCAAGTGCTGGAGTCGCGCCCGGCGGCGATGACCCTATGGTGGTGGGAGTCACAGGATGCGGCGAGATTTGCGACCTATGTGGAGGATTTCACTGCCTTGCGCAAAGACCTGGCCGGCCGCCCCGATCGTCCCGAAGCACACTTACCGCTGGAAGGCCACGGGCCCTGAGTCGTTATGCCATGGCCTGGCCTTCCTGCATGGCCAGGCCGTTATCCTCGATACGCGCGAGCAGGGCGCTGAGTTGCTCGACCTCACTGTCGCTGAGACCGGCCAGCATTTCGTGGCGTGCCTGAGTCACCACGTCGTCGATGCGTTCGATCAACGGGGTGGCCTCCTGGGTCAGATACACGCGCTTGGTTCGCCGGTCCTGCTCGCAGGGGCGGCGCTCGATGAGACCCTGGTCGGCAAGCTGGTCGAGCGTGCGCACCAGGGAGGGTGCCTCGACGCCGATCGCGCGGGCAAGGTCACACTGCGGCTGGCCATCGCCCAGCCGCCAAAGGTGATAGAGCGTGATCCAACGGGTCTGGGTCAGTCCCAACGGGGCCAGGCGGTGGTCGATGACGGCGCGCCACAGTCGTGGAACGCGGGATAGCTGGAAGCCGATATTCTGCTGCATGTCGCTCCTGGCTCCGTATGACGTCGCTGGATTGTCCGAAGCGTTATCGTGTAATGCAAGTTTGTAAACCGCACCAGGGTGCCTACTCGCTCTCCACTTCGACATTGGACTTGTCGACAGTGCGCTTTTCGATTCGTTTGTCAGTGGGTGTCTCCGCGGTCTCCCGGCCGGGCAGCAGCTTGTACAGTGCGATGCCAGCCAAGCCGAGCGGCGAGTCGATGCCTCCGTCGGCCAGCGTGGCCCGTGCCTCGTCGGCGTCGACCCGAAAGCGCAGCACGCCGATACGCTGCCCGCTGTCGGTCATGACATCGATGCGCCAGGTTCCTGAGGGCGATTCGGGGAAATTCTGCTTGTGGCTCCAGGCACGGTAGCCCTCGTCGCGGCCCCCCTCGATCTGCAACGGGATCCGATCGATAATCTCGCCATCGTGGCGCCAGACATGAAAGATTTGCTCTTTAAGGCCGCGTGGCGCGCGAATCGAGGTATAGGCGTAGAGGCCGGTTGCCGGGAGTGACGACGGCGTGAGACGCACGCTGTCACGAGGTTTCCTGGCCTGCACGTCGAAACCGGGCGACAGCGCCGTGGCGGTGATCCACAGCGTCGCCGGAGGTACCCAGATTCTCCCCAGCCAGCCGGCTCCTGCCAGCAGCGGAAGCAGTGCCAGCATCAATACCCAGCGCTTGAGCGTCGAGCCACTCAGCAGTTGCAGCAGGCTGGGAAGACTGAAAACCACCATGGCCGCCAGCGCGAGCTTCAAGCTTGCGCCGGTGGTCAAGTGGAACATGATCGGCAGGGTGACCAGCACGACCAGGAAGACACATTGCGCGTGGAAGGCGAAGTAGAGCCAGCGGGCGCGCTCGGCCAGCTTGTAGTAGAGCAGGTCGATGATCGAAAACACCGCCATGCCCACCAGCAGGAGGGTGAACAATGCCTGGCCGCTGCTCCACACGGTGGTGATAAGTAGAAACGGCAAGCAGAAGAACAGGGTCTCCTGATGGATCATCTGGGCGATGAAGGTCGTGACGCCCTTGGGTAGCGTGGCGTAGCCGCGCCGTGCCAGTAACCGTCCGACCAGGCTCTCCGAGAGCAACAACAACCAGGCGACCAGCATGCCGATCGCCAGCATTGCCCCCAGCCATTGCTGGCGCTCCACCAGGAAAAAGCTACCTAGTCCCGCGGCGAAGGCGATCGGTGGCCATAGCCAGCGCCAGGGTCGCAGGAGAGCCACCCAACGCTCGATACGTGCATGCAGTCGGGTGACCCAAGAAGAATTTCGACTATTCGTCGTCGAAGGGGCCGGGGTGGGGGAACTCATGGCAAGGTTGGCTAGCCTGATCGTGGAGAAGGCTGGATGCTAGCAGTTCGATGACGGGATGCGGTAGTCCTGCCTGGCAAGGCCTGTCAGGGAGATAATGACGCATCCTGGCTGCTTGACCCTGTCCCGAGACTGGACCAAGATTGAGAATATTAAAACGATCGTATGAAATC
>Ga0136557_1002475_pt1 | contig 10684 bp, 8 predicted proteins | sample AntRauTorckE6832_FD_104796 | JGI IMG/M metagenome (GOLD analysis project Ga0136557, IMG submission 104796) | Saline lake microbial communities from Rauer Islands, Antarctica - Metagenome Torckler E6 #832 | ecosystem: Environmental > Aquatic > Non-marine Saline and Alkaline > Saline | place...
AACCGTAACGACCGGTTATGTAGTCTTCGGTCTGTTTTTTGGACGGATTGGTAAATAATGTGTCGGTATCGCCGTATTCCACCATATTACCCATATACATGAATGCAGTGTAATCTGATACCCGGGCCGCCTGCTGCATATTGTGGGTTACGATGATGATGGTGTAATCGCGCTTGAGCTCGTTGATCAGCTCTTCAATCTTCAGTGTTGAAATTGGGTCAAGCGCCGAAGCAGGTTCATCCAGCAGGATAACTTCAGGTTCAATGGCAATGGCGCGAGCAATCACCAGACGCTGCTGCTGGCCACCCGACATGCCAAACGCATTGTCCTGCAAACGATCCTTGACTTCATCCCACAACGCAGCGGCACGCAGCGACTTCTCCACCACTTCATCCAATACCCGGCGCGAACTGATACCCTGCAATCGCAGACCGTACGCGACGTTCTCGTAGATGCTTTTCGGGAACGGGTTGGGCTTCTGAAAAACCATGCCGACGCTGCGGCGCAGCTCCGCCACATCCACATCACGATCGTAGATATTTTTGCCATCCATGACAATTTGGCCTTCAATACGGCAAATGTCCACCAGATCGTTCATGCGATTGAAGCAGCGCAGCAGCGTTGATTTGCCGCAGCCTGACGGCCCGATAAACGCAGTTACACGTTTCTCCGGCACTGTCAGATTGACGTCCGTAAGCGCCTGATTATTTGCGTAATAGAGATTCAGCTTGCGGACTTCTATCTTGGATTTTTCATCGACCAGGGACAGCGCTTCACGGTCAGCCACCTTGCGCGCGCCCGCCGCCGATATCGCGGGTCGGTCACGCCCGCCAAGAGATCCAGGATGGGTATTAGCAGTCTCAGTTGTCATCGTGCGTACTCTTCCTTAAAAGTGTTACTCGCCGGCGCTGCGATATCGTTCGCGCAAATGGTTACGAATACTGATGGCTGCCAGGTTCAGAACCACGATCAAAATTACCAGCACCAGCGCAGTAGCGTAAACCAGCGGACGCGCGGCTTCAACGTTGGGGCTTTGAAAGCCGACATCGTAGATGTGAAAACCGAGATGCATGATCTTTCTTTCCAGATGAATATACGGAAAGGTACCATCAACCGGCAATGTCGGCGCCAGCTTGACCACACCGACCAGCATCAACGGAGCAACTTCACCGGCGGCGCGAGCAATGGCGAGAATCAGGCCCGTCATCATGGCCGGTGTCGCCAACGGCACAATCACCTTCCACAGGGTTTCAGACTTGGTTGCACCCAGCGCCAGGCTGCCCTGGCGGATCGTGCTGGGGATACGTGCAAGACCTTCTTCAGTAGACACAATCACAATCGGCAGCGTCAATAGCGCCAGCGTCAAAGATGCCCAGAACAAACCCGGGGTACCGAATGTGGGCGCGGGCATGGATGCTTCGTAAAAGAGCTCATCAATGTTGCCACCCAGAAAATACACAAAAAAGCCCAGGCCAAATACACCGTAAACAATAGACGGTACGCCCGCAAGATTGTACACCGAGATCCGAATGATACGCGTCATGAGGCCCTGCCTGGCATACTCACGCAGGTAGATCGCGGCCAGAATACCAAACGGGGTGACCATGATGGACATGACCAGAACCATGATCACGGTACCAAAAATAGCCGGGAAAATGCCGCCCTCGGTGTTGGCCTCACGCGGCTCATCGCTCAAGAACTCCCACAAGCGGTCGACATACTGCACCAACTTGCTGAATACGGACATTGCATTGGGTGCCGTGACACGCACGATAGTCGCCAGATTGATGTTGACCTCGCTGCCGTTCGCCGTTTGCATGCGCAGCGTGTCTCGCTGTGTGCTCTGGTAAATGACGTCAAGCTCTCCACGCAGAACCGCATAGTCGGCATCAAACTGCGCGCTTGCGGCGGCGATTCGATCTCGCTCCTGTGCCTCTATATCAGCAGACGGCGGGTTCAGCTCCAGCCTGCGTTCAGCGAGGCGCAATTGCTCGATACCGGTATTGATTCGTCCGATTTCGCCGCGCTCCAGTCGTCGTATTTCCCTGAACAGGGCCAGGCTGCGATCAACAGCCTCCTGCAACTGCGGCCAGAAGTCGGCATCATCAGGCGTACTGATGACATTACCTTCGCGCAACAGCGCAGAAGGTTGACCGTAAAAATTACCCCACTCGCGGCGCTCGACAACAAAAACGTCCTCCGGATACTGCCAGGTATCCATGCCCAGTTCGAGATACCAGACAAAATCACGCCCCGTCTGATCCCGATTGCCCAGTTTAAACAGGTGACGCGTGACCAGATCGACATCATCAGGTACCGTTTCCCCGGAATCGCGCGCGACAGCGGCAGAGATGACCTCGCTGCGCACCAGTTCACCCATGATGGTGCTTTGCTCGCCACCGGCATCGGTAATATCGATAACCGCGACGTCCGCAGGCCAGAAATGCGCGAATCCCCTGACCGCAATCAGGCTGATCAGACCCACCACCATGATCATGCATATGGCGACTGCGCCGCCATTCAGCCAGATCCACGGGGTGCCGCTTTTAAACCATTGTCTCATGCCATACTCTCTCTACAGTCGCAAACCGCAGGCGCACCTGCGGTTTTGACGAGCGTGTTACAGACTGCTGTACCGCAGCCGCAGTCTCTGCCTGATGATCTCCGCCGCCGTGTTGACAATAAAGGTCAGCGCCAGCAGCACCAGAGCGGCCAGGAACAACACCCTGAAGTGCGACGAACCCACTGCCGTTTCGGGCAATTCCACGGCAATATTGGCAGACAGGGTCCGCATTCCCTCAAAGATATTGAAGTTGACCACCGGGCTATTGCCGGTTGCCATCAACACGATCATGGTCTCACCCACCGCCCGGCCAAAGCCCATCATGACGGCCGAGAAAATACCCGGGCTTGCCGTTGGCAGCACCACACCCATCACCGTCTGCCAGCGCGTTGCACCCAGCGCCAGCGACCCTTGCGTCAGGTGACGGGGCACCGTAAACACCGCATCTTCAGCGATCGAGAAAATGGTCGGAATAACGGCAAAACCCATGGCGATACCAACGATCAGGGCGTTGCGCTGGTCATAAGTGATGCCGACATTGGTGAACCATTGCCGCATGCTGCCATCAAAAAACCACACTTCCACCCAGGGGCTGGCCTGAATACAGACTGTCGCGAACAGCAGGATAACGGGAACCAGCAACGCGGCTTCCCAGCCGTCAGGCACCCGATTGCGGAAACTGCCTGGCAATCGTGTCCACAGATAGGCAAACAGCAGCATCAACATCGGCATCAGGATAAAGAAACTGAAGACGGCTGGCAGGTGGCCCTCTACAAAAGGTGCCAGCCACAAACCGGCAAGAAAACCCAGAATGACGGTCGGCAGGGCTTCCATGATTTCGATACTGGGTTTGACCACACCACGCAACTTTGGCGTCATAAAATAGGCGGTATAAATTGCGCCCGCGATCGCCAGCGGCATCGCGAACAACATGGCGTACATCGCCGCTTTTAAGGTACCGATGGTCAAGGGTGTAAGACTGAACTTTGATTCGAACTCGTCGGATCCCGACGAGGATTGCCAGATGTATTGAGGATCGGCGCGCCCCTCGTACCAGACCTTGTTCCACAGGGCATCCCAGGACAGCTGAGGGTGTTCGTTCCACAGGTCGGCACTGACCACCTCACCCTGCTCGTTCAACCACAACAGGCCGGTATTGATCTGGGAGATCGCTACCTGCTGCAAAGGCTGTTCGGCAACTGTGTCCAGAAACAGGGTTCGCGCCGACGTGCCATAGTGGATACCCAATTGCCCGGCAGCATCAACGACGGCAAAACCTTTACGGGTGTACTCAGGCGCAATTGAGGTAATGGCTGCACCGTGGGAGTTGAACTGGCGCACTTCCTCCAGGCTGTATTCATTCTGCTCGTCCCGAACCAGGAACCACTGACTGAGGTCACCCTGTTCGGTGCCAATGATGATGGAAACGGCGCCTACCAGAAACTCAGCCGCCGTCACCCGGCTTCCTGCGCCCACATCAACTGACTCTATCAGCCGAGCCTGAGCCGGTGTGGAGATGTCGTAATAATGCACAAAACCACGATCATCGAAGACAAAGAGGTTACTGAGGGACTTATCCAGCAGCAGCCTCTCGGCCCGACCGGGCACTGGTGGCAGTGTATTTACTGTGCGGTTGACCTGCACCGCACCAGAGAGCAAGTTGGTTCGCGTTGTTATGTTGGCCAGTAACAATCGCCCGTCTTCGGTCACGGCAGCGACCGCGGTGCCAGTGCCACGCTGCATATTCTCCACCGCGATGAGTCGCAAGGCCCTGCCCCTCTCATCTATGACAAGAGGGGTTTCACCCAGAGGAAACTCGATTTTAGGACTGATGCTTCTGACATTATCAGGAAAACCAATGTCAAAACCATGCCGGGCAACGATCGCCTCACCGTTGCTCAGACCAAAAACCGTGGTATTGGAGATGACTTCAGCCGCACCAAAGCTGGTGACCGCGACATTATTGGGGACAGGCATGACAAAACGGTCGGTTTCGGCACCGGTATTGGCGTTAAAAAACACGGCTTCGCCGCGGTCCGTGTACTGAATGCCCAGCTCTTCGTATCGATCCAGCAATAGACGGTAGGTCTGTGCCCCGGTATCGGGGATTTGGTAACTGTCCTGGGGGGTAACCGTTGCGCCCCGAATAATAGGCGCTACTTCGTAAAACAGGTAAATAAAGATGGTTGCCAACGCCAGCACAACACCGTAACCAGCCGCCGTAATACCCCACCGGGACATTTTGTCGCGCCGCATGCGCTTCTTGCGCAACGCCTGGCGCGTGGCGTGATCAGGCAGCAGGCTTTTGCTGCTTTTGCCCGGCGCAGGTAAATCTGGGGTGTGATCGGTCATCGGCAAGCTCGGTCCTGGCTCTCAGTGTAGCGCTGCTTTTAGGGTTATTGTTTCCGGGCTGTTGTTCACGAGCTGTTGTTCACGAGCTGTTGTTCACGGGATGGGAGCATCAGACTCAGGGTTAAACGGCTGATATCGGCGCGAAGCATATCAAGCCTATGTGACCATTTTGTGACAATCATGTCTTATTTCTGAAAATCTATTCTTTCCCGGAAAAAGTCGACATCCTTGTCATTCAATCTTCCAAAGGGAGAGTTTTCAGGCTAAATCACCGGCATGACACGATGATGACAGACTCACTGAATCCCCAATTCACCCAATATACGCTCAGTCAGGACCGCCGGCAGGGTTACAAAACCATCACGATTGACCACTTCCTGGCCCTGTTTGCTGTACAGCATCTTTAAAAATTCGCGTACCATCGGATCGAGTTCACGATTGGGGTGCTTGTTAATATAGACAAACAGATAACGGGACAGAGGGTAATCACCTGTGGCTGCGTTCTCCGGCGTGGCCTCAAACACTTCACCTCCTTCGGTGGCGGCCAGCGGCAAGACGCGCACACCCGAGGTGCGGTAGCCGATCCCGGAGTAACCGATGCCATTAATTGACTCGGTTACACCCTGCACAACCGATGAGGAACCGGGCTGCTCATTGATGCTTGATTTGAAATCACCGCCGCACATGGCGTTGTCCTTGAAAAATCCGTAGGTGCCGGACACCGCATTACGACTGTACAGCGCAAAATCACGGTTCTGCCAGTCGCCGGTGAGGCCTAGCTGACCCCAGCGCGTCACATCCTCGCTGTAACCACAGCGGCGGGTCGCCGAGAATATCGCGTCAACCTGCGGCAGGCTCAGGCTTTCAATCGGATTGTCGCGGTTGACATACACGGCCAGCATATCGACCGCCACCGGCAGTTCGGTAGGCGGATAACCAAAGCGTTCTTCAAATGCCTGAATTTCGGATTGCCGCATGCCTCGACTCATGGGCGCCAGCATGGCGGTACTTTCGGTCAGCGCGGGCGGTGCTGTAGACGAGCCGGCACCCTGAATCTGCACATTGACGTTGGGATAAAATGTGTTGAACTCTTCCGCCCATAGGGTCATCAGGTTATTAAGCGTGTCAGAACCGATGCTGGACAGGTTGCCGGATATACCGGAGGCGCGCTCATAATCAGGCAGGTTCGGATCAACGTCCGCAGCCGCGTAAGCGGACAGCGATACAGTTCCAGCTACCGCTACGGCAGCAAAAGCTTGTTTGAATGTGAACATCATTTTGATCTCCTTCAAGGCACGATAATGAATCAACGATCATGGGCGCCACTATAATGATCATGTATGACAGATATATGACAAAACTGTTATACAGCCTCAGCTTGACCCGGTGGTCGCGTCCTGCGCATTGCCTTCATCGTCCCGTCCACCGGCATCCGGTTTTGATGCGACCGCTGGCACCGCCCGCCCCAGCTCGGTCAATCGAATGGCGATGCGAGTGGAACGCTCGGCCACCCGCAGCATCATGCGCAGATTGTCGATCGCCGGATTCAGGCGCTGCACCGGCACCAGACCCCGGACACTGGCCTCGAGCAGATCGGTTTTTAATTCACGCCAGATCACGCGTAGCTTCTGATAAGCTTCATCGACCTCATCGGAGCTGAAATCAGACCGGCCTGGATCGCAAAAATCGAGTTGCCTGAGCACGGCGGCACGGTACCCAAGTATGCGCTCGCGCACCTCTGTCTGCAGCAGATACTCAACATCAGCATCGGTCTCGGCACTGGCCTGCGCAGAGGCGACCGCCTCGTCGATATAATTGGCTATGCGCAATATCATGGGCAACTGCATGGCAACATCGCTGCGCAAACGCTCTTTCTCCAGATCGGTTACTGATTTTTCGACATAACGCACTAACTGTCGCAAACCATCGTGTTGCGCCAACAAAAACTGATCTGGCGACCCCTCACTGTGAATCGCCGCGACGGCGTGTACACGGGAACGCTCTGCCATACCCTTTAGCTCGAGGAAAAAAGCGTCCATGGCCAGGGTTGGCGACACCATGACGTTGCTATCCAGGTACTGCGGTCGCCCCAGTTTCTCGGAAACGTCAACAAAGCGGCGCTCCAGCCACCCGCTTATACGTTTCATGAATGGAACCAGCAGTAATACACCCGCCACATTGAAACTGGTATGGAACAAGGCCAGACTGAATGCAGGGCGCTGCTGCATGAGGTCATTGCTGGCCATCAGCCAGATGACACCGGGTAACATCGCGATGCCCAGCGCTGCGTTAAAACCATTGATCATAACGTGGCCTGCCGCCACGCGTTTTGCATTGCAGGTTGCTCCGATGACCGCCAGTGCCGAGGTCGATGTCGTTCCGACGGTGGCGCCGATCACCGCGGCAGCAGCGGCAGGATAGCTGATCAAGCCGCCAGTCAAAGCGGTCAGCGTAATTGCGATGGCTGCGCTTGATGACTGTGTCAGCAAAGTCATCACAAACCCTACCGCAATAAACGCGACTGCGCCCGCAAAGCCATCAGGGGACAGACTGGCCAGGTCCATATTTTGCGCGAAACCTTCAAACGCACCTCGCAGAAAATCGATACCGATAAAAAACAAACCGAACCCGGCGATTGCTTCGCCCAAAGCGCCCAGACGCCGGGATGGTCCGACCAGACGCAGCGCCATGCCAATGCCAACTAAAGGCAGAGCAAACGCGGTGATACTGAACTGAAAGCCAACCACGGACACCAGCCAGCCCGTCATGGTTGTGCCAACGGTGGCGCCGAGCACAACGCCCAGTGCCTGATGAATGCCGAGCAGTCCTGCGTTGACAAAGCCGATCGTGGCCACTGTCACTGCACTGGAGGACTGCACCAGACTGGTGAGAAAGGCACCTGACGCGATACCGCGCCAGATAGTAGCTGTTGAACGCCCGAGAATATCCCGCAAAGCGCCGCCGGCAGCCAGTTTCAGGCCATCTGTTATCATTGACACGGACAACAGAAACAAACCGAGCCCACCGGCCAGCGACCCAATGGCAATCAACATTTAGTTTCTCCCTGTGAGCATGATACCAATTCAAAATCGAGTTCAGCCCAGTTCGCGGACAACAGCGATATTACTTAAACACCACGGTTTTGTTGCCATTGACGATAATGCGATGCTCACAATGCCATTTTAATGCGCGGGCAAACGCAGCGCACTCAGCGTCGCGACCAATCTGCATCAATTCAGCAATGTCAAAATTGTGATCAATGCGCTCAACCGCCTGTTCAATAATCGGCCCTTCATCCAGATCCGTGGTGACATAATGAGCCGTCGCACCAATGATTTTAACCCCGCGCATATAGGCCTGGCGGTAGGGGTTGGCACCCTTGAAACCGGGCAGGAAAGAGTGGTGAATATTGATGGCGCGCCCGGCCATCACTTCGCACATGCGCGGCGACAGAATCTGCATATAACGCGCCAGTGCCAGCACATCCACCTGATTCGTTGCGACAATATCGAGCATGGCCTCTTCCTGGGCAACTTTGGTCTGTGGTGTCAGTGGCAGGTAAAAATAGTCCAGTCCATACCACTCGGTAATGCCACGCATATCCTCATGATTGGATACCACACCAACAACATCCGCCGGCAAGGCACCGCTGCTCCAGCGATGCAGAATATCGATCAGACAATGCCCATAGCTTGATACTGCCAGCAGAAGCTTCGGACGTTTGCTCAGATCAAAAAAGTTCCATTGCATAACAAAATGCCTGGCGACGGCAGCAAAGTCCTCATCAAGCTTTTCAGTGGCAGGCAGGTGTGCTTCCACCTCCTCGAACTCCACCCGCATGAAGAACCGGTCAATGACCGGATCACGATACTGCGCCGCCTCACTGATGGTCGCCCCGCGCTGAAACAGGAAATCACTGACAGCACGAACGATACCGTTCGCCTCGGGACACGATACCGTCAACACATATTTGCTTCTGTTATCTGCTTCCATAAATTGCGTTTTACCCAAAGTGCATGAATCGCTGATTTGCCGCGGGCAAATAATAGCATTTTTCCGCGCCCGATTGACCCTGCCCCCCCGATCAGGGGGTGCCCGCCGTCAGGATGATAGCCTACGCTAGCGCCATCTAATGAACCTCAACGATTGATGATCGATATGGAGCAAGTGTGATGGCAATGTTTGACAACAAACTCAGTCAGGCTCTTGCGTCCTGCATCGCAACAGCCTTGGTGGCCGGTGCGGGCGCGGTATACGCGCAATCAGCCTCGATCCCGGCATCGCTGGAAGGCACCTACTCGCTGACCTTTGGTTTGGCTCAAAGTGGTTCTCTACTCGCTAACGGCACCACGGTGGACATGAACCAGGTGAATGCGCTGATAAACAAGGCACAGCAATTGTACGCAGACCTGCTCCCAGGCACTGCCGTGAACAGCGCGTACAGTGTTCTGGACGGGTACGTTTACCGGTATTACGACAGCACGGGCATTTACATCGGCATCAAGGACAACACAGTATATGTGCTGGGCGGCGAGTTCGGTGACGGCGCGCCTGTCACTATTGGTACTATCGCCAACACGCTGGCGCTGGCCGACGCCGAGGGTATCGACGCCAGCACCTTCAGTGCCTTCCAGATCAGCGATGTCAGCGTCGCCAGCGACCGGGAATTCTACCGGGCAACGTTCACCTCAACGACAACCACATAAACTGTGATTGGGCCGGTTACCACCAACGTAGCCTATAACCTGACCTTCGAATACCTGAAGAAATAGACTTGCAAATCACCACCTGCGTTCAGGTGGTCCACGAAGAGGTTGTTGCCGAAAGGCAACAACCTCTTTTTTTATCCCCAAGCTCACGTTATGCTACCGGCATGATCATAACCATCAGACACACCATTTTTGCCATTATCATTGCCTGTGCCGGCGCCACCCTGCTCGTCAGCGCCGAAACCCTTGCTCAAGACCTCAGCGGACGCTGGCAGGGCACGCTGGTGTCGGCGCAATATGACCCGATTGACGTGATATTCAACCTGCACAAAGCAGAGGCTGACGACTTTCATACTGGCACTCTGGACATTCCTGTCCAGTTCCGCAGCGGCCTGCCTATCGACAGCATCAGCATCCGCAACAAGCAGATCACAATCCGACTCAGCAGTATTCAGGTGGAATATTACGGCAGCCTGATCATGGCCGAAAATGGCGAAGTGATCGCCATTGAAGGCGACTGGAACCAGTCCGGGGAATATGTCCCTCTGCGCCTGGATGCCAGCCCTGCGCACAATGGCAACGAGCAATAGGCAGCCAAACTGTACCCTTGGGAGAATACGATGAAATACCTGCACACGATGGTGCGCGTGAGAGATCTGGATGCGTCTCTGGACTTTTACTGCAACAAGCTGGGCCTCAGAGAGCTTAGCCGCCGCGACAGCGAGCAAGGCCGTTTTACCCTGATTTTCCTGGCAGCGAACGGTGATGAAAATGCGCAAATCGAACTGACTCACAACTGGGACCCCGAAGCATATGGCGAAGGGCGCAATTTTGGCCATCTCGCCTACCGCGTGGACAATATCTACGAACTTTGTGCCTCGCTGCAGGACAAGGGCGTTACCATCAACCGTCCTCCGCGTGACGGGCGCATGGCGTTTATCCGCTCGCCTGACAATATTTCCATTGAGCTGCTGCAAGCGGGTGACCCCCTGCCGGCGCAGGAACCCTGGGTGAGCATGCCAAATACCGGAAAATGGTAGCTTGAGCCACTGCCAGCGCT
>Ga0136557_1002476_pt1 | contig 10680 bp, 5 predicted proteins | sample AntRauTorckE6832_FD_104796 | JGI IMG/M metagenome (GOLD analysis project Ga0136557, IMG submission 104796) | Saline lake microbial communities from Rauer Islands, Antarctica - Metagenome Torckler E6 #832 | ecosystem: Environmental > Aquatic > Non-marine Saline and Alkaline > Saline | place...
AGGCCGCGATGTTCGCCCACGATCTGATCAAGGCGGGCACCAATGACGTTATGGTGGCAGGCGGTATGGAGAGCATGTCCAACGCGCCCTACCTGCTGCTCAATGCCCGTAAGGGCTATCGCATGGGCCCTGGTGATGCAGCGCAGGACCACATGTTCCTGGATGGCCTGGAAGACGCAGAAACCGGACGTCTCATGGGTTCTTTTGCACAGGATATGGCCGATCAGAAAGGCTATACCCGTGAGGATATGGACAACTACGCCATTCAGTCGCTCAAGCGCGCCAAGTCGGCCATCGAACAGGGGTTGCTGAAAGCTGAAATCATTCCGGTCACCGTCAAGTCCCGCAAGGGTGATGTGGTCGTGGCGGACGATGAGCAGCCGTTCAACGCCAATATCGAAAAGATCCCGAGCCTTCGGCCCGCCTTCAAAAAAGACGGAACGGTGACTGCCGCCAATGCATCCTCCATCTCCGATGGTGCTTCAGCGCTGGTGCTGATGCGTGAATCCGAAGCGCAGAAACGCGGTCTCAAGCCGTTGGCCCGAATTGTTGCCCACAGCACCCAGTCCCAGCACCCGTCTGAATTTACCTGTGCGCCGGTCGGGGCGATTGAAACACTGTTCGCGAAAACTGGCTGGACCAAAGACGATGTGGATCTGTTCGAGATCAATGAAGCCTTTGCCATGGTGGCGATGATGCCGATCCGCGAACTGGGTCTGGATCCGGAAAAGGTAAACATTCATGGCGGCGCCTGCGCCCAGGGGCACCCGGTTGGCTCAACCGGTTCCCGTCTGCTGGTGACGCTGATGCACGCCCTGAAACACTACGGCGGGAAAAAAGGGGTGGCCGCACTTTGCATCGGTGGGGGCGAAGCAACGGCCATGGCCATCGAAATGCTGTAAGCTCACCGGGCTGATTGGCAAAAAATCCCCCTTCGCCGGGTGGTTGCATCGGGATTTGTTGACTATATTGATCCTGTGCGAGGGGAGCCTGCCGTTCAGAGGGGTGTAATCGTAAAATCATACTTTTGACTGATCAAAGCGCCCGATGGCGTTAGCTATAGTGCGAACATCACGAGCACTGTGCACGAAGCCTCCTAATATCGTGAATACCAATAATCAGAGCAGCGACTCAGAGCAACGAAACAGAACAACAATGGAGTAGCCTTCCAATGACAAGAAAAACACACCAATGGCAGCAGTGGGTTAAATTGCCGCTGGCCGTCGCAGTTGCAGCCGGTATGTCCGGTCAGGCAACTGCCTATTCATTTAATGTCGGAGATGTGGACGCGTCATTCAACACAACTCTGTCAGCTGGCGCAGGTTGGCGGACAACGCATCAGGACGAGCGGCTCATTGGTCAGGGTAACCTCGGCCCCGACTACACGCCCGGCGGGCCTCTGGAAAATATCGGTTCATCAACCAACAACTACGATGACGGTAACCTCAATTTCAAGAAGGGTGATACCTACTCAAAGAATGTGAAGGGCAACAGCGAGCTGTTTCTTGACTATCAGTTGGATAACGACACACTGAACCGGGTTGGTGCATTTGTTCGTGGGCGCTACTGGTACGATTTTGAGCTGAAAGACGAGAACAGGGCAGTGGATCCGGTTGGTCAGCGTCGCGAATTGAATTCGCAGGCCAAAGATAACGCCTCAGGGGCAGAATTCCTCGACGCCTATGTGTTTTCGGACTGGTATTTTGGCAACGTCCCCGTCAGTCTGCGATATGGCAAACAGGTAGTAAGCTGGGGTGAAAGTACTTTCATTCAGGGCGGTATCAACACGATCAACCCGATTGACGTGCCGGCTTTCAGGGCGCCTGGCGCTGAGCTGAAAGACGCATTGCTGCCTGTAGAAATGTTTTATATGTCAGCAGGTGTCACTCAGAATATTACCGTAGAAGGTTTTGTGCAGGCAGATTGGGAGCCGGTCAGGACAGATGACTGTGGCACTTTCTTCTCAACAAACGATTTTGCGGCTGACGGTTGTGGGCCAGTCCTGCTTGCCGGCCAGTTGTCAGATTCGCAGGCTTTGGCTCAAGGCCTGGTATCTGGCAGGGTAGCGGACAGAGAAGCTGACTCTAAAGATCAGTTTGGCGTCGCCCTGCGCTGGTATGTTCCTGCGCTCAATGACTCTGAGATCGGTTTTTACTACATCAAGTACAACAGCAGGCTTCCGTACGTAAGCGGCATCGTCAGAGATCCCCAAAATGGGCAAGCCCTGCCGCTCTACTTCATTGAATATCCTGAAAATATCGATCTGTATGGCATCAGCATTAACACGACGATACCGGGTGGTTGGTCACTGGGTGCCGAATACAGTTATCGGGACAAAATGCCGCTCCAGTGGAACGCGTTTGAACTGCTGTATGGTGGCAACGAAACGCTGAACCCAAAAACCGGCGAACCGGCCAGCCTGCTTCAGGTCCGTCGTGAAGCCGAAGCCGGCGGAGCGAGCCTGAATGGTCAGGCGGTGGATGGTTTTGATGAATACGGAGTTTCGCAGGCTCAGTTCACGCTGATCAAGTTCTTTGACCAGGTGATGGGCGCCAGCCGTATGTCGCTGATTACGGAATTTGGTGCGACTTACGTACACGACCTTCCTGATACAGATGAAGCCCGATACGGCCGTTCAGGCACCTTCGGCGTTGGCCAGCTCCCGGGTGGAGGCTGTGACGGCGAAGGCGATCCCACCCAGGCATTGAACATAAATACCAACTACTGCAACAACGAAGGATTCACAACGTCCTTCTCCTGGGGCTATCGTACCCGGCTGGTATGGGACTATCCAAACGCAATTGCGGGCATCAACCTGTCGCCCCAGTTGGCATGGAGTCATGATGTGACGGGGTATGCTCCGTCCCCCGGCGGTAACTTTAACGAGGGCAACAAGGCGTTAGGTGTGTCTTTGGAAGCCGTATACCAGAACAGAATTACGGGCAACATTGGATACACTAATTTCATGGATGGCGAACCGTACAATGAACTGACAGACAGGGATTTTGTGAGCGCGAGTGTGTCTTATTCGTTCTAGGTTTGAATGCGCCTGAATTCGTTTAACGAGGTAATTTAGATGAAACTGAACAAGAAACTTCTGGCCACCGGCATCCTGTCGGCGGCCATGATGGCAGGTAACGCTTACGGCGCGGTTTCCGAAAGTGAAGCGGCCAAGCTGGGTGATACTCTGACCCCCATGGGGGCAGAGAAGGCCGGTAATGGGGGAGCAATTCCTGAATGGACCGGTGGCCTCACAACGCCACCCGCTGGTTACCAGAACGATGGTATCTATGTAAACCCGTTTCCCAATGAGACGCCGAAGTTCACCATTGATCAGAGCAACGTCGACGAATACGCGGAAAATCTTTCGCCGGGTCAGATTGCGATGATCAAGCGGTATCCGAACTACAAGATGCCGGTTTATGAGACACACCGCACTTCGGCCTATCCGCAAGAGTGGATGGAAAAAACCATCGACAACGCGACCAAGACCGAGCTCATCCAGGATGGCAACGGTCTGGGTAACTATCAGAACGCGACACCGTTTCCGGTTCCCAATAACGGTGTAGAAGCTATCTGGAACCACATCACCCGCTACCGGGGTGGTTCAGTGATGCGTAACGTAGGCCAGGCAACACCAACGGAAGGTGGTGCATTCAGCATAGTTAAGTTCCAGGATGAGTTGACCTGGCGCACCGCTCTGTCGGATTACGCGCCTGATCAGGATCCAAACGTGCTGTTTTACTTCAAGCAGGCCATCACCGGGCCTGCGCGACTTGCCGGGAACGTGCTGCTTGTCCACGAAACCATCGACCAGGTCGAAGAGCCACGCCGTGCGTGGGTATTCAACGCCGGTCAGCGCCGTGTACGTCGTGCACCTCAGGTAGCCTACGATGGACCGGGTACCGCAGCCGATGGCATGCGTACAACTGATAACTTTGACATGTTCAATGGTGCGCCTGATCGCTACGACTGGGAGCTGGTAGGAAAGAAAGAGATGTATATCCCATACAACTCCTACAAGTTGGTTGATCGTAATCTGACCTATGACCAGATCATCAAGCCAGGGCACATCGAGCAGGACTATACTCGCTATGAGTTGCATCGTGTATGGCACGTGCGCGCAACCCTGAAGGACGGTGAACGTCACATCTACGGTCAGCGCGATATTTTCATTGATGAGGATTCCTGGCAGGCAGGCATCATTGATCACTACGACGGTCGTGGGGAGCTTTGGCGAGTGGCAGAGGCTCATACGATGCAGTTCTACGATCAGGAAGTGCCGTGGTATGCGGTCGAGACCCTCTATGATCTTTTGTCTGGTCGGTACCTGGTTCTTGGTTTGACCAATCAGGAATCCAGCCCCTACACCTTTGGCGTCGAGCGAGCCTCACGTGAGTATACTCCGGCGGCGCTTCGCCGTGCGGGAACGCGATAAGGCAAGTTGATCCCGAGGTTGTTACCTGGGAGACTGAACTGAAAGGCGAGCCATCTGGCTCGCCTTTTTTCGTTAGTGCGCCAAGTCTTTTTTGCAGCCGACCCGATTCTTGGTTAACCTCTCCCTACTCATACTAAAGGCGTACCCATCGCAGGTCGCCGTTAACACCTGAACAATCAGAGATCACTTTTGCCGGATACCAGGGCGCCTGGCTCTGCATTTCCGGAGGGTAATGGGGCAAAGCGTGAAACTATTTGATGATGGCTGTGCCGCCAACGATGAGTTCCAGTCTGTTCTGGGGGGATCTTATCGGGGCGAGCTCGTTAAAAATCTGTTACACCAGCGGGTACGGATGCCCGAAGCACCCACCGATGATCTGGACAGACCCGCACTGAGCGCAAAAATTGGCTCGGCTATTGAGCCCGGTAAAGTGCTGCTATTGGAGGCGCCGACTGGCTTTGGGAAGTCCCATGCGCTGTGCTCTGTCCTGAATGAGTCGAGCATTGCCAACGATTGCGTCAAGTGGCTCTCGCTAACCGGACAGGAAAACGATGCGGGACGGTTGCTCGCGTTAATCGAGACGGCATTGAATAGTCGTTCAGGGGGGCGTTCCCGGGGTCAGCAGAATGCTTCCAGTTGCACGGATGCGTTGTCCATGCTTCTGTCCGGCGCCGAGAACACAAAAACGGATGAAACACGGGTTTTTGTCGTCGATAACGTCGGAATTGTGGCCCATCCGGCCTCGATTGCACTTTTGCAGCAGCTGGCGCTGGAGACTCCGAAGAACCTGGCGGTGGTATTTTTGTCCAGAAAGCCGCTGCCTTTTGAGACCCATTCCATTGAGTTGGCCGGTCGGTTCAGCCGGATTGGGACTGAAGACTTTGAGCTGAGCCGATCTGAGACCTTCGAATTTCTTCGCGAACTGCTGGCTGGTCAGAATATAACCACAGTTACGGTTGAGCATCTTTACGCGCTCACCGAAGGCTGGGTTACGCCCTTGGGGCTCTATCAGAGAGAGCTGAGAGGAACTCCTGACTCGCGGCTGCCAATTCAGCATTCGGCCAGCGTGGAGCGGTTTCTTCGTGATACGGTCCTGCTCCCCTTCACGCCAGGGCAGCAGCAGTCGCTCCGGGTTATGGCTGAGCTGGACGTGGTATCCGACGAGCTTTTTCTGGCACTTGCCGATTCCGCCTGTGACCACTCTTTCCGCCCTTCGGTCGCGGCCGAGTCCGGAATTCCCCTGAGTGCCATTCCCAGCAGAGGGCGCTGGTACCGTTTCAATCCATTGGTTCACGAGTCATTACGAAGCCCTTCCATCAGTGGGTCAGAGGACAGGGCGCTCCGGGCAAGTCGCTGGTTCAGCCGGCGTGGGCGGTTTCCCGAGGCACTGAAATACGCGTTGCTCGGCGGGGCTCACGAAGAGGCCGTCCAGATTGCCTCGGAAGCCTCCGAGGCACTGCTTATTGGCCAGGATACGGCATCGTTACTGGCTTTGCGGCAGAACCTGCCTGCCGTTCTGTTCGATCAGAGCCCCCGCCTGAAAATCGTCTATGGCTGGGTTCACGCCATTGGCGGTCAGTTTTCTCATGCTCATTCGCTGATTAAGGAGCTGGAAAAAACCACGGGTGATGCTTTTCAGGGGCGTATTGATGCATTGCGGGCATTTATTTTGCGTGGGGAAGGGGCGGTTGTTCAGGCGCTGGAAATAGCGGATCGCGCCCTGGCTTCCGCGGTGTTGTCCCAGCAGGGAAGGTTGGTGACGGAACTGGTCCGGTCAAGCGCTTTATGCGCTCAGGGAAATTTCAGCAAAGCGAGGGATGCCAACCGGAATGCCGCAAGACTTGCCCGGGAAGCAGGGGATAGCGGGTCGGAAGCGCTTGCCGTCTATGCCCACGCCAGAATCGAACTTGGCAAAGGCGCATTAAGGCACGCAGAGCAGTTGCTGAGAACGGGCCTCGATACCGCGATGAATGAATCGGCGCGCTCAGCTAGAGTCGGAGAGGTCCGGTTGCAGCTGCATCTGGTGATGGTGCTGTGGCATCAGGGTAGAGAAGCGGAGGCAGATCGTCTGTTGGTAACGTGCATCCGGCATGCAGAGCAAACCCGTGATCTGGCACTGTTACTGGCTTTTGGACTTCGGGTCCTGATCTGCCGAACCCACGGCAGGCTCGATGAAGCCTTTACCTGGATCGGCCAGGCCGAGCGTACCATGCAGGCCTGGAAAGTCGACGAGACCGTCTACGTGCCGGTGCTTGAGGCCCTGAAGAGTAGCAGCTGGCTGGCATCCGGCCAGATAGAAGCGGCATCCCAGGCGCTTGTCCGGCTTGGTCCCTGGCGGGCCGACAATCGCGTGCCTGACATGTTTCCGATGATGCCAGGGCTGTTGGACTGCCTTCAGGCCCGGCTGGAGCTTGCCAATAATAACGAAGAGGCCGCAGCCAAAACGCTTAGAAGCATCCGCGAAAAACATCAGGAAATGGTGCCTTTTGGCCTGGAGTTGCATGCCAGGCTGCTGGAAAGCGTGATTGTCTGGCGCCAGAAAGGCCTGGCCGCAGGGCAAAAGGCCCTGATTAGTGCCATCGGTATGGCCAGCGAAGAGCACTACATCAGCCCGTTCTCTGAATTAAAGCGAGAGTTGCAGCCATTAGTCCAGAAAACCTGGGGTGATCTGCCTTCTTCTCGACTTGTCGAAAATATCGGCCACCTCTATGGGATTGACTCAGTGTCCTTCCCGGAGGTATCGGCTCTGGCGGAACCCATCAGTGAGAGAGAACTTGGAGTACTGGAATTGATCTCTAAAGGATTATCGAATCAGGATATAGCAGACACGCTGCACATCTCCCTGCATACGGTAAAAACCCATGCCCGTCGTATCAACGCCAAACTGGAAGTGAAGTCGAGAACCCAGGCAACCGTGCGGGCAAGGGAGCTGGGTCTGCTATAAGGGTGGCTATGCGGTAGTACGATCGCTTTGGGTGACGGGCCTGGATTCACCCAGCAGGTCGTCAATTCGCTGATCCTTCTCCTGCCACAGATGGCTCACCCAGCGCTGAAAGTCGGATCGCACTTCGCGGTTACCCTGGTAATCCATGCCCAGGAAACGCCGGGGAATCTCGCGGGTTCTGATGTCAATAATGATCCGGTTGACCCGTCCGCACAGATAATCCCAGATGCCTTTCCTGCGCTCAGGGTAAACAATGGTTATATCCAGCATCGTGGTCAGCGAGTCCCCCATGGCCTCCAGCACGAAAGCGGTACCGCCGGCTCTGGGCTTCAGCAGGTGTTGGTAGGGTGATCCCTGCGCCCTATGTTTGGCGGGTGTAAATCGGGTTCCTTCCATGAAATTGAAAACGGTGACCGGTGTATATCGAAACTTCTCGCAGGCGGCCCTTGTCGCCTCGATATCCTGGCCTTTCAGGGCCGGGTTACGGGCAATCTGTTCCTTGGTGTGCCGCCGCATGAAAGGAAAGTCCAATGCCCACCAGGCAACGCCGAGGAAAGGCACCCAGATCAGCTGTTGCTTCAGGAAAAATTTAAGCAGTGGTATCTGGCTGTTCAGAGCGTGCTGAATGGCGGGTATATCCGTCCAGCTCTGATGATTGCAGGTCACAAAGTACCACTGATCGGATCTCAGGTTCTCAGTGCCACGAACATCCCAGGTTACCTGATGAAGCAGGTCCGCCAGCAGATTGTTAAACCCGATCCACAGCCACGCAATACGGTTGAGCACCAGGGTGCAGGCCTTACGGACACTGCTGGCTGGAATAAGCAGTTTGGTAATGGCAAAAACAAGCAAAATAGGAAACAACCAGAGCGTGTTCAGCAGCACCAGAATAATGGAGAGCGCGCCTTTAACGGGCTCCGGGAGTAACGTCTTGAGCAAGTCAGCCCTCGTTAGCGGGTGTTTCCGTGCTTATCTGTCCCGGCAACAGGGCTGTTTCGTCGCTGCCAGAGGCAAGCTGGACAAGCTCTCTTGTGCCATTGTCTCTGACCACTTTGCGGAACTCATCGTCATAGTCAGACAGATTGTTAAAGTTGATCATGCTGCGAATTTCGCTGATGTATTCTTCACCCCGCTCAGAGTAGCTGATCAGTCCTGCAGCCAGCGTAGACCCGTCGGCAAAACGACCATCGTCTCGGGCTTTAAGGCGCAGGTCCCGGACCAGTTGGTAGCTTGGGTGCCGGTTCAGGTTCTGGATGTAGCCGGTAATCGAGCGATAGGGCGAAGAGAAGGAAGCTACTTCGTGAGTTTTGCCCTCCCCCCGGCTCTGCGGAACCATTCCGCAGCCCTGTGAAAAGCACCATTGCCCGAACAGATTGTTGCCTTTCAACGCGAAACGGGAAGTGCCCCAAGCCGACTCGTTGGCGGCCTGGGCCAGAATCAGTGACGGCGGAATCACATCAAGACGGGACATCAGCCGTCGAAACATCTCGTCGCTACCCGGCTCTTCATCAACCCTGAGCCTTTCAGCCTGATTCTCAAGCCAGCTGATTTCAGACTCGGACAACGATTCTTTACGGCCGAGTGTCTCCAGGTATTGACGCTCAATCAGGATTCTTGAGTTCGCCAATACGATGCGCGGGTAAAGAAACGAGAAAAACGCGTCCTTTTTCTCGTTAACATCCTGATAGCGGTCGAAGTCCGGCAAATCGGCCCCGGCCCAGCGAGGCAATGAGGGCAGGGCGTCGAGTGTGATGTCTTCCCCGGCTCCGGGAATCCGGCTGTCTGGTTCAGGTACATGCAGCGCACCCCAGAGAGCAAAAGCGACCAACGGGAAAACCAGAATAATTGCCCTGATACCAGGTGACATAAACCCTCTCATTACTATGAATCAAATCGGAACTGAATCGAAATACGCGTCTGATTATAGCAGTATGTACGTGATTTTTGGCCGATGGATTTAATCACGAATCCGGGTGGCCAATACCAGCCCCAGCAATTCATCACCCGCGTTGGTCTGGCGGACCTGGAGATAGAACTGGTCCTGGTCGGCGGTAAAGAAACCTTCCAGTACCAGGTCGGTCGACGTAAAGCGGGCGGAGCCGGAGGTGTCACCGGTATAGACCAGCGCTACCGGGTTGGCGGCCTCAATGGCCCGGGGTGTCGATACGGTTTCTTCGCTCACAGTGTGCACAACCTCGAGCTGGCTCAGTGCGAGCGATGCGCTGGCAGGGGAGTTGAGTGTAAGCACTGAATTATCAAAATGAGCCAGCCGGTTAGCGCCGTTTGCCATTGCCATACCGACACCCTGCAAGCGGAATCGTCCGGTTTCGGGCCTTGCCGTATCTGCCTTTTCTGCAGCAATCTGAAGGCCCTTGCCAAGGGCTGACGTGTTGATATTAAACGCCATCAGTGTGCCATCAGGTGTGGTGGCACCAGTGCCGACCTCAGGCCGCTCATCCGCGCTTGAGAAATTGTCCCGGTCAAGACTTAACCTGCCCAGGCTCTGTTGCACCTGGCCTTCGCCGGCACTGAAAACTCTGGATGCGCGTTCGCTGATCAGCCAGCTGTTATTCCGTAGCCCCGGATTGTCGGCGGGTTGCCGGGTGGTAACAATGCCATCTTTGTCGCGTCGTAAAGAATGTGAGGCCATTGTCTGAGTGATTGTCTGGCTGGATACGGCCCATTCACCAACGCCGGATTCGATCACCATAACGTCATCGGAGCAGGTCACGGACGAGCACTCATTCATCAGAGCAGACAGGTAAACCACGTTGTAATTACGGCCATCCAGTGTGCCCACGTCAAAATCATCGGATCTGAGCAGGTTCAGTTCCAGAACCGACAGGTAATGATTTTCAAGGGTCGTTCCGCGCTTGAGTTGACGGTTTTCCGAAGTCAGTTCGATGGACTTGCCGGCGGTAAAGTAGCCGCCGACAACCCGGTCCGGTTTTTCGGGACTTTCGGCATCATCGGTATTGGCGGCATCCTCTGCACTGACGGCAGTGAAGGCGTCCAGGTAATAGGGGTTGCGGGTCCAGCCAATGGTTTGTGAGCCCGTTTTTCTGGTGATGCTCTGGAACAGGGCCCGACCGGCGAGAAGTCGCGTGTCGTTCTCGAGCGTCGCTGCCCCGGGGGATGAAGAGTGGGTGTTAAGCTCCCAGCCGTTGCGTTCGAAAAACTCATTGGTGGCGCTGTGAATCAATGTCTCGCGATTATAGGGGATGTCGCTGGCCTGCAGGGTGACGAAGATATTGAACAGGTCGAGCGTGCTAAGGGTCATGCCCGGATAGAAATAACC
>Ga0136557_1002479_pt1 | contig 10670 bp, 9 predicted proteins | sample AntRauTorckE6832_FD_104796 | JGI IMG/M metagenome (GOLD analysis project Ga0136557, IMG submission 104796) | Saline lake microbial communities from Rauer Islands, Antarctica - Metagenome Torckler E6 #832 | ecosystem: Environmental > Aquatic > Non-marine Saline and Alkaline > Saline | place...
GGAGTAAAGATGATTGATGCAAAACCAATGAACTTAGGTGCTTACAACCACTACAAAGGTTGGATAATCCCAGAAAATGAGGACCCAACTAGAGAAGGGTATTTAGTGAAATACTCTGATGGTTATGAAAGTTGGTCCCCTAAAGAAATCTTTGAAGAATTATACCGACAAACAGACTGTTTAACTTTTGGGCTAGCTCTTGAAGCATTAAAAAAAGGTTTTAAAGTTGCTCGTAAAGGTTGGAATGGGCAGGGTATGTTCGTTGTTTACCAGAAAGCCTACCCAGAAGGTATTAAATGTAATAAACAAACAGCAGAAGCTTGGGGTTTAAATGAAGGTGATCTGTTTAAAGTAGAACCTTACCTTCAGATTAAAATGACTAACGGCTCTCACGCGATGTGGGTTCCAAGCATTAATGATGTGTTAGCTGAAGATTGGGTGGTGCTAAACTAATGGATATTCTAATATCTTTTCTATTAGTGGTTGTCGCAGCTTTGATCTACCTCAAAAAACCTTTAGAGATTAAAGTCATCCACGAGCATCGGATTGAACAACAAGAAGTAGAAAAGAAACCTGAGGATCCAGATTTAAAGGAAGATGAAAAACCATTAAACATTGACAGGGTTATCCAATCAGTAAATGAAATGATGGGGGTGGATTACGATGACGACGGAACAAGAAAAGACTAATGAGGAAGAGGAGTATAAACTTCCTACTCCAGCTGATATTAAAGAGTGGTATGATTTAGCTCTAAGCTATTATACTAAAGATCATAAACGGATGCGTCTTTTAGATTCAACAGACCGTGGCTACCTTTGGAAAGCTCTTAAAGCTAAGTTCCCCGCCTATCAGATTTTACCGGACACAAATTATGTGACCTATGTAAAGAATAATATAGTTGCTTCCATATACACAGTAACTAAAAAAGCTGACATTGAACCTACTTCAGAAGAAGATGTTGAGTTGACCGAGAACTTAAATATTGCTATGGATCGAATTTGGAATCTTAGTAAAGTAGGTTATTATCAATTTAAAGCTGGAGAAAGAACCGCTCTATTAAATTATGGCTTAACTCAGGTTGGTTGGGATGACACCCTTTCAGCAGGTTCTGGAAATGCTTTCTATAGAGGTAATGTTACTTTAAAAAATATTAATCCTATTAAGTTTGTTAGAGATCCTTTTGCATCTTGTTTAGATGAAGCAGGTTGGTGTATGACTTTTGATAATTACGCTAAAACTGTTTTTCAAGAAAATCCTAATTATAAAGAGGAATTTGAAAAATATCTGATTAAAGCTAACCAAGATAGACCTACGACCGAAGTCCCTGAGATGGATGAAACGGCCCGAATACCTAAAGGTGCAGCTAAAGATTATCACACTCTTAGTGTAGTTTGGATTAAGGACGATGGTAAAGTTCACGAAGTACACCTTGTAGATTGGAAACACATTTTATATAGTAAGAAAGATATTAAACCTAGCATCTTTCCAATCGCGGAACTTTATTGTAATGAGCCAGCTGAAGCTCTAGTGGGTTCTAGTGAACCTTCTAAAATCTTCGCTAATAATGTGGCTTACAATCTGATGGATTCAATCGCCTTGACTGCAGAGTATAAAAACCAACGACCACCTAAATTTATAAGCTCTCAGTCAGGGTTAAATATTCAAAGCTTTGCTAAACATGGCGACGAAGCAGACCGCACATTTGTAGTTAATGGTAGAGCGGATCAAGCAGTACACTATCACCAGTTTCCTCAGATTTCGCCAGCATTGTCTAGTTTAAAATTCGGCTTACATGCTGGGATCGAAACTGTTTCAGGTATTGATGGTAGATATACAGGCAGAGATACAGGTTCAATTACTACTACTGGTGGCACTGAAGAAATGTTAAACCGCGTGACATTAATTGACACCCCTAAGATCACGATGTATGAGGATTATTGTAAGAGACTAACGAAACTTATTTTAGCAAACTTTATTGAATTTGCTCCTAAACGAAAGTTCTTCTATCAGAAACCCAACACTACTAAGTGGAAAACTATAGAAATAGATTTTGCGAAGCTAGATTCAGACACCTTATTCAACTATAGTATGAATGTCTCTTCAGAACTTCCTAAGAATAAACAAAGGCTTGCGGCTATGGCTAATATGCTTATGGAAAAACAAATGCAATATCAGCAACAAGGAAATTCCATTCAGCTTATCACCGAAGAAGAATGGTTAATGTTCCAAGACTTACCGCGTAAGGAATATATGCTAGAGCGTATGGGCGTCCAAAGGATGCAAGACGTTACAGAAGAAGTTTCTCAAGTTTTATTCCAATACACAGATCTTATTAAACAAGGTGTTTCCCCCGAAGACGCAATCATGGGAACTGCACACTCTTTAAAACAAGCTCGTGCAGGAGAAAGTCCAGAACAAGGACCTATTCCAGGTGCTGTACAAGACGGGCAGGTTCCGGGAGGTGATCCCATGGATATCTAAAAAGTCTTGACAATATTTACTAGGCTGTGGTATGCTCAACTTAGCAAGGTTGAGGCCCCCACAGCCCTTTTAATTGTGCGTATTTCTTGCTACTCCGTGCATTATTCGCCAAAATGTGAAGGAGCTGATTAGAAAGAATGGCAGAGAACAAGGAAATGAATGAATTTGTAAAAGCATTAGGGGGAGATCCTAGTCAAATACCCGGAGCGGGAGAAGACAAGGAAGATAAACCTGATGTAGAAGAACCTGGTGCTGACGATAAAGATACGTCAGGCGGAGAACCCACTCCGGAAAAGGATACTAAGGAGAAAGATCCAGAGACTCCAGAGGATACAGAGGATTCAGAACATTCAAAAGAAAAACCTCCTGCACAAGACACATCAAATAAACAAGCTCAAGCTTTTGCTCAAATGCGGGTTCACAACAAACAGTTGGAAAAGACTGTTAAAGGTGTTGCTGAATTACTTGGTCTTGAAAATGTGGATGATCCTAATGCGGTTAATCAAGCCCTTCAGGATAAGATCGTTGAGAGCCAAGCTAAAAAGCAAAACATTCCAAAGGAACTTTTGGAGAGATTAAACCTACTTGAGGAAAAGGACCAAGTAAATACGAAAGAGGAAAATCGAAGACAAGCTTTCCTCGGCTTCCAAAAGATTAAAGAAAATTTTAGTCTGGAAGATAAAGATTTACAGAGCTTTGCAGATGACTTGATAGCAGATGGTATTAACCCTTTTGAAGAAGCTGTAGATCTTGAGACACAATACCTAAAGAAAAATTATAGCAGGTTACTCACCGATGCTGAAACTAAAGGGGCAGAAAAAGAACAAAAGAGGGCCCTTAAAGCAAATCAGCATAGTTCTAGCCCTGATAATAAAACGGGGCAAGAAGCTGGAGAACAGGACAAGATTACCTCAGTTAGAGGGCTAACTAATTTCTTTAAAGAAAATGGTGGAGCTTAGAAATTAAAGACAATTATAAAGGAGTGTGGGGCATATGTTTTTAAACGCAACAGCGGATATTAACACTTATATTGAGCTAGCACAAAATGCAGGTACAGGTGTTATTAATCCCGAGACGTTTTATTCAAAGCAATTATTAGATACGATTCGTATCGACGGAGAGCAGTTTGTTTATTATAGACTTGCTGACCAAACTCCGATCCAGGAAAAAGCAGATAAGCTAATGGTGCGTAGATGGGCTCCATTACAAGCACATACTGTTCCTTTAGAGGAAGGCATCCCGCCTAAATCTGACAAAGGTTCAGTAGAGAAATATGAACTTAGTGCAAAGCAATATGGTCGTTATATGGAATTTTCTGATCGAGTAGATTTCAAAGTAGTTGACCCTGTAGTTGCTCATTACACTAAAGAATATTCTCTAGTAGCTATGGAAACCTTAGATCTTTTAGCGAAAGAAGTTTTACTTGCAGTTGCTCAAACTTGGTTTGCTAGTGCGGCTGTAAACTTCTTGGCTCTTACTCCAGATTCTGTACCAACTATGACTGATTTACGTTTAGTTGTTCTTTCTTTAAAGAAAGCTATGGTTAAACCAAGATCAAATGGACGTTATCATGTAATTGGTTCTCCAGAATTCTACTATGACATGATCTCAGATCCTGTAGTTGAAAAATACATGAGCTTAAATCAAACCACTAAGACCATGTATGATGATGGTATGTTAGTACCTATGTTTGACTTAGAGTTTTATGAGACTATGGTTGTTCCTACATCCTCTAAATTTGTAGATAGTGGAAAAGAGTATATGAGAGTTTATCGTGATGATGGTGCTGGAGGTTATGAATACGCAAGTATCGCTGAAGATGCTATGTTAGCTGATGGAGTGACGCCTGTTGTAACTACTTCAGACGGCTATGTACAGGATTCAAGAACTGGACAAGATGCTTCTTACATACCTAATCAGAAAACTTGGGACTTAGCTATTTGGAACGCTGATGGAAATGCGGGTACTGGTTCAGATTATGTGGAATTTAAAGTACAACATATAATTGTTATTGGTAAAGATGCTCTTGTTAGAACTGGTTTAAGTGGGGAAGATCAAGTTAAAGTTTACACTAAGCCAAAAGGTTCTGCTGGGGTACTTGACCCAATCGACCAAAGACAATCCATTGGTTTCAAAATTAACTCTGTAGGCTTTGGTTCTACTAGACTTGAAGCAATCGTAGATTATGTCTGCGTACCCTCTCAAGTAAATGCAATTTAGTTAGGAGGTTGGCCTAATGGCTAATAAACAGAAAGAATCAGTAAATTTAATCAAAGAATCTAACGTGGCTGTCGTTAAGGCAGAGCATAAAAGGAAAGCTTTGATTAAGCATTATAAATCTGAAGAAAAGTTTCCGATGTATCTTTCACCCATGTATCGTCCTTACTTTGGTACGGTGATGCCTGTTATGGTGAATGGTATAACCATTTATTTTAAAGTAGATGGCTCAACTCAAATGATCCCAAAAACTTTCGCGAACGAGGTGCAGAGAAAGCGTATGGCGATTGATGCAATCTTAACCAAACAAAGTAGAATGGCAGATGTGAGTGGTAATTTCGAATCGACTCCAGGTGAATTAAACCTGTTTTAACAACGGGGAGGGGAATAACTTCCCTCCTCTTTTTATTTAAAGAGAGGTGATTTTATGTTACTTAATGAGGTAGTCCGAAGATTTAATAATCAATTAGCGGGAGAACTCTTTACTTTCGCAGAGATTAAAGACCACCTTGATTCCGTTGTAGATGATATTAACAGTAAGTTAAATTCTAACTTCCCTACATTCTCAGAGTTTCAAGAGTCTTATGTCGGAGAACCAGATTATAACTTCTTTCCAGATAGATATATACGTAGTGTTGTCGTTATGGGAGCCGCTTTTTATTTCTTCATCACTGATGAAGAGGGAGCAGAGGTCGCACCAAAATATGATTACCGATACAGAGATAATATCTTTCTAATGGAAAGAGATTACTCAGATAAAGTTCCATTGGAATATCAAGCAGGAGACCAGGGCTCTTTGAATAATACTTCCACGTATGGAATACCTGAGTATTACGATGACATGTTTTAAGGAGGTACAACATGGTCAATTCCGCTAACTTTTTTAAGAGTTATACAAGACAATCTCGGGTACAGAAACCTGAAGAAAACTTTATGATGGGGATGCACTTTACTTCACAGCCTTTATCTGATGGGTTTGTTAAAACGTTAGTAAATTATAATATACATAATAAAGGTGAAGTGTTAAGACCACGTTTAGGTTTAAGGACCACTGAGTTAAGTCTTTATCCTGCACAACTAGACACTGCTCCTATTACGCATACCCCAGAAATGTTATTAGCGACAGGAAAAGATGTTACTATTTTTGGGGATAAAATATATAAACAGTTAATCTTAGGACAGCCTTCTGAAAACCAGATTGCGGGGACTACTTTATATAGTGGTAATGCTTTTGTAGGGACGGGTTATCCTCAAGGAAACGCACTCAATCCTGCTGCTTTACACGCCGATATAGATACGAGAGCCTTACACTATGAAGCTCTTGGAAGTACTACTTTTAAGAGACCAATGGAAGGCGAATTACATGGCCTCCCTTTCACTAATTTAGATTATATTGCAAGACACATTGGTACTTTTGCGTTCAACAACGCTTACTATTATTGTGGTCCAAGTAAATTAAGAAAAACTAAAATAGATGACACCGATGAAACAGCTGCTAAGTTTATCACAGAAGATGTTGTGCCTAAAGAGCTTTCACCTAAAGAAGCTGTGTTGTGGGGTTACAATATGTTAGATACAAACCCCTATGATTTTGATAATACTGCTAATGCTGGTATTATTCAGCTCTTAGGTTTACTTCCTTATGATAAACAAGGTAAGTTATTAATGACGCCTAGAGTAAACGAAGAAATTATTTTAAAAGCTTTCTACGCAGCACCCCCTGCTTCTTATGAATTACATTGGGAATGGAAAGAACCTCAAGCCGATGTTTGGAATACTATCCAAAAATATACTGCAGATTTAGCACCCCTGCCTACTACGGCCATAGAATTTAGTACACCGCTCCAAGACGTGATGATTAGAATGACTGCTACTAAATCAGGAGACACCATGCCTGAAAAGATATTAACTGTAGGTTTTTCTTTTAATCAAGAACAACATGGTTCTACTGCTAATGTGAGTGCTATTAATTATGCAATCCCTAAAGCTTCAGGTTTTGTATATTGGCGAAATAGGTTAGTTGCGTATGGTTTAGCAGAGGATCCAACAGTTCTTTTAGTTAGTGACGTTAATGATCCGAGCTATTTCCCTTACCCACATAACGCAGACCTTTTTGAAGAACCTATAGTTCACGCTATATCCTTTTTAGATGACCTATTAGTCTTTACTTCTTCTCAGCTACACCTCCTTAGTTTAGACCCCTCCGGTACTTATTGGCATAAACAACTGTTACAAAATAATTTAGACATTAAAGAATGGGATATTCATTTAATTAAAGCAGTTAAAAACATGGTCTTCTTTAAGTCAGGTAATTATTATTATATGGTTGTCCCAAAAGCTACGGGGGTGGGTGGTTTAGCTATTGCTCCTATCTCAAGGAACATAGAGGGTTTCCTAGACGATTTTAAATTAAATGTAGATGATATTTTTAAGACGGTCTATGGCAGGAGTCTTGATGTACAACTAGTACATGGTTTTAACTATTTAGACTTTGAGGATATTCATAATGTGTATGTATTCAGAGATCTTACCTCAGAACTTTTTATAAATCTCACATTGTTGTATAGTACTTTAGAAAGAACTTGGCGTATTCATATTTACGAAAGTCAACATGTAGTTATGCCTTATAAACAAGATGCTACTAAAAAAGGTACGCTTATGAGTTTAGTCCCTATTACACAAACTTGGAAAGATGCGGGAGCTGTAGAGTATGTGACTAGTACGCCTTGTATTCAATTCTTAAAATATACCAAAACACTTCTCTCAGACTTCTATGTCCCAAGAGATATTCAAGTTAACCCTTATGGTGTAACCAATGATCCTTTCGGAGTCTTCGATACGTTACATGAGTTTAAAAATCATCAGTTCTTAGATACTGGCTATCGAGATATAATGAGTGATTATAAAAAAAGGTTTAGAGAGATCCAAATTAAGTTTAATAATACGTCAGAAAAGGTACTCCGTTTTAATCACGAAGCTATTATAGATGGTCAATCGAGGCATGACATTTATGCTTATACGACAACACACGATACTGATCCAAATAGCCCGAACTATGGTTTAATCACAGTTATACAAGACCTCGTAGATCCTACTTTACTACCTAAGAAACTGATTGTGCCTGGTACTACAGTTTTAGCGGCGAGTGAACAAGCAGATGGTTCTTGGGCCTTAGACACTTCTTACTTTCCAGAACTTGCATTTCATAAAGTAAGATTTCCAGTTTCGGGTAAAGGATATACTCCTCGGTTAAAATTAGTTTCTTATAATGAAGAAGCTTACGAAATCCTTAATACGATTTGGGTATTCAGACCCTTATACTCAAGGTAGGTGTTATAGATGGCAGATAAAGATACTTACATACCTAAATATATAAGGCAAACTATTACAAGAAAATCACAAGAGCAAATTACTGCAGAGCGTTGGAATGAACTATGGAATCTTAGTATCATTCAAGGAGATTATAATGCAGAGATTCTTGAAGATGTTATTAAAGATTTACAATGGGCTGAAGCCTCTATTGGTGACATTACTATGCCTGTTATATCTGAAACTAAAGAATACACCGATGAGAAAATTGCTGTAGTTGTAGCACAAGCTGATGTAGATCGAGAGAGAGTATCTACCTCTGAAACAAGTATCACGCAAAACTATAATGAAATTCAACTTAGAGCAAGGCAAACTTTTGTGGAGCAGTATGTTACTTATAAAGTTGAGATCTTCTCAACTCAGGGCAAGATATTTAAAAATGGAGAAGGTGCTACAGATCTGATTGCTCGTGTTTATAAAGGTACTACAGATATTACAGCTGAAATTGATGCTAATAATTTTAAGTGGACTAGAGTTAGTGCAGATCCTGATAGTGATATAATTTGGAATAATACTAACGCGAGTGGTACTAAACAGATTACAGTCACAGATGAAGATGTGCATAACCGTGCTACTTTCAACTGTGAAATATTAAGTATTTAAGGGGGGAGGATGTAAATGAGTGTGACCACAGGTCAAATGACGATTGTAGATTATAATGATGCTTTGAGTTTAACAGGTTTTATAAGTGCTAACGCACCAAGGACACAGTTATATAACCCAGACACAGGGGCTTATAACCCAGATTTTGCAGTGAATAACATGATTTTAACTGCAAGTCTTTTTAAGATTGGTTCTGCAATAGACATTATTAACAGTGCTAAAACGATTTCTTGGAAAGATGGAGCGGGGACTATTCTTTCAGGGGTAACTACTGATTATACCGTAGCTGGTGAAATTTTAACTATTAAGACAAACGTCTTAGACCCTAATAAAGATTACATCTGTGAGATAGTTTACACGGACCCAAATACTAGCCTTGATTTAACTTTTAAAATAAGCATTTCATTAAGCAAAGTTGTTAATGGTGGTGGTATTGTAAATGCGATTGCTTGGGCCCCTACCGGAAATATTTTTAAAAACGGAGACGTGGCAAGTCTAACTGCAGAGTGTACTTTGAAAAGAGGGACTGGAGTTTCTGATGAGACTAATGTTTCTTATCAATGGTACGCCTATACGGGTGGTACTTGGACAGCTGTTTCAGGGGCAACGACTAAAACTTTAACTGTGATCCCAGATGATGTACCAAGTCTTAAACAATTTAAGTGTACTATCCTTGACACGGATACTGCTAGTAATACTTATAATGAAACTTTTGAAGATAGTGTTGTATTTATTGACCAGTCTGACCCCATTCAGGTAGTCATAGAATCTAGTAGTGGGAACATTATTAAAAATGGTGCAGGAAGCACAACCTTGGAAGCTAGACTATTCAGAGCGGGAGAAGAAATTGATGCAGTAGGAACGACATATACCTATATTTGGTATAAACGTGATAAAGATGGAGCTGCTGTAAACTTTGCGGACGCTAGTCCTAGTAAAGTAGGTAAGACTTTAGCTGTCGGGGATATTGATATAGACATCAAAGCTACGTTTTCTGTAGAAGTTTCTTAATTAGGAGGTGGTAGATAATGTCTTTAACAACAGCTCAGATAACAATCGTAGATCTACAAGATGTTGACATAGCTACCACTGCACCTACTAATCCTGTACTTGACCAGCTATGGTTAGATACTAGTATCGTACCAAACAAATTAATGCGATGGGGCGGAACGACATGGGTAGACACTCAGCATGGTTCTTTAGAGGGGTTAGATCCTGGTGCAGCAACTGCTATCGCGGATCATACTAATAGAATTTCAACTGCAGAAACAAGTATTTCAGAAAATGCCGATGAAATAGTTTTAAGGGCTACTAAAACAGAATTGGAAACGACTGATAATTTAGCTAGTGCTGCTAAGAACGCTGCTGATGCAGCTCAGCTTACAGCTAATGCAGCGGAGTCAGATGCGTTAAATGCTCAAAATGCAGCTGATGCATCTCAGGTTGCTGCGAACTCTGCCAACGCAGAATTAACTGATATTGCTGATGATAATAAATTAAGTCCTTTTGAGAAGCAAGATATACAAAAAGAGTGGGATGTTATATTTGTAGAGAAACCTACTGTAGCACTTCAAGCGGATACTTACAGTATCACAACTGAAAAAACTAATTACATTAGTGCTTATGATTCTTTAAACACTTACTTAGGACCCTTACTTACAAATTTAGCTGTTACTTCAGATATTAATGGTCCTGTTTTTCGATCTAAATTTAAAGACTATTATGACAAACGAATTATTCTTTTAAAAGAAATCACAGATAGAGCTGAGTCCAGAGTAGGTATAGCTCAACTTGCAGCAGAGGGTGCTCAATCCGCTGCAGACACAGCTCAACTTGCAGCAGATGACGCTCAATACGACGCTGACGCTGTAGCTGGTCGTATGTCTACAGCAGAAACAAGCATTTCAGCTAATGCCGAACAAATAGCATTGAGAGCTACCAAAACAGAGGTAAAAGAATATGTCCAATCAAGAGGGGAAAATTTAGTCACAAACGGAACA
>Ga0136557_1002486_pt1 | contig 10647 bp, 7 predicted proteins | sample AntRauTorckE6832_FD_104796 | JGI IMG/M metagenome (GOLD analysis project Ga0136557, IMG submission 104796) | Saline lake microbial communities from Rauer Islands, Antarctica - Metagenome Torckler E6 #832 | ecosystem: Environmental > Aquatic > Non-marine Saline and Alkaline > Saline | place...
ATTAATGCAATTTACTTTAATCCACTTTTTGAAGCAACAGCAAATCACCGTTATAATACAGCAGATTACGGAAAAATCGATGATAATCTGGCAGTTAAAGGTGATTTTGAGGCTTCAGAGGAATATTTTAAAGCTTTTATAGAAAATGCTCATCAGAATGAGATTAAAATTGTACTGGATGCAGTATTTAATCACAGTGGTTTTGAATTTTTTGCCTTTGAAGATGTGGTTGAAAAAGGTAAAGACTCAGAATACAGTGACTGGTTTTATATTGATGATTACCCAATAACCACCCTGTATGAGCAGCGAACAGAAAATAAGGAGCCAAATTATGAAGGCTGGGCAGGTTATGGTAATCATCCAGTTTTAAATTTAGATAATCCGGAAGTAAAGGATTATATTTATCAGATTACAGAAAAGTGGATGGACCCTGATGGTGATGGTGATCCCAGTGATGGAATTGACGGCTGGAGACTTGATGTTGCAAATGATGTTAAAGCCAGACATCCTGAATTCTGGCGGGAGTGGAGAAACTTTGTTAAAAAAATTAATCCAGAAGCTTATATTACCGGTGAAATCTGGAATAATGCTGCCGGGTATCTTCGGGGAGATGAGTTTGATGCAGTTATGAACTACCGTTTCCGTGAGGCTGTTTTAGCTTTTATTGCTGAAGAAAGAATAGATGCTCAGAGCTTTATTAATCGAATAAATGAACCAAATTTAGATTATCCAACTCAGTCAGTCTATAGTCTGCAGAATTTAATTGACAGTCATGATACTGAGAGATTTTTATACAGCTCAGGCGGAAATAAAGATAAGCTTAAAATGGCTGCTGCACTGCAGTTTACTTATCCAGGGGCGCCAATGGTCTATTATGGAACAGAAGTTGGTTTAAGTGGTGCTTCAGACCCGGATACACGCAGAACAATGCTCTGGGAAGAAAGGCCAAATGGAAATCAGCCTGATTTAAAACTATATGATTATTACAGTCAGCTGGCTGAAATTAGAGAAAATAATGAAGTCTTAAGAACTGCTGGAGTTGAATTTGAAACAATAAATTCTGAGCCAGAAGTTGTGATACTAAAAAGAGAAAATGAAAATGGTAAAATCTATACTGTCTTAAATGCAGCTGATGTAGAAAAAAGCATTAAATTAGAGATTGAAAATGCTGATCAGATCACAGAACTTCTGACAGAAGAAGAATATCAAATTAATTCTGGACAATTGGAGTTGAAAATTGGTGCTTTTTCTGCTAAAATCTTAAAAATAAAATAATAGTTCAAAAATAGAGGCTGTACTGTTTATTTAACGATAATCACTTCAAATCAAAAATGACAGTACAGTTTCTTCCACTAATTAGCTTGACAATCTCCTATAAAAAGTTATAAAATCTATATTAGACCGTAAAATTGTGGGAGTGATTTTTGTGAGTGATTTATTAATAATGACACCCGGTCCAACTGAGGTCAGCGAAGAAGTTCGACGGGCAATGAGTCGCAAAATTACCAACCCCGATCTTGATCCTGAATTTTTTGATTTTTACCTTGATGTTAGTTCAAAACTGCAGCAGGTAATGAGAACAAAAAATGATGTGATTATTATGAGTGGGGAGGGAATTTTAGGACTGGAATCTGCCTGTGCTTCTTTAATCGAGCCCGGGGACAGGGTTTTAGTCTTAGATAATGGAATCTTCGGTAGAGGATTTGCAGATTTTGCTGATCTTTATGGAGCAGATGTTACTAGATGGGAATTCCCATATAATAAAGAGATAGATATAAATAAATTAGAAGCAAAGCTGGCAGAAGACAATGATTTTAAATTTGCTACCTTTGTTCACTGTGAAACTCCTACTGGAGTCATAAATAATGCAGAAGAAATTGCTAATTTATTAAATAAATATAATATTTTATCTGTTGTAGACTCTGTTTCTGCAATTGGAGGTGTGCCAATCGAAGTTGATGACTGGGGAATTGACATTATTCTGGGAGGTTCTCAAAAGTGTCTTTCAGTACCACCAGGATTAACTTTTATGAGTGTCAGTGATGCAGCTTGGAAAGCGGTCAATAATAGAGAGACTGCTGTAAGAGGTTACTATACTAATTTACAGTTGTGGCAGAACTGGTATGAAGAAAAATATTTTCCCTATACTCAGGCGGTAAGTGATATTTATGCCTTAGATGCAGCTTTAGATAAGTGGTTGAAAGATCAAAAAGTTTTTGAGCGCCACAGTAAAATCGCAGCTGCAGTCAGAAAATCTATTCAAGCATCTAAACTTAGCTTATATGCTGAAAATGGATATTCTGATACAGTAACTGCAATAGAAATACCGGAAGCTATCAGCTATCAGGAATTAAATCAGCTGATGACAGAAAGTCATAATGTGATGATTGCAGCTTCACTGGGAGAATTTGAAGATAAATTAATTCGAATCGGCCATATGGGAGAAAATTGTTATGAAGAAAAATTATATCGAACTTTAAAAGCATTTGATCACAGCTTAAGAGAATTGGGCTTTGATCCTAATGTAGATTTACATAAAATTTTTGTAAATGAAATGAATTAAGGGGATGGAGCACCCCCTTTAACCACTGTTTATAATGACAGTTGATGGCTCCTATCTTTTTAGGGATTACCCTAGCAAGATAGGAGCCATTTTTTTATCTATATATTTTGGTACCAGGCCGTTTTGTACCTGGTACAGAAGAATAAATTCACAAACATAAATTGAGGGGAGAGATTACATTGGCTTTGAGTTTGGCTTTAATCATATTATTTGCTTTATTATTTGGGAGATTTTTTGACCGCTTAAAACTGCCTGCTCTACTGGGAATGCTTTTAATTGGTATCCTGCTGGGGCCATATGGATTTGATTTAATCAGTCAGGATATTTTAAATATTTCTTCTGATTTGAGGATGATTGCTTTAATTGTGATTTTAATCAGAGCCGGTCTGGGAATAGAAAAAGAGACCCTAAAAAAGGTAGGAGTGCCTGCAGTTAAATTGAGTTTTATTCCAGGTTTAATGGAAGGAACAGCTGTAATTTTCGCTGCTATATACTTTTTAAATTTTGAATTTGTAGAAGCTGGAATCTTAGCTTTTATTATTGCTGCAGTTTCACCGGCGGTTGTAGTTCCTCAGATGCTAGCTTTAATTGAAGAGCAGAAAGGTGCAGCCAAAGGAATACCAACTCTGATTTTGACCGGAGCCTCAGTCGATGATGTGGTTGCAATCACTATTTTTTCAGCATTTTTAAGTATTTATGGAGGCCAGCAGGTTAATATTATGAGACAGGTTTTAAATGTACCGCTTGCCATTTTTCTGGGCATTGTTCTGGGTACAGCAATCGCCCTATTTCTAATCTATATTTTCAAAAAATATCATATTCGAGATACAAAAAAGGCACTGCTGCTTTTGAGCTTTGGAATTTTAATGAATTCTCTGGAACATTTACTGGAAGGAATTATTCCCATTGCAACTCTGCTTGGAATAATGGTGATTGGTTTTGTAATTCAGGAGCGTTATTCAGTATTAGGAAAAAGACTTTCTTCAAAATTTAATAAGATCTGGGTTTTTGCAGAATTAATGCTTTTTGTGCTGATCGGAGCAGAGGTAAATATTCAGCTTGCTTTTGAATCAGGTTTAATTGGATTAATAATTATTGCTATCGGTTTAGCTGCCAGATCAATAGGAGTTTTGATTTCACTTACCGGAACTGATCTTAATTTAAAAGAAAGAGGCTTTTGCGTGCTGGCCTATACACCTAAAGCTACAGTACAGGCAGCGATCGGTGCAATACCTCTAGCTGCTGGAGTAGCCTCCGGAGAATTGATACTGGCTCTGGCAGTTTTATCAATTGTGGTTACAGCTCCTTTAGGCGCAGTAGCGATTAAAAAAGCAGGAGAGCACTGGTTAAGTGATGACACAGCTGCTGTTAATTAAAATTTACTCTGTGCTGGAAGTAGAAAATAATTAAAAACCCATAGTTTTGTGATTTGACTCACTGATTATTTTTGAACATTTGATTATAATATTTATATGAGATAAAATATAAATGTAGAAAATAGCAGGAGGTTGAATTATGATAGCAGCAGTTATCAATATTATTGCTTTGATATTACTTTTAATTTCTTTTCTAAAAAGCAATAAAAAATCACGAGAAGCTTTAAAAATAGCCTTATTTAAGGGGTTGGGATTGGCCCCTCAATTAATTTCGCTGGTTGCAGTAATTGGTATTATTTTTGCCTTTTTGTCTCCGGAATTAATTAAAGAATTTCTGGGAGGAGATTTTTCTTTAATTCAGGTTGGAGCGGCGGCCTTATTTGGAGCTCTGATGATGATTCCAAGTTTAATTGCTTTACCTTTAGCAGGCTCTTTAATAGAGGCGGGGGCATCCTATACACCTGTGGCAGCTTTCATCACTACATTAACCATGGTTGGTTTTGTTACAATTCCAGTTGAATTAAAGGAATTAGGAAAAAAGATTACAATTTATAGAAATGGACTGGCTTTAATTTTTGCAGTAATAATAGCTTTTATGATCGGGGTGTTTATCTAATGACAGCAGCAAAAAATATTGAAAACAAAAATGATAAAGAAGAATATCAGAAAAAGAAGGCTGAAAAACAGAAAGAAAAACTAAAAGAAAATATAAAAAAGACTATTAAAGCTCTTATTTTCTGGGGCATAATACTGGCTGGATTTGGATTTTTCTTTCCAGAAAGATTTCCAGCTGCAATTTCGATGTCAGGTCGCTATTTAAAAGAAATGGTGATGATTTTTCCAGCAGTTCTTGTTATTATGGGGCTGGCTGATCGCTGGGTACCAACAACAATGGTTGAGAAACATTTAGGTCATAACTCTTCATTTAAAGGGAAATTTTTAGCAGTATTTTTAGGAACACTGCCAACAGGACCAATGTATGTTGCTTTTCCAATTGCAGCAGAACTTCTCCGCAAAAAAGCGAGTCTTTCAAATGTAATAATATTTTTAGGAGTCTGGGCTTCACTTAAAGTACCTCAGTTAGGTGTAGAAATTCAGTTTATTGGTCTTAAATTTTCTATACTCAGGTTTATCTTTACCTTGATATCAATCTTTATTATCGGAATTATCATGGAAAAAATGATAGGTCTTGATCATTTTAATGAAATTAAAAATAAATAATAATAATTTTGCTGAGCAGATCTAAAAGATGCTCAGTTTTTTTCTAAATTAATAATAAATTCGATAAAAACATTTTCAAAATTCATAATAATGTGATAAAATAGATTTATACATAGTTCGATTAAAATCGACAAATGATACATTTTTATACAAATTAAAGTTATATAATTCACAAAAGGAGGGGTATTATGTCATTAAATTTAAAAGAACTCAAAGATTATGAACCTGAACTAAATGATATCCTAAAGAAGTATTCGGGCAGTAATTATGAATTAATTGAAGTCTTACATCAAGCACAGGATTTGATTGGTTATTTACCAAAGGAAGCGCAAAAGATTATTGCAGATCAATTAGAATTGTCACCTGGTCGGGTAAGCAGTGTTGTCTCTTTTTATAATCATTTTTCAGAATATTCTAAAGGTGAGTTTAAGGTTTCACTTTGTAAAGGAACTGCCTGTTATGTTAAAGGTTCTCAAGATATAATTAAAAAAATTGAGAATAAATATGGTATTAAATCAGGGCAGACAACAGAAGATGGTAAACTTTCACTAGATGTTGTTAGATGTCTAGGAGCCTGTGGACTTTCTCCCGTAATGACTGTAAATGGTAAAGCACATGGTCTACTTAATGCAGAAAAAGCAGTTAAAATAATTGATAGTTATTTAAATGGTAAAATTAAGGAGGAAGAAAATGCTTAATATAAAAGAATTAGAAAGCATACAAAAGGACTTATATAATGAATATTCTGATATAAAAAAAGATAGAATTATTATTGGTATGGGTACCTGTGGAATTGCAGCAGGTGCAGAAGAAATACTTACTGCTGTAAAAAAAGAAATAAAAAAATTAGGATTAAATAATTTAGAAATTTCAATAACTGGATGTCTGGGTATTTGTGCTGAAGAACCGATTATGGAGATAAGAACTGATAACAAGAGATTTATTTATGGCAATTTAAATCCAGAAAAAGCCAGAGCTGTTTTAAAATCGCATTTAGTTGAAGGAAATATAATAAACCGCTGGTTAATTGATCAAAATAGTGATTTTTTTAATAAACAGGAGCGAATTGTTCTCAGAAATTGTGGAAACATTAATCCAGAAAATATTGAAGAGACAATTGCAAATTCAGGGTATCTTGGACTTGCTGAAACTTTAAAAAACTTTAGTCCAGCAGAAGTAATAAAAATTATTAAAGATGCAAAATTACGAGGTAGAGGTGGAGCTGGTTTTCCGACCGGACTAAAATGGGAAATTGCAGCTAAAAGTAATGATCGAGAAAAATATGTAATATGTAATGCTGATGAAGGTGATCCAGGTGCTTTTATGGATAGGAGTATTTTAGAAGGAGATCCCCACAGACTGCTTGAGGGAATGGCAATAGCTGGCTATGCAATTGGTGCCTCTATAGGCTTTATATACTGTCGAGCTGAATATCCTTTAGCAATTAAAAGACTTAAAAATGCTATAAAAGAAGCCGAAGAAATGGGTCTTCTTGGAGAAAATATTTTAGAAAGTGGTTATGATTTTAAAATAAATATAAGACTGGGAGCAGGGGCTTTTGTTTGTGGAGAAGAAACCTCACTTATTGCTTCCATTGAAGGAAAAAGGGGAGAACCTCGTTCTAAGCCCCCATTCCCGGTTGAGTCTGGTTTGTTTGGAAAAGCTACAGTGATTAATAATGTAGAAACTTTGTCTAATGTTCCAGAAATAATGAGAAATGGAAGTGAATGGTTTAAAAGTATTGGAACAGAGGCAAGTCCTGGAACAAAAGTTTTTGCTCTGGCCGGTAAAATTAAAACAAATGGCCTGGTAGAAGTTCCTATGGGAACAACCCCTGGAGAGATCATATTTGATATTTGTGGTGGCTTAGAAAAGGATGCAGAATTTAAAGCTGCACAGACAGGTGGCCCATCTGGAGGATGTATTCCTATAGAACATTTAAATGTTCCAATAGATTATGATTCACTTAAAGAATTAGGAACTATAATGGGTTCCGGTGGTTTAATAGTTATGGATGAGCAGACCTGTATGGTTGATTTAGCAAAATATTTTATTGATTTCTGTAAAGATGAATCATGTGGCCAGTGTACTTCCTGTAGAATAGGAACTACTAGAATGCTTGAGATTTTAGAGAAAATAAGTGAAGGAAGAGGAGAGAAAAAAGATATTGATTTGCTGCTTGAAATGGGAGAGGTAATAAAAGATTCCTCTTTCTGTGGTCTGGGTCAATCTGCTCCAAATCCGGTTTTAAGTACTATAAGATATTTTAAAGACGAATATCTGGATCATATTGAAAATCATCACTGTGATTCTTCAGTTTGTGCTTCATTATTTACTTCTCCTTGTCAGAACGCCTGTCCAGCAAATGTTGATATTCCTTTATATATAGATTCTATTAGACAGGGTGATTATAAGCGAGCTTATCAAATTATTCAGTCTGAAAATCCTTTAGTTTTAGTTTGTGGACGGGTTTGTTATAATCTCTGTGAAAATGCATGTAATCGGGATGGGATTGATGAATCACTAGCGATTAGAGAATTAAAAAGATTTGCCAGTGATTATTTATTAAAAGATGAAGGTGGTTTTCCAATTCCAGAGGTTGAAGCAGAAATAGATAAAAAGATTGCAATAATTGGCTCTGGTCCTTCAGGTTTAACAGCAGCATTTTATCTGCGCAAAAAGGGTTATCAGGTCACAATATTTGAAGCAGAAACGGAAGTAGGAGGAATGCTTGCTCTTGGTATCCCAGAATATCGTTTGCCAAAAGATCTCTTAAATGAAGAGATTGGTGTTTTAACAGCAATGGGTGTAGAAATTGTGGTTAATACAAAAGTTGGAGAAGATATATTGATTGAAGATTTAAGAGAAGAAGGATTTTGGGCTGTATATATGGCAGTAGGCGCTCAAAAAGATAGACAGTTAAATATTGAAGGAAGTGAGGGTGTTGAAGGTTATTACTCTGCTTTAGATGTTTTAAAAGACCTAAATCAGGGTCATGAATTTGATTTTAAAGATAAGAAGATATCTGTAATTGGTGGTGGAAATGCCGCGATTGATACTGCCAGGAATATGATAAGACTTGGTGCTGACGAAGTAAATATTATTTATCGCAGGAGCAAGAGTGATATGCCTGCACACAAAGATGAAATAAAAGAAGCAGAATATGAAAAAGTGAATATATACTCCCAGCTTAATCCACATAGAATTCATTCTGAAAATAATAAGGTTATAAAATTGGAATGTTCAAAAGTTAAGGGAGGAAAATTTGATAAAAGTGGTAGAAGAAAACCTGTTGAAATTGAAGATTCAAAGGTCATGATTGATACTGATATCGTAATTTCTGCAGTTGGACAGGAAGTAGAAGAATATTTTAATAATGGTAAATTTGAAGTTAAATTAACAAATGATAATTTAATAAAGACTGAAGAAGATTTTTCAACAAATATTGATTGGATTTTTGCAGGGGGAGATTGTGTAAGTGGACCTTCCACTGTAGTCGAATCAATTCAGCAGGGTAAGAAGGCTGCTTCAGAGATTGATAAATATCTTGGTGGTAATGGTATTGTAGTTAATAAAGAGGAAGTTGAGAGAATTATTTCTGGTCCAATTTTAGAAGAACAAAAATCTAGAATTAAAATGCCTACAATACTGTTGTCTGAAAGAAAAAGAGGATTTAAAGAGGTAGAAAAAGGTTATTCTTTAGATCAGGCAGTTGAAGAAGCTTCTCGCTGCTTACGCTGTGATGTTAAAGAAAAAGAGGAAGTGATATAAATGGAAAACAAATTAGTTAATATAGAAATCGATGGAGAAAATTTAGAAGTTGAAGCCGGAACATCAATTTTAGATGCAGCAAAAATGCTCAATAAAAATATACCAACACTCTGTTATCTAGAAGAGAAAAACTTAATTGGTTCCTGCAGAATTTGTTTAGTAGAAATTGAAAATACAGATAAACTTGCAGCATCCTGTATAACTCCAGTATCTGATGGGTTAAAAATAAAAACTAACAGCAGTAGAGTCAGAAAAAACAGAAAGATGAATTTAGAGTTTTTACTTTCAGACCATAATATTGAATGTCCAAGCTGTATTAGTAATGAAAGTTGTGAATTAAGAGAAATTGCTGAGGAGTTTGGTGTTAGAGAAGTAAGATTTGAAGGCAAAAAAAGCAGTTATAAAATGGATGAATCTACTCCATCAATTTTCCGTGACCCTGAAAAATGCATTTTATGCAGACGCTGTGAAAGTGTTTGCAGTGATATTCAGTCAGTAGAGGCAGTTCAGGTTTTTGGAAGGGGTTTTGAAACAGTAATCAAGCCTTCTTTTTATGATAATTTGGCTGATAGTCCCTGTGTTTTATGTGGTCAGTGTACTTTAGTCTGTCCTACTGGTGCTCTGCGAGAAAAGGAATATATCAATGAAGTATGGCAGGCTTTAGATGATCCTGAAAAACATGTTATTGTTCAGACTGCACCAGCAGTAAGGGTTGCTCTTTCAGAAGCTTTCAGCGGTAAGTCTGGTGAAATTTGTACAGAAAAAATGGTAACAGCATTAAGAAAACTAGGCTTTGATAAGGTTTTTGATACTAATTTCACTGCTGATTTAACAATAATAGAAGAGGCTAATGAACTAATAGAAAGGGTTGAGCAGGGAGGTAAATTACCATTGTTTACATCCTGCAGTCCCGGCTGGATAAACTTTATTGAAGAATATTATCCGGATTATCTTGATAATCTTTCTTCATGCAAATCACCACAGCAGATGTTTGGTGCATTAGCTCATTCTTATTATCTAGATAATGCTGAAGTTGAAGAAAAAGATCTGGTAGTGGTTTCAATTATGCCGTGTACTGCCAAAAAGTTTGAAGCTCAAAGAGATGAAATGGCCGGAGATGTTGATTATGTTTTAACAACTAGAGAACTTGCTCAGATGATAAAAGAGGCTGGGTTTAGCTTCGAAAACCTTGAAGATGGCAATTTTGATCAGCTGATGGGTAACTCTACAGGGGCAGCAGCTATATTTGCATCAACAGGAGGTGTAATGGAAGCAGCAATAAGAACTGCCTATGAAAAAATAACGGGTGAAGAATTAAAAGAGGTTAATATAGAGAGTGTAAGGGGTTTTGATCAAATAAAAAAAGCTACCGTTAATATTGGAGGTTTAGAAGTAAAAGCTGCAGTTGCTCATGGTCTCTCAAATGCCAGAAAAGTTTTTGAAATGATTGAAGAAGGCGAAGTATTTCATTTTATAGAATTCATGGCCTGTCCTGGTGGTTGTCTTGGTGGAGGCGGTCAGCCTCTATTTGCTGACAAAGAGGTCTTAAATAATAGAATGAAAGCTATTTATGAAATTGATGAAAATAAACAGATAAGAAAATCACATGAAAATCCAGATATTAAGAAACTTTATGATAATTATTTGGATCATCCAGGTAGCGAATTAGCTCATAAACTTTTACACACAGAATACCAGCCAAAAAGGTTTTAAAAA
>Ga0136557_1002487_pt1 | contig 10647 bp, 8 predicted proteins | sample AntRauTorckE6832_FD_104796 | JGI IMG/M metagenome (GOLD analysis project Ga0136557, IMG submission 104796) | Saline lake microbial communities from Rauer Islands, Antarctica - Metagenome Torckler E6 #832 | ecosystem: Environmental > Aquatic > Non-marine Saline and Alkaline > Saline | place...
CATCAAGCAGGCCCGCACGCTGAACCGCGCAGTGATAACCGCCACGCAGATGATGGAATCGATGATCGAGTCGCCCCTGCCCACCCGCGCCGAGGTATTCGACGTGGCCAATGCCGTGCTCGACGGCACCGACGCGGTCATGCTCTCCGCGGAAACCGCGGCCGGCGACTTCCCGGTGGAGACCATCGAAGCCATGAACCGCGTCTGTCTCGGCGCCGAGCGCGAGCGCATCATCCAGGAGTCCGGCCATCGTATCCACGAAGGCTTCAGCCAGATCGACGAGACGATCGCCCTGTCGGCCATGTACGCCGCCAATCACCTCGCGGGTGTCGGCGCCATCGCCTGCATGACCGCCTCCGGCTATACCCCGCTGATCGCCTCCAGGATAAGCTCGGGATTGCCCATCGTCGGCCTCGCCCACAACCCGGTCGCCCAGCGTCGCATGGCGCTGTATCGCGGCGTAGTCTCGCTACCCTTCGACACCAGCGCCATGTCCGCGAACGATCTCAACGACCATGCCCTGGCGCGACTGGTCACCCACGGCATCGTCAAACCCGGGGACCATGTCATCCTGACCCGCGGCGACCATATGAACGCCCATGGGGGCACCAATACCATGAAGATCCTGGACGTGAGCCACGACCATGAATGATATCCGGCCGCCACGGGACGTCCGTCGCACCCTGCCGACCCAGAAGCGCATCGCCCTGATCGCCCACGATGGCAAGAAGGACGAGATGCTCGAATGGGCCGAACGCTGGCAGGCTACCCTGACCGATCACATCCTGATCGGCACCGGCACCACGGCGAGTCGCATCTCGCGCCAGCTGGGCCTGACGATCGAGGGGCTGATGAGCGGGCCATTGGGCGGCGATCAACAGATCGGCGCGCGCATCGCCGAACAGCGCCTCGACCTGCTGGTCTTCTTCTGGGACCCCTTCGCGCCGCAGCCCCACGACCCCGACGTCAAGGCGCTGCTGCGCCTGGCCGCGCTGTGGAACATTCCCGTGGCCTGCAATGCGGCCAGCGCCGACTTCTTGATCAGCTCGCCCTGGCTCGATCGAGACTACGAAATGACCATTCCCGATGCCGGCGCCTGGATATCCGCCCGCGCCGACTGAGGGCGTGTCGGCAGCATTCTCACCGCCTGGCCATCGCCAGGCGGTGACCCCAGCGATCCCCATGCCAGGCACCCGCCAACCAGAGCGGCACGCTGATCCCCACATAGATCGGCGCCAGCCAGTAGCGCTCCTGCTCGAACAGGTACAGCGTCTCCAGGCCGAAGAGCGAAAAGGTGGTAAAGCCGCCGCAGAAGCCCGCCATGAGAAACGGCTGCCAGCGAGCCACACGGCCAGTGAGCCGCCGGCTCGTATAAGCCGCGAAGGCCGCGATCAACCAGGACCCCAGGATATTGACCACCAGGGTTGCCCAGGGAAACGTGCTACCGAGCAGCCACAGTGACGTCAGGTAGCGCAGCGTGGCGCCCACCGCACTGCCCAGCCCCACGCTCGCATAGCTGATCCAGGCGGGTCTCATGCCAGCCCCCTTGCCAACCACCATCCCACGCTCAGCGCGAACAGCCCGCCCCCCAGGGTCACGAGGACATTCACCAGTGACGACAGCCGGCGCGCCTGCTGCCAGAGATCGAACGTCTGCAGACTGAATGAAGAGACCGTCGTATAGCCGCCCAACAGACCGACCGCCAGAAGCCCCCAGCCATGACCCGGACCGTCAGTATCCGGCAGCCCCAGCCCGCCTACCAGCAGGCCCATCAAAAACGCACCGCTGAGATTCACCACCAGGGTGCCCCAGGGAAATCCGGTACCGAGCCATTTCATGACGCCATTGCCCACCGCCAGGCGACTCATGCCGCCCAGGGCACCGCCGGCCGCCACCATCAGCAGAGTCATCGCCTCGATACCCATACCCCCTCATTAGCCTGACCTGTCGATCATTCGTCATGCCGGCTACCCATTTCTGCCAGGCCCGGCGCATGCCGCTGCCCGTCATGAGGGCACCCCTAAAGTATGCCATGCCGTCCTGACAGGAAGTCACCACTCGGCGCCCACCGTTCGCGAGGGGAATCATGTCCTCAATGTACAATATTTGTACACTGGAACCTTACGGCTACCCTGCAGAGTCGTGATCCACCCCTAAAATCCGTATCATGCCGATACTGACCCATTCTGATACTCAAGACCCACACGCCAAGAGACGGAGGTCACCGCGTGAACCCGAAGCGAACCCTTCCCCTGATACTGGGTTGGCTGCTGCTGGCTCTGATGGCATTCACGATGCCAGCGCAGGCCCAGCAGGAGCAGAATGGAGAAGAGCCACCGGCCTATTCCACCCTGGCCGACCTGCTCGAGAACGAGCAGACACGTCAGCAACTGATCGACCAGCTGCGCAGCCTGGCCGATGACCCGGCGAGCGCCAAAGCCGCCGCTGAAGAAGCCGACGCTATACAACTCGAGCTCTCGCTTCCGCGTCAACTGGCCCAGGCCACCAGCCGCATCGCTGGCGACGTCGGCAACCAGTTCGAGAATCTCGTTGGCGTTGTCTCATCGCTGGTGACCGGTGGCCTTGCGGATCAGGGCAGCGTCTTCGACATGGCGGTCTTCTCCACGGCGGCCATTAACCTAGGCCTGGTGATCCTGGCGACCTTCCTACTGTTCGCGATCGTGCGCCGCCTGGCCAAGCCGCTGTTCACGCGTATCAGTCAGTGGTCACTCAACGGCAACGGCCTCACACCGATCCTGCGCCTGGTCATCTGTGTCGCCGTCGCGGCGCTCATCGACGTCCTGATCGTGGCGCTGGCCTATGTGGGTGGCAACCTGACCGCCACCTTCGCCATCGGTGAAACCGGCGAACTGACCACTCAGGCCTCGCTGTTCCTCAACGCTTTCCTGGTGATCGAACTGGTCAAGGCCGCCATCCGCATGCTGTTCTCGTCTCGCTATGAAGGCTTGCGCCTGCTGCCGATCAATTCCGATGAGGCCTCTTACTGGAACCGCTTTCTCGCCCGCCTGATCGGCATGGTGGGCTATGGCCTGATGGCCGTCGTCCCGCTGATCAGCGCCAACGTGTCGCCGACCCTTGGCCAGAGCATCGGCACGCTGATCATGTTCGCTGCCTTCATCTACGCGGTCATCGTTGTGCTCAGGAATCGCCAGCGGCTGCGTGACGCCCTCAACGTCAGGGCGCAACAGACCACCATGGCGGCCAGCCGGGTCTCGCTGCAGATGTTCGCGCGCACCTGGCACCTGCTTGCCCTGGCGTACTTCCTGATCGTGCTGGTACTGACGCTGACACGCCCCGTGGATGCCCTGCCCTTCGTGCTCTTCGCGACGCTCAAGACGCTTGCCGCGGTAATCATCGGCATGCTGGTCTCAAGCCTGCTGACCCAGACCATCGGGCGGCGTATCCGGCTTTCCGATGACCTGCGGCGCAAGCTGCCCCTGCTGGAACCGCGCCTGAACAGCTATGTACCCAACGCTCTGCGAGTCATTCGCACCCTGATCCTGATCGCCGTGGTGATGGTCGTCCTCAGCGCCTGGGGCGCCTTCGACCTGATGGGCTGGTACGCCTCCGAGGCGGGTCGTGGTCTCATTGGCAAGCTGATCAGCGTGGCGGTGATCCTGGTCGTCGCCATTGGCGTGTGGCTGGGCCTCGCCAGCCTCATCGAGCACAAGCTCAACCCCGAGACCGGCACGGGCGAACCCTCGTCGCGGGCCAAGACGCTGCTGGCGCTGTTCCGTAACGCCCTGGCCATCACCCTGATCACCATGACCGTGATGATCGTGCTGTCCGAAATCGGCATCAACATCGGGCCGCTGATCGCCGGTGCCGGCGTACTGGGCCTGGCCATCGGCTTCGGGTCCCAGAAACTTGTCCAGGACATCATCACCGGGGTGTTCATCCAGGTCGAGAACGCCATGAATACCGGCGATGTCGTCACCGTGGGTAACGTCACCGGGGTGGCCGAAAAACTCAGTATCCGCTCGGTGGGCATCCGCGACCTCAACGGCACCTATCATCTCGTGCCTTTCTCCAGTGTCGATACCGTCTCCAACTACATGCGCGATTTCGCCTACCACGTCGGCGAGTATGGCATCGCCTATCGCGAGAGCATCGATGACGCCATCGTGGCACTGCGCGAAGCGTTCGATGAGCTATCCCAGGACGACGACCACAAGATGAACCTGCTCGCGCCGCTGGAGGTCGCCGGCGTCATCGCCCTGGCCGACAGCTCGGTCAATATCCGGGTGCGCATCAAGACCACGCCGGGTACGCAGTGGTCCACCGGCCGCGCTTACAATCGCCTGGTCAAGCTGCATTTCGACGCCAAGGGCATCGAGATTCCCTTCCCGCACACCACCCTTTACTTCGGGGTCGGCAAGGAAGGCGAAGCGCCGCCCGCCAACCTGCGCGTCATGCAGCAGCGTTTCGATATCAATGGGCGCCCCGGGGGCCAGCCAAGCTCCGGCGAACAGAGCCGCGAAGGGGAGGACGACCCTCGCTCACGACCCAACCCCGCCTACCAGGGCGACTTCGATGAAGACTGACTGAACCCATCGACGCACTCAAAAGAACAGCGGGGCTGCCCATCATGGGCAGCCCCGCTGTCGTCGGGCGCTGGATAACACCGCGGGTCACTTCCTGGCGGTCTCGCTTTCCGTGGTCTCGGTGGGTTGCGGCAGCGAGGGTAGCGACTTGTCGAGCAGCTCGACGCTCTGCCGATAGTAGAGCTGGCTCTTGTTGTGCTCGCCCAGGTTGGCGAAAAGCCTGGCCAGCTCGGCACATACCACGCCGCTGGGGCGCTGGCGCTGGCTGGCCTCGAAGTATTCCTGCGCCTTGCCCCAGAAGGCATTGCGCAGCGACAACCGCCCCAGGGTGAGCAGCAGATCAGGATCGTTGGGACGTTCCTGAAGCCACTTCTCGGCGTACACCAGCTGACGGGAAGCGTCGACGTCGAGTAGCCCGTAACGCAGCACCAGGCGGCTGTCCCAGTGCTCCTTGAGGGAATGCCGCAACAGTCGCTCGGCGATCGGCTCCTGGCCACCACGGACCAGCGACTCGGCATAGAGCACGACCAGATCCGTATTGGTGCGCAGATGATCGGGCATATCGGCCCAGAGGCTGCGTACCCGCTCGATATCACCGCCCTCGCGAGCCTCATGAACAATCAGCTCACGGTAGGCGCGCTGCTCGAGCTCCTCACGCTCCTCACGGGCGATCAGTTGCTGGGCGCCCAGTCGTGGCATCAGGCGCCGCAGGCCATCCCAATCGCCGAGGCTGATATAGGCGTGCTTGAGCTGCTTGAGCACCTGGGGATGGTTGGGTAGCTGCCGATCGAGGCGGGTGAGGATGGCCAGGGCTTCCTCATATTGCTGACGGTCCAGCATCAGCTGGGCCTGCATCATGCCAACCGCGGTATCGGCTCCTTCGGTACTCAGGTGGGCGCGCTTGAGCAGGGTATCCGCCTGCTCATAGCGCCCCTGGTAGTGAGCGGCCAGGGCGGCGGAGAGGTAGTTGACCAACGGCGCGCTGGAGTCGTCGGCCGCCTTGACCAGCGACTTCTCGGCCCGCTTCCAGCGGCCTTCGGCCAGAGCGACCAGGCCGCGTACGGTCCGCTTCATGGCGTTACGATTGCGGGCACGGCTGTTCCATACCTTGTAGCGACTCACCGGACGGCTCAGGCGCATCAACAGCCGCAAGGCAAAATGCAGCACGATGAACGCTGCGAGCAGCAGGACCAGCCCGAACCAGAAGGAGGTCTGGAAGGAGGTGCCACCCACGCGCACCAGCCAGTAGCCGGGTACCGACATCATCAGCTGGCCGAACAGCGCGCCGATGGCCAGGCCGAGGATGATAATCAGGATCAGCTTTCTCATGCGTCACCCCCCTCGTCGTCACCGCGCGACTCGTATCGGTTGTCGATGAATTCGGCCAATGCCTGTTGCGAACCACTGATATCGGGAAGTTCGGGGCGAATGCTGCGCTGCTTGAGCTCCTCGATACGCGAGATCACCGATTGCACACCGCTGTCGTCGGTGTCGTAGTAGCCATCGACCAAGGTCAGCACCTTGTCGAGGCTAGCGTCATAGAGCTCCTGCTCTTCCTTGAGCAGCGCCAGCTGCGCCTGCTCGAGCACCAGGCGCACGCTCTGGCGCAGGTAGGATTCCTGCTCGGGCGAAATCAGCGCCTCCAGGGCCTGGTCGTGCTGGCGCACGGTGACCAGGTCCTTGAGCTCCTGGCCGAAGCGCGACAGCTGATTCTGCCAGCTGCCGGTGGGCGCCTCCTCGATCGAGCTATTCGCAGCGATCTGTTCGATATCCTGGGCCAGAGGCAGGCTAGCCAGCTGATCCTGCTGGGCGTTAAGCGTCAGGTAGAGGCCGGTGCGATCGACATTGGGCACCGAGTCCAGCGCGGCCAGCTCCGCGGCGATCTCGCGACGTACCGGCACCAACGCCGGGTTGTCGGCCTCCTGCAACCGCTCGTCGGCGGTACGCAGCAGGGCGGCGGCGCCTTCCACGTCACGCTCGAGTTGCAGGCGCTGGTTGGCTAGGCGCAACAGGTAGGCGGCCTCGGCATGCAGCCAGTCGCGCTCGTCGGTATCCTGCTCGCGGGAGAGCTCGGCCAGCACCTGGTCCAGTGTCTCGTCGACACTGCTGCGGTAGTCGCTGAACTCGCTGCGCAGTTCGCGCATGGCATCATCCAGAGCGGCCTGGCGCGCCTGCTCCCCCTCATCGAGCCGAGATTCGAGCTCGGCCAACTGATCGCCAGTGGCGGCCTGTTCACTGCGTGCCTCCACATCGGCCAGACGCTGCTGCTGGGCGTCGAGTTTCTGCCAGGCCTGCCAACCGAACAGTGCCACGCCGATCGCAAGCAGAATCACCAGCACCAGCGCCACGACGCCGGCCTTGCCACCCCCTTTGCCGTTGCCACCACCAGAAGTGGGCCGCACCGGGGCAGAGCTCCCGCCGCCACCGGCAGCGGTCTTGGGCGTCGTCGTCGCTGACCCCGAGGCCTTCGTCGAGCTTGTCTGGGCGGCAGCGGGCTTGGCAGGCTTGCTCGCGCTTTCCTTGCCGGCGCCTTCCTTGCCAGTGCCTTCCTTGCCGGCGCCTTCTTTACCGACACCCTCTTTGCCCGTTCCCGGCTTGTCAGTGCCAGACGTGGCAGTCCCGGACCCGGCGGAGGCCTGGCCGGCGCTCTTGTTGGCGCCCTTGTCGACGCCGTCGCCGGACGAGCCACTCACCGCTTGTGTCGTCGTCGCCTTATCGCTCTCGTCCGAAGTGGCCGTCGGCCTGGTCGGCTCGGTCGCTGGCGTAGCGTCCGGCTTGGCGGCGCCTGTCGTCGAGGCCGCCGTCTGGCCACCTCTGCCACGCCTTCGTGACCTGCCCTTGGCGGTCGAGCCACCCTTGGCAGAATCGTCACCCGGGGTCGCCGATGCCGGTCCGGCCTGGGCCGCGCCGGCGGGCGTCTGCTGTTCGTCCTGATCGTGTGATTGATTGCTCATCTGTCGCTAGCCCTTTTCGAGATCGTCTTGGTCGACATCGGCATTCTCCGGGTCGCAGGCATCGGCCACCGCAGTCGCCAACGCAATAGGCGTGGCTCCAGACGCCACGACGGAGGCATGAAACCCCAACTTGCCTGCCAGTGTAGCCAATCGGCTACTGGAAACGATTAACGGTTGGTGGAAGGCGGCTTCCCCGCACCATCTTGCCAGATGTTCGAGGATTTCTCCGCTACTGACCACCAGCGCTAGATATTCACCGCTCATCAACCGCTGCTGCATGGGCAGGGACGGCGTCTGCAGACCGCGCCGATACACGGCCAACCGGGTGACGCGAGCACCCTTCGCGGCAAGGGTGTCGGCAATCAACGTCCGCCCGCCCTCGCCGGCCACCAGCAGCACACGCTGCGCCTGCAGGCGATTCAGTGACGCGAGCCGCAATAACGCCTCGCTGGTATCCTCCCCCGCTTGCGCCGGGGGCAAATGCACGCGGACGCCGAGTCGGTCGTACAGTACCCCCGCCGTGGCCGCCCCCACAGCATAGTAAGCGATGCCAATCGGTAACTGTGGCCAATAGCGATCCAGCGCATCCGCCAAGCGATCGGCGGCGAAGGGACTGATCACAATCACCTTGGCAAAGTGATCGATATTCAGCCAGGTACTGCGCATCAACGGCGTCTCCGCCAGCGGTTCGAGCTGCATCGCCGTCAGACGCGCCACGCGATAGCCGCCCGCCTCGATGGCCGCCACCAGCACCTCGCCTCGATCGCCAGGGCGGCTGACCAGCACCGGAAGGCTCGCCATCAGCCAGCGCCGTAGACCTCGGCGAGAATGTCGCCGGCCCCCTGGTCGAGCAGGTCCTCGGCGACGCGAAGCCCCAGCAACTCGGGCTCATGGATCGACCCACGTCCTTCGGCGCGCAATACGCGCGTGCCCTCGGGGTTGCCCACCAGGGCGCGCAGCCAAAGGGTCTGGCCGTCGTTCTCGAACACCGCGTGGCCACCGATGGGCACCTGGCAGCCGCCCTCCAGGCGAGTATTCATGGCACGCTCGGCGCGGACCCGTGTGGCGGTATTCGCGTCGTCCAGCGGCGCCAGCAGCGAGATCAGCTCGGCATCATGCACGCGGCACTCGATGCCCAGCGCGCCCTGCCCGCAGGCCGGCAGGCAGGTTTCCGGCGGCAGCTCCAGGGTGATGCGCGACTCGAGGCCCAGGCGCTTGAGGCCGGAGGTCGCCAGCAGGATGGCGTCGAACTCGCCGTCATCGAGCTTGCCCAGACGCGTCTGCACGTTGCCCCGCAGGCTTAACACCTCGAGATCCGGGCGAGCCTCGCGCATCTGCAGGCCGCGACGCAGGCTGGACGTACCGATGCGCGCGCCCTCGGGCAATGCTTCGATGGAGGCGTAGTGATTGGAGACGAAGGCATCGGTGGGGTCGGCGCCCTCGAGAATCACCGAGAGCCCCAGGCCCTCGGGGAAGTGCATGGGAACGTCCTTCATGGAGTGCACGGCGATATCGGCGCGGCCGTCGAGCATCGCTTCCTCGAGCTCCTTCACGAACAGGGCCTTGCCGCCGACCTTGGCCAGCGGCACGTCGAGGATCTTGTCGCCGCGGGTCGACATGGCGACCAGATCGACCTCCAGGCCGGGGTGGAACGCCATCAGGCGATCGCGGACATGTTCAGCCTGCCACATGGCCAGTTGACTCTTGCGGGTGGCGATACGCAGGGTAGTGATGGGTTGCACGTGAGTCTCCAGATCCGGGTCGCCGCTCGTGGTGCTCAGCGCGACGCCGGTAATGATGGCAGTTACCCCCATCATAAAGCACCGGAGAGAACAGGAAAAATCCGCCCGGATCGGCAGGGAAGGGCCAGGCACGCCACTCGCCAGCATCGTCGACTCTGGTACACTTCCGAGCATGCCCCGGCAGCGTCCGCGCCGCTGCGTCGGACACCTCCCCCACCGCAATGTCACGCAGGATGTTCAGCCCGATGAGCCCAAGTTCCACGAGCAATCGCACCAACCAGTCCTGGGGCGGTCGCTTCACCGAACCCACCGACGCCTTCGTCGAACGCTTCACCGCGTCGGTCGACTTCGACCAGCGCCTCGCCCTCCACGATATCCAGGGCTCCGTCGCCCACGCCACCATGCTGGCACGGGTCGGCGTGCTCACCGATGACGAGCGCGACGCCATCGTCGAAGGCCTTGGCGAGATCCGCGGCGAGATCGAACGTGGCGAGTTCGCCTGGTCGGTGGCGCTGGAAGACGTGCACATGAACATCGAGGCGCGACTCACCGACAAGATCGGCATCACCGGCAAGAAGCTGCATACCGGCCGCTCGCGCAACGATCAGGTGGCCACCGACATCCGGCTCTACCTGCGCGAGGAAATCGACGTGATCGCCACCGAGCTCGCCCGCCTGCGCGACGGGCTGATCACGCTTGCCGACCGCGAGGCCGACACCATCATGCCAGGCTTCACGCACCTGCAGACCGCCCAACCGGTCACGTTCGGCCACCACCTGCTGGCCTGGCAGGAGATGGTCGCCCGCGACCACGAGCGGCTGCTCGACTGCCGCCGCCGGGTCAACGTGCTGCCGCTGGGCGCGGCGGCGCTGGCCGGCACCACCTATCCCATCGACCGCCACGTCACCGCCGAACTGCTGGGCTTCGAGCGTCCCGCCGAGAACAGCCTCGACGCGGTCAGTGATCGCGACTTCGCCATCGAGTTCGTGAGCTTCGCCAGCCTGCTGCTGATGCACCTGTCGCGGATGAGTGAAGAGCTTGTGCTGTGGACCAGCGCGCAGTTCAACTTCATCGACCTGCCCGACCGCTTCTGCACCGGCTCCTCGATCATGCCGCAGAAGAAGAATCCCGACGTGCCGGAGCTCGTGCGCGGCAAGACCGGGCGCGTCTATGGCCACCTGATGGGCCTGCTGACGCTGATGAAGTCACAGCCGCTGGCCTACAACAAGGACAACCAGGAAGACAAGGAGCCGCTGTTCGACACCCTCGACACCGTCAAGGGTTGCCTGCGCGCCTTCGCCGACATGGTGCCGGCGCTCGAGGCGAAGCAGGACAGCATGTATGAGGCGGCACGGCGCGGGTTTTCCACCGCCACCGATCTCGCCG